>Ga0209988_10000046_pt1 | contig 58266 bp, 48 predicted proteins | sample N075metaG_FD_183115 | JGI IMG/M metagenome (GOLD analysis project Ga0209988, IMG submission 183115) | Deep subsurface microbial communities from Kermadec Trench to uncover new lineages of life (NeLLi) - N075 metaG (SPAdes) (version 2) | ecosystem: Environmental > Aquatic > Marine > Ocean trench... | reverse complement strand
CAGATGACCGCCTAGGTCCGCCGCTGATCCGAGACCGGGTCGTCGGCAGCCGCGTCGCTTGCCCAATCCCCTCCCCCCGGACGATCCCGCAACTCCGGCATCTCGCCGGTCTCCCCGGTAATCAGCCGCGCGCCTCGCTGGAAGGTCAGGTACGACCACGCCCAGCCGAACAAGACCACGAAGCGGTTGCGGAAACCGATCAGGAACAGAATGTGCACCAGCCACCAGAACACCCAGGCGAAGAAGCCCGCGAACCGCAGCCGCCCGACGTGGGCCACCGCGGCCGACCGCCCCACGGTCGCCAACGATCCCTTGTCCACGTAACGAAACGGCAGCGTCACCTGACCCGCCACCCGTCGCGCCAGATTCTTGGCCGTGTGTTTGCCCGCCTGCAGCGCCGCCGGAGCGACGCCCGGCACCGGCTTGCCTGCGCAACTCAGCGCCATCAGGTCACCGATGACGAACACATTCGGGTGCTCGGGCAAACAGAGGTCGGGTCGGACCTCGACCCGACCCGCCCGGTCGAGCGGTGCACCGAGGCTGCGCGCCAGCGGTGAGGCCGCAACGCCGGCCGCCCACAGCACCGTGCGGGCCGCGACGCGTTCGCCGCCGATCTCGAGACCGCGTGCATCGATCGCCGTCACCTGCGCGCCGGTACGGACCTCGACGCCCAGCGCTTCGAGCTGACGGCGCGCCTTCTCGGACAGGACCTCGGGGTACGGCGGCAACACCCGGTCCTGAACCTCGATGAGGAGCACCCGCACCGCCGTCGGATCGATGGATCGAAAGTCCTTCGCCACGGTGAAACGACCGATTTCCGCCAAGGCGCCGGCGAGCTCCACCCCCGTCGGCCCGCCGCCCACGACCGCGAACGTCAACCACTCCCGCTGGATCGCCGGATCGGCCTCGCGTTCGGCCGCCTCGTAGGCGAACAGAATCCTGCGGCGAATCTCCAAGGCATCGTCGATGCACTTGAGGCCGGGGGCGAACTCCGCCCATTGGTCGTTGCCAAAATACGAATGCGTCGCCCCGGTGGCGACGACGAGGTAGTCGAAGGACAGCGTCCCGTCACGCAACTCCACCGTCTGAGCCGTGAGGTCGATCCGGACGGCCTCCCCCATCAAGACCCGCGCGTTGCGTTGCCGCCGCAGCACAGCGCGGATCGGATACGCGATGTCCGCCGCGCTCAACGCCGCGGTCGCAACCTGGTAGAGGAGCGGCTGGAACAGGTGGTGGTTGCGCTGATCCAGCAGCGTGACCCGGACTGGAGCCCGGCGCAGCCCGCGCGCCACCGCCAACCCAGCAAAACCGCCGCCGAGGACGAGCACGTGCGGACGCTGCGTCGCGGAATCGCGCTCCATCGGGGAAGCATAGGTGCACGCGGCTCTTGAACCACGGGGACGGACCACGGGGAAGAACGGACTGGATCAACGACCCCCGACCGGACTGCGCCGAGGATCCGCCGTGCCACGGGCGCTGGCCTCCATTACCCTGCGGCCATGCGACGCACGCTCGAAACTGGAGATTTCGTCAGGCGCTACGGAGCGTGGGCCACGGTGGCTGGCGCATCCGAAGGGCTGGGAGCCGCGTTTGCAGCGGGCCTCGCGGCGCGCGGCATGAATCTCCTGCTGCTGGCGCGCCGCGCCGACCGGCTGGACGAAGTGGCCCGAAGGATCCGTGAAGAGCGCGGCGTGGAGGTGCGGTGCCTGTCGATCGACGTCGCCGATCCGGGCGTGGCCCGCGCACTCACCGACGCGGCGGCCGATCTGGAGATCGGGGTGCTCGTCTACAACGCCGCCTACTCGCCGATCGGGAACTTCCTCGACCTGCCCCAGGAAGAGCTGCTGCAGGTCGTCGATGTGAACGTGCGCGCGCCCATCGTGTTCATCCACAGCCTCGTGCCCGCCATGCTGGAGCGCCGCCGCGGCGCCGTGGTGCTCATGTCGTCGCTGGCCGGACTGCAAGGCGCACCGCGGATCGCAACCTATGCCGCGAGCAAGGCGTTCAACACGATCCTGGCCGAGGGCCTGTGGGGGGAGCTGCAGCACAGCGGGATCGACGTGCTCGCGACCTGTGCCGGCGCGATCCGAACGCCCGGCTACGCGCAGACCTCTGCGCACGAGGCTCCGGGAATGCTCGACCCGGTCGACGTCGCCCAGCAGACTCTGGCCGCGCTGGGGCGTGGGCCGCGCGTGGTGCCCGGTCTGCTGAACCGGCTCGCGAGCGTCGTGACGGGACGCCTGCTGCCGCGGAGAGCCGCGATCCGCTTGATGGCCGCGAACACCAAGGATCTTGTCGCGAACACCCGAAATCCGGCAGCGAGCAGCCAGAAGCTCACATGACCGACACACTGCTGGGCTTCTTCGCACCCTGGGCCCTCTACGCGGGCCTGCTCGTCTTGCATCTCGTGCTGCCGGCCCGTCGCGTGATCGGCTACGTGCGTGATGAACACTCGGGCGAGCTCTTGCGCTATCGCCTCAATGGCCTGCCGGTCCTGATCGTAACGGTCTTGCTGTGGCTCGCCGCGGGCTGGAGCGGCTGGATGCCGTGGGACTGGTTGTGGCTGCATCGCTGGTCGGGCCTGGCGGGAGCCGGCACGTTGGGCCTGCTCTTCTCGTGCGCCGTCGTGCTCCCCGCGCCGAGCACGGGAAGACCCTTGCTCGTCGACCTCTTCCTGGGCCGTCACTTCAACCCGCAGGCCCTGGGCGGACGGGTCGATGCCAAGATGTTCCTGTACCTGGTGGGCGCGACCCTGCTCGAGCTCAACCTGCTCTCGTTTGCCGCTCACCATTGGATGCTGTTTCCGGACGACCCCTCGCCCGGCATTGCGCTCCACGTGTGTCTGTTCAGCTGGTTCGTCTGCGAGTACCTGTTCTTCGAGCGCGTGCACCTCTACACCTACGACCTCTTCGCCGAGCGGCTCGGCTTCAAGCTGGTCTGGGGCTGCCTCGCCTTCTATCCGTACTTCTATGCGGTCGGGCTGTGGTCCACTGCGGATCTTCCGAATCCCCACACCCCGTCCTGGCTGCTCGGCCTCTACGCCGTCACGTTTTTCACGGGCTGGTCTCTGGCACGCGGGGCGAACCTGCAGAAGTTCGTCTTCAAGACGGATCCGAGCCGGGCGTTCCTGGGCGTGATGCCGCCCGAGACCGTCAGCGACGGCGAGCGAGCCCTGCTGTGCAACGGCTTCTGGGGCGTTTCCCGCCACGTCAACTACGTCGGCGAAGTCCTGATGGCCAGCGGGCTGGCGCTGGCACTGGGCTGGCCGTTGGCGCTGGGACCCTGGCTCTACCCGCTCTACTACGTCGTGCTGCTCGGGACTCGCGAGCGGGACGACGACCGCCGCTGCGCTGAAAAATACGGGGCGCTGTGGGAGGAGTACCGGAAGCGGGTGCCGTGGCGAATCCTACCGGGGATCTACTGAGACCCGGCCGGCGGCAGCCAACTCCCCCGATGACCTTGCCCGGCTGCAGGGGGTTGCCGATCGTGGCGCGCAGCGCCGCCGGACCTTGGGTGCGATGGACGCCACGGCTTGACCCTCGCAGGCTGTGCGCCCTACCTTCCGTCCATTCTCTCAGGCGCGCGCAGGATCTCAGGCGCGCGCAGGAGGATCCGTTGCCGCACGAGACCCGCAATCCGGTGGTGCGAATCGAAGTCAAGCTCCAGATCGGTGAGCAGCTGATGGCGGCCAGCGACGACCCCATTTTTTTCGGCCTGCGCGGGCCCTACGGCCGTGAGTTTCGGCTGCGCCTCAAGAAGGGCAAGATCCTGCGCAAGGGCAAGCAGGATCACTTCATCCTGGGATCGCCCCACGACGACCAGACCAACCTGGAGCAGGCCGAGCTCAACGATCCGACCGAGCCCGCCATCGACGCCGAGAGCATCACGAGCGTCTACATCCGGAAGGGTTTCGAACCGATCCCCAATGTGCGCGCCATCGCCGAGATGGACGATCGCGTCCTGATCGAGGTGGCCGAAGTCGACGTGATCGCCGAGGGCCGGACCCTACGCTTCTTCCGCACCGGTCCGATCTGGATGGGTCTCGCCGCCGGCCTGATCTTCGAGATTCCGAGGGCCCGCGCCGACTCATGAGCCGGCCTCGTCTGGCGATCGGACCCGCCGCCCTGGCCGCGGCGCTGGTCCTGTTTTCGGAGGCGACGCTGGCGCGCGCCGCCGGCGAGATTGGCGCGGGCGCCTACTGCCCGCTGCCGGTCAAGGGCGAGAAGCCGGCCTGCCTGGAGCCGGCCCGTGCGGAGTATGGCGACTTCTTCAGCGCCGTCGAAGCCGGCGCGCTCTCGGACGCTGCCGCCGCCGAGGTCGAAGCTGCCGTTTCCGCCGGCGCCGGCTCGGACCAGGCCTACCTGGCACTCTCGTCCCTCGCCTACGGCTACTTTCGACTCTCGAAATCGGCGGTCGCGGCCCAGCAGCGGAACCCCGAGCTGCTCGAACGCCTCGAGCGTTGGAATGCGCTGCTCGGGATGGCCTACGACAACGCCGCCGATGACGGAGCGTGGCAGCGGGCATTGCGCAGCGCGGCCCAGGATCTCCAGCGTCGCGCTCCTGCGGTCACGCTTCGCTGCATCGACGATCGCGGCGAGACCCACCCCTGCGACTCGACGGATGCCGTGATGCGCGGCATCGACGCGACCGCCGGCCAGGTCGGCCTGCGCGGAGCCCTCGAACGACTCCTCCAACGCATCTTCGGATTGGAGGCTTCGTGAAGCCGATGTTGCGCCGGATGTGGGGAGCCGCCGTGCTGCACGCGGATACCTATGAGGAGGTCGAGGCGGATCCCAGCTCGATCACGCAAGCGACGCTGATCGTGATCGGCTCGTCGCTGGCGATCGGCGTGGCCAGCCTGATCCAGGGGTCTCAGCTCGACATGCCCAGCGGGCGCCTGGTCTTCCAGGTGGCACTCTCGATGCTGCTGCCCATCCTGGTCTGGGTTGGGGGCTCCGCCTTCGCCTTCATGGTCGGCGCGAGCTTCCTTCGCGGCCCCGAGACCGAGACCGACTTCGCCGAGCTGCTGCGAACCACCGGATTCGCGTTTACGCCCGGCCTGCTGAGGATCTTCGCCTGGCTGCCGCCGCCGACCCTGGGGCTCGGCATCGACCTGCTGGCCTGGCTGTGGATGATCGTGGCCGGCGTGGTCGCCATTCGACAGGCGCTCGACTTCACGACCGGACGCGCCGTCGGCACCTTCGGCCTGGCGGCGTTGCTGATGTGGCTGGTGGTCTGGGGGCTCTCGATCGTTCCGCTTCCGACGTAGGCCTGCTCCTTCAGAGCACGCCTGCTCCTTCAGAGCACGCCTGCTCCTTCAGAGCAGGGCTCGGATCTGGGACAGCTCGTCGCGGAGCTTGCGGTAGCGGGCGCGGTGGTTCGTCTCGACCGACAGGCTGCCCTCTTCGAGAGCACGACCCATACCGAGTTCGCGCAGCTTCTTGCGAGCTCCCGCGATGGTGAAGCGCTGTTCGTAGAGCAGCTTCTTGATGAGCAGGATCATGTCGATGTCGCGGCGTCGATACAAACGTTGCTTCGACTTCGACTTCTGGGGAGCCATCCAACGGAACTCGGACTCCCAGTAGCGCAGCACGTAGGGCTTCACGCTCGTGATCTTGCTGACCTCGCCGATGCGGTAGTAAAGCTTGTCGGTCGCGGTCTCATCGATCTGTGTTGCCATTCCGACCCCCACCTTCGGAATGACCCATCCGTGGATGGGTCGTGATTAATCGCGATTCTCCGCCGCGAGCATGGAACTGTCCACCGGTTCGTCGTTCAGGATGTTCTTGAGGACGAGACTCGGCTTGAAGGTGAGCACGCGCCGGGCCTCGAGCAGGATTTCCTGGCCCGTCTGCGGGTTTCGCCCCTTGCGCGCATTCTTGGGGCGCACGACGAAGTTCCCGAACCCCGAGATCTTCACCTTTTCACCCATGGACAGCGTTTGCTTGATGGTCTCGAAGACCGTCTCCACCAGCTCGGCAGACTCCTTCTTCGAGAATCCGACCTGCTCGTAGATCTGCTCGACGATTTCCGCCTTTGTCATGCCTCGACCTCCTGATTCGCCCAGGATTAGCGGAGCTCGGCCTCGAAACGACGGGAGAGCATCCGCACCACCCGATCGACCGCCTTCGTGACTTCGGAGTCCTTGAGCGTGCGATCGGACCTTTGAAACACCAACCGGAAGGCAAGACTGACCTTTGCCTCGGGAACGCCCTTGCCCTCGTAGCGGTCGAAGAGTTCTGTGGAAACGCAGTCGTTGCCGGCCGCCTGCTGGATCGCCTGCCGGAGGTCGCCAGCCGCGTGTTGACGTCCGACCAGAACCGCAAGGTCGCGGCGGCTCTGCGGAAAACGCGAGACTTCCCGATACTGGGGCTCGCGTCGCGGCAGCGCGCCCAAGCGCGAAAGGTCAACTTCGACCAGCGCACACGGCACCTCGATCTCGAATCGCGCCGCCGTTTCGGGGTGAAGTTCTCCCACGGACCCGATCACCTGACCTCCGACCTCAATGGCCGCCGAAGCTCCGGGATGGAGGTACGGCGGAACCCCCGTGCGCTGCAAGGCTGCCACATAACCGAGCTGATTCAAAAGCCTTTCTGCGATTCCCTTGGCTTCAAAGAATAGCGGCGCGGTGTTTTTCCCCCAAGGGAGCAACGGGTCGGCATCGGCCAGGGCCACTCCGGCCTGCAGCGGCTCCTGCGGAAGATCCCGGGCTTTGCCGGGCCGGAAGACCCGACTGACCTCGAAGATCCGCACCCGATCGGCCTGACGGCTCAGGTTCTGCCGCACCAGCCGCAACAGGGTCGGCGCCAGCAGGCTGCGCAGGCGGGGCTCCTCCTCCTTGATGGGATTCACGACCTCGACCGTGCGAGCCAGCGGATCGCCCTCGGGCAGGCGCAAGCCCTCCATTTCAGCGGGCGCTACGAACGGAAACGACACCGTCTCGAGCAGGCCGGCTGCCACCAGCGCATCACGGCTGGCGTCTGCCAGCGTCGGCATGACGGACGGCTCGATCGGCGAGAGCAGACCCGCCGGCATGCTGGTCGGAATCCGGTCGTAACCGAAGATGCGCGCGACCTCTTCGGTCAGGTCCTGATGCAGGTGGAGGTCGTTCCGGTAGCTGGGCACCCGTCCGCCGATGACGCCGGGCTCGACCTCGCTGGCCTCGATGCCGGCGCGCCCGAGCAGCGTGCAGATCTCGGCCGGATCGAACTCAGTGCCGAGCAACCGATTCGCACGCGCCGCTTCGAGACGAATCTCCGAGGTCGTCTGCGGCGGTTCGCCGCGCGCCTCCACCGTTCCGGGAGCGACGAGGCCGCCGGCAAGCTCCGCCATCAGCCGCGCGCAGCGGTCGGCGGCCCGGACAATTCCCTCGCGGTCGACGCCGCGCTCGAAGCGGTAGGTGGCTTCGCTGCGCAGACCGTGACGGCGCGCCGTCAGCCGAACTGAGATCGGGTGGAAATGGGCGCTCTCGATCAAAACATCCGTGGTCGCGCCCGCCACCTCGGTCTCACGGCCGCCCATCACACCGGCCAGCGCGATGGCGCGCTCGGCATCTGCAATCACCATGTCATCGGCCGACAACTCTCGGGTCTCGCCGTCGAGTGTCGCGAGCTTCTCACCGGGGGTGGCGCGCCGAACCCGGATCTCGGCACCGCGCAGGGACGCGAGATCGAACGCGTGGAGCGGCTGGCCGAACTCGAGCAACACATAGTTCGTGATGTCGACCAGGTTGTTGATCGAACGGATGCCCGCAACCTCGAGCCTGCGGGCCATCCAGTCGGGCGAAGGTCCGATCGACACGCCGCGCACGATCCGGGCGACGTAATGGTGGCAATCGGCAGCGCATTCGATCGAGACCGAGATGGCTTCCGAGGCATTCGCGCCCGACTCGGGCGGTGCCGTCTCGGGCTCTCGGATCTCTCCACCACAGAGCGCCCTCACCTCTCGCGCGACACCCAGAAGCGACGCCGTGTCGCCGCGATTGGGCGTGATGCCGACCTCGAGGATGCGCTCGCCGGAAACCATCACCTCGGGCAGCCCTGCACCGACCCGCGCACTCGCGTCGAGCACCAGGATGCCGTCGTGCTCGTCGCCCAGGCCCAGCTCCCGGGTCGAGCAGATCATGCCATCGGACGCGACGCCCCGGATCTTGGTCTTCTTGAGCTTCGTCCCGTCCGGCAGCGTGGTGCCGACCCGGGCCACAGCGACCTTCTGGCCCTGGGCCACGTTTGGCGCGCCACAAACGATCTCGAGGGGCTCCCCGTCGCCGACGTCGACCCGGCAGAACGACAATCGATCGGCATTGGGGTGCGGCTGGCGGTCGACCACCTGGCCCACCACCACGGCGGAGAGATCGGGCCCGGTGTCCTCGACCCGGGCGTCTTCGAAACCGCCCATGTCGAGTCGCTCGGTCAGCTCGGCCGGCTCCGGTAGATCGATCCACTCCGACAGCCATTCCATCGCCAGCCGCATCAGACCTGCTCCAACACGCGCACGTCGCCATCGAACAGGACGCGCAGGGCGGGAAGCCCGTAGCGATGCAGGGCCGTACGGTCGATCCCCATGCCGAACGCGAAGCCCTGCCAGACCTCGGGATCGATCTCGCAGCGCTCGAGCACGTGCGGATGGATCATTCCGCAACCGCCCCACTCGAGCCATTCGTCGCCCCAGCGGATGTCCATTTCAGCGGATGGCTCGGTGAACGGGAAGTGGTTGGCCCGGAAGCGCAGCTCGGTCTCGGACCCCATCAAGTGCCGGGCGAAGGCGTAGAGCACGCCCTTCAGGTCCCCAAACGTGACCCGGTCGTCGACCATGAAGCCCTCAATCTGGTGGAACATGGGGCTGTGCTTGGGCGACAGGTCGTGTCGGTAGACGCGGCCCGGCGCGATGAAGCGGAACGGTGGCTTGCGCCCCGTCATCACGCGGATCTGGACGTTCGACGTGTGGGTGCGCAGGACGTGGCCGCCTTCGACGTAGAAGGTGTCCTGCTCGTCCCGGGCCGGATGCTCCGGCGGCATGTTCAAGGCTTCGAAGTTGTTCCAGTCGGTCTCGACCTCGGGGCCTTCCTCGACCGCAAAGCCCATGGAGGTAAAGAAGGCCACCATGTCCCGGGTCACCTGGGTGATCGGGTGGAGGTGACCCGCGGGCGCAACGGTGCCCGGCAGGCTGATGTCGAGCCGGGTCTCGGCCAGCGAGCGATCCTGGGCACGACCTTCCAGCTCGGCGCGACGCTCGCTGACCTGCGCCTCGATCGACTGCTTCAGCTGGTTGACGGCCTGGCCGCGGGCAGCACGCTCTGCGGGGTCCAACTCGCCCAGTGTGCGCAGCAGCGCGGACACGGAGCCCTTGCGCCCCAGATAGCGCGCACGGGCTTCGGTCAGCGCCTGAGGCGACTGCGCCGCGGCAATTGCTTGGCGTGCAGAGCGCCCGAGTTCCTGGATTTCGCTCGTCTCCGCCGACATTCGCGGCGGCTCGCTAAGCGGCCTGCGCCTTCGCCATCTCGGCGAGCACACCGAAGGCCTGCGGATCGCGGATCGCCAGCTCCGCCAGGACCTTCCGATCTATCTCGACGCCAGCCTGCTTCAGACCGAACATGAAGCGGCTATACGACAGTTCATGCTCCCGGGCCGCTGCATTGATGCGAGCGATCCAGAGCGAACGCATCTGGCGCTTGCGCTGCTTGCGATCGCGATACGCGTACTTCCAGCCCTTCTCGACGGCTTCTCGCGCAGTGCGGAACAGCCTGCTACGCGCGCCGTAGTAGCCCTTCGCCGCGCGAAGGATTCGATTTCGTCGTCGTCTGGAGACGACCCCACGCTTCACACGCGGCATGGTGACCCCCTTACCTACGCTCGCATTCGAGCGGCTAGAAATTGAGCAACATCTGATTCAGGCGCTTCTGGTCGGCCTTATCGACCAGTGCACTCTTGCGCAGGTGTCGCTTTCGCTTGGGCGACTTCTTCGTGAGGATGTGTTGCTTGTTGCTCTTCGTCCTCACGATCTTGCCGCTTCCCGTCTTCTTGAATCGCTTTGCTGCGCCGCGATGGGTCTTCATCTTCGGCATCGTCAAACCTCCATGGAGCGCGCTCCTCGGAGCGCGGCTATTCGGGCCGCGCCTCCGCCACCTCTTCGTTTGCCAGCGCCTCTGCTTCGGCCTTCGCAGCGGCTTCCATTTCCCTTCGGGCCTCGGCGACCCCTTCCTTGTTCGACACCAGGATCATCGAGAGGAAACGCCCTTCCATGCGGGCCGGGTTCTCGATGGTTGCGAGCTTGCCCAGCATGTCCGTCACTCGCCTGAGCTGCTTGTGTCCCAGCTGGCGGTGGACCATCTCCCGGCCTCGAAACATCACCGTGACCTTCACCTTGTCACCGTCCATCAGAAAGCGCCGCACATTCTTGAGCTTTGTCTCGAGATCGTGGTCATCGGTTCGGGGCCGGAGCTTGACCTCCTTGAGAGTCGCTGAATGACTCTTCCCCTTGCCGGCCTTCTTCTTCTTCTGCTGCTCGTACTTGTAACGCCCGTAGTCCATGATCCGGCAGACCGGGGGGCGTGACCCCGGTGCGACTTCGACGAGGTCGAGACCCACCTCCTCTGCTCGCCTGAGTGCATCCTCGGATGCCATCACGCCGAGCTGCTCTCCTTCACTTCCGATCACACGGATTTCAGGCTCCCGGATCCTTGCGTTGATCCGGGGAACGTCCTTCCTTGCGGCTCTTCTGGTGTCGGCCAGGCTGTTCTCCTTCTCGCTTGCTAGCGCTGCATCTGGATCCGCCGTTCACGGATCCCCTCAACCAGGCTGGCGATCAGCGCATCGACTTCGATGGCCTCGTCGCCGCCCTTCTTTCCGTGGCGCCACCGCGGCATCACGGTCTTGTTCTCCTGCTCCTGGTCGCCCACGACCAGCATGAGCGGGATCTTCTTGAGCTCGGCCTCGCGTATCTTGAAACCGAGCTTCTCACTGCGGTCATCGCACTCCACCCGGATGCCGGCGGCACCGAAGCGGGCGGCGAGCCGCTGAGCATAGTCCAAATGACGCTCGCCGATGGGCAGCACGATGGCCTGCACCGGAACCAGCCAGAAGGGGAAATCCCCAGCCGTCATTTCGATGTAGAGGGCCATGAAACGCTCCAGGGAGCCCAGAATGGCTCGGTGGATCATGGCCGGCTGATGCGGCTGGTCGTCCTGGCCCACATAGCGCAGGCCGAATCGGGCCGGCATGGAGACGTCGATCTGGACGGTCGCCAGGGTCCAGGGCCGGCCCATCACGTCCCGGAAGTCGCACTCGACCTTGGGCCCGTAGAAGGCACCCTCGCCGAGCTTGGTCTGGCGCGGGTAGCCGGCTCGCTCGATGGCGCCCAGCAGCTGCTCGGTGGCCCGATCCCAGTCCTCGACCTCGCCCACGAAACCGTCCGGCCGGGTCGCGACCGACATCTCGGTGCAGTCGATGCCCAGGGCCTCCCAGACCTCGCGCGTCATCTCGAAGAAGCTGTCGAGCTCGGCCTCCACCTGATCGGGCTGGCAGAAGATGTGGGCGTCGTCCTGGGCCATGGAGCGGACGCGCGAGAGACCGGTGAGCGTTCCGCTGCGCTCGTTGCGGTGGAGACGGCTGAACTCGGCGTAACGGATCGGAAGCTCACGATACGAGTGCTTGCGCAGCGAGAAGAGATGGCAATGACCGGGACAGTTCATCGGCTTGACGGCCAGCTCCTCGCCATCATCACCTTCCAGGATGAACATGTCGTCCTTGAAGAGCTCGTAGTGGCCCGACGTCTTGAAAAGATCGGTGCGCAGGATCTGGGGCGTCATCACCTCCGCGTAGCCGTACTTGGGGTACAGCGAGCGAATGAAGTCGATGAGTCCGTTGTAGACCACCATGCCTTTCGGCAGATAGAACGGCGAGCCGGGTGAAATGGGGTCGATGTGAAACAGCTCGAGGTCGACGCCCACTCTTCGATGATCGCGCTGACGCGCCTCCTCGAGCTGGGCAAGATGGGCTTCAAGCTCCTGCTTCGATGAGAACGCGGTTCCGTAGATGCGTTGCAGCATCGGGTTGCTCTCGTCACCGCGCCAGTAGGCGCCTGCCGATTCGGTCAGCTTGAAGGCCCCGATCTGGTCGGTGCGCTGGACGTGGGGGCCGCGACAGAGATCGTCGAACTGGCCGTGGGAGAAGATGCTGATCTCTTCGCCATCGGGGATGTCATCGAGACGCGAAACCTTGAGCTCTTCGCCCAGATTGCCGAAGAACTCGCGCGCTGCTTCGCGCGTCATCACCCGGCGGGTGAACGCGCTCTTCTCCTTCACGATCTTGGACATCTCGGCGTGGATCTTCTCGAGATCTTCCGGCGTGAACGGCCGGTCGACGAGGAAGTCGTACTGGAACTTCTCCGAATGGTCGGTGCGGCCGACGTCGATCTGGACGCCCGGAAACAGACGCTTCACGGCGTCGGCCATCACGTGCTCGGCGGAATGACGGATCACCTCGCCTGCCTGGGGATCCCTGGCGGTGACGATCTCGATCGAAACGTCGTTGTGAAGCGGCAGGCGGAGATCGACGAGTTCGCCGTCGATGCGACCCGCGAGTGCAGCCTTCGCCAGCCCCTTGCCAATCCGTTCCGCGACGGCAAGGACGGTCGAACCCGCAGGCACCTCCAGCGTCTTGCCGTCCGGCAAGCCGATCTGGATATTGGTCATGATTGCGGGCGTATCATGTCGGGCTGTTCTTCTGCTGCGTTTCTGCGCGTGGACACCGGGTCGACGCGCCTGGTAGGCACGGGCGGGATTGAACCGCCGACCTCCGCCGTGTCAAGGCGGCGCTCTAGCCACTGAGCTACGTGCCTGATCGTCCCCTAAGGACGCGAAATCAATACCGATTTGGATCTGTGGTGTCAATCAGGGCCGGCTCCGAAGCGCCCCACCGATCGGCTCCGGGATCCAGACGGGCCGGAGGAGGCGTGAAACGCACCCGAACCGCGACCTGGGAACCCCGGATTCCCAACGGCGTGAGGATCAAATGGTCGGGCGCCTTCTCCAGCATCGCCGCGAGAAGCTCGCTGGGCGTGCGGTCGGCCTCCACCGCGAGCACAGCCCGGCCCCGCTCCATCATGACGGGCGAGGCGCTGCGGACCCGCAGCTCATCGATCAAGAGGCTCCGGACCGCTTGGTATCCAGCGTGGCCGCGCAGCCCCTCGAGCACCAGCGTGACCCGCTGCTGCGCCGCGATCCCCGCGGGCAACAGCAAGAGCAGTCCGTGCTCGGTCAGACGCTGCTTCACCCGGTCGACGTCCACGTAGACGGACACCACGACCACGTACTCGGTCTCGATCGACGGGTCGTTGCCGAGCAGGGCCGGCTGCACCCCGCGGTCCTCGACAATCCGGAAGCGGCCGGCGAACTGCATCGGGTCGCCGCCCAGGGCCTCGTCGAGGGCAGCCTCGTCCTCGGGACGAAACCCGGGAAGCTGTTCCAGAGCCGCGCGGCGGACGGCCTCGGCGACGCCGTTGCGCATGGCGGCGTCGCGGGGGGTTCGCCTCGAGGGCATCGCCGGGTCGAGCGCTACGAAGCCAACCGCTTCGATCTCGCGCAGCTCGGCAGCCGCCAGGCCGGGCCAGACGAGGCCAACGGCAAGCAGCACCGCGACGACGAGGCGCTTCAAAACCGCAGCTCCGCGACTTCACGGCCAAAGATTCCCACCAGATCCTCCAGAAGTTCCGTTCCCGGTCGGACTCCGTACTTGGGCAGCCCGATCACGGTTTCGCTCTCCCCGGGAATCACCAGATGCAGCGCCACCTGGCACTCCCCCGGATGCTTCAGCAGCAGCTCGCGCAGGGCGCTCAGCCGATCCTGCGACGCCTCGTCGGCGCTGAGCTTGAGCTCGAGCCGGGCGGCCAATCGCTCATCGGCTCGCGACAACTCGAGAACCTCGCGTACCAGGATCTTCGGCGGATCACCCGCTTCGAGCGTCCCCGTGACCAACAGCGGTGTCGGCCCATCGCCGGCGTCGCCGGAAACGGCCTGCTTCAACAGGCTTCCATACTGGGCGAACGGCTCGGCGAAGAACACGAGGTCGAAGCTGCCTTCCAGATCTTCCAGGGTACCGAACGCCATCAGCGCGCCGCGCCGCGTTCGGGTTTCGCGCAGCGTCGTCAACAGCCCGCCGACGCGGACCTCGCGTCCATCGCGTCCCTCGGTCTGGTCCGACTTCGTGTCCACAAAGCGGTCGAGCTTCTTGGAGACTGCCGAGAGCGGGTGGCCCGTCACATAGAAGCCCAGCACTTCCTTCTCGAATTCCAGTCGCTGCCGGTCCGTCCACGCCGGCGCTTCCGGCAGTGCCGGCTCGATACCGCCACCGGCGGCCTCGAGTACGCCAAACAGGCTCTCCTGACCAATCTCGCGGTCGCGTTGTGTCGCGGCGCCCGCTTCGAGGGCCGTATCGAGCCCGGCCCAGATCGCGGCCCGGTTCTCGTGGATCTGATCGAAGGCTCCGCACTTCACCAGGCTCTCCACGACCCGGCGGTTCACCTTGCGGCCGTCGATTCTGCCGGCGAAGTCGAAGAAGCTCTTGAAGCCACCCTCTTGCCCCGCGCGTGCCTCGAGGATGCTCTCGATGGCCCCCTGCCCCACGTTCTTCACGCCGGCGAGGCCAAAACGGATCCCAGCTTCGACGACCGTGAAGTCCCGGGCAGACTCGTTCACGTCTGGGGCAAGGACTTCGATGCCCAATGTCCCGGTGTGGGCGATGTAGCGGCCGAGCCGGTCGTGGTTGCCGGCTTCCGTCGTCAGCAGTGCGGCCATGTATTCACGCGGATGGTTCGCCTTGAGAAAGGCCGTCTGATAGGTAATCAGCGCGTAGGCGGTCGAGTGGCTCTTGGCGAAGCCGTAGCCCGCAAACTCATTGATCAGCTCGAAGACCTCCTCCGCCTTGCGTCTGTCGATGCCTCGCTCGACGGCACCGTCCACGAAGCGCGCCCGCTGCTTCTCCATCTCCTCGGGCTTCTTCTTGCCCATGGCGCGGCGCAGCAGATCGGCTTCCCCGAGCGAGTAGCCGGCGAGACGGTTGGCGATCTGCAGCACCTGGTCCTGATAGACGATCACGCCCAGCGTCTCGGTCGTAATCTCCTCCAGCTCGGGCAGCAGGTACTCGATCTTGGTGAGACCGATCTTGCGGTTGACGAAGTCGTCGACCATGCCCGAGCCCAACGGACCGGGACGGTAGAGCGCCACGATCGGGATCAGCTCCTTGAAGGAACGCGGTTGGAGCTTGGTCACGAGTTCCGTCATGCCCTGGGACTCGACCTGGAAGATGCCCTCGGTCTTGCCGCTGGCGAGCAGGTCGTAGGTGGCGGCATCGTCCAGCGGGATCTTCTCGATCTCCAGGCTCTCGCCCTTCTCGCGAATGCGCCGCTCGCAGTCGGCGATCGTCGTCAGGTTGCGCAGGCCGAGGAAATCGAATTTGACGAGCCCGATTTTTTCGATGCAGCGCATGTCGAGTTGGGTCATGACAGCGCCCGAACGCGGGTCCCGATACAGCGGAACCAAGTCGATCAGGGGCTTGGTGCCGATCACCACGCCGGCGGCGTGGGTCGAGGCGTGCCGCGTCAGCCCTTCCAGGCGCTGCGCCGTCTCCAACAGCTTCGCGATCTGGCCATCCGAGTCCACCCGGGAGCGCAGCTCGGCCGACTGTTCAAGGGCGTCGGGTAGCGTGATGCCCAGGGTATCGGGCACGAGCTTGGCGATGCGGTCGACCTCGGCGTACGGAATGCCCATGACCCGGCCCACGTCGCGGATCACGGCACGGGCCTGCAGCTTTCCAAAGGTGATGATCTGAGCGACGCGTTTCCCCTCGATGCCCTCGCCGTCGTACTTCTCGGCGACGTAGCGGATGACCTGATCGCGCCCCTTCATGCAGAAGTCGACGTCGATGTCGGGCATGGTCACGCGCTCCGGATTCAGGAAGCGCTCGAAGATGATGTCGTATTCGATCGGGTCGATGCCCGTGATGCCCAGGCCGTAGGCGACCAGGCTTCCCGCCGAAGAGCCGCGACCCGGGCCCACCGGGATCCCGTTCTCGCGGGCATAGTTGATGAAGTCCGCGACGATCAGGAAGTAGCCGGGGAAGCCCATCCCATTGATGACCTCGAGTTCGTGCTCCATGCGCTTCGTGTACTTGTCGTACTTGGGGGGCAGCGGCTCATCCTGATCCAGCCCCAACCGCTGCCGGAGCCCGGCCCAGGCCTGCCCGTTCAACACCTCCTCGCGGGATTTGCCGGCCGCCACCTGGAACTCGGGCAGGTGGTAGTGGCTGGGGTCCACGTCGAGTTCGAGGTCGCAACGCTCGGCGATCTCGAGAGTGTTCTTCACGGCCGACGGATGATCGTGAAAGAGCTCCATCATCTCATCGCCCGACTTCACGTAGAAGCCGTGACCCTCGAACTTGAAGCGGTTGGGGTTATCGAGATTGGACGCGGTCCCGATGCACAGCAGCGCATCGTGGTGTTCGTGGTCACCCGGCTCCAGGTAATGGGCGTCGTTGGTCGCAACGAGCGGCAGATTCATGTCGGCCGACATTTTGAGCAACTCGGAGTTGACCCGGTCCTGGTCCCCGATGCCGTGACGCTGGAGCTCCAGGTAGTAGCGGTCGTCGTCGAAGATCTCGGCGTACTCCTCCACTTTCTGCCAGGCCGTCTCGATCATTCCGTTGCTGATGGCGCGACACACCATCGAAGACAGGCAGCCCGAGGTGGCGATCAGGCCTTCATGGTGCTTGCGCAGCAGATCCATGTCGATACGGGGCTTGTAGTAGAAGCCCTCGAGGTAGGCGCGCGACACCAGCTGCATCAGGTTGCGATAACCGGTTTCGTTCATCGCCAGCAGCAGCAGATGGTTGATGGCATCGAAGCCGTTCGCGTCGCGCTCGCGCGACTCCTTGTCGAAGCGCGAGCCCGACGCGATGTAGACCTCGCACCCGAGAATGGGCTTCACGCCGTGCTTGTGTGCCGCCTCGTAGAACTCGATCGAGCCAAAGAGATTGCCGTGGTCCGTCAAGGCGACGGCGGGCATGCCGAGCTGTGTGGCGCGTTCGAAGAGCGGATCGATCTTGATGGCGCCATCGAGCAGCGAGTACTGGCTGTGGAGGTGAAGGTGAACGAAGGATTGGCAACTCAAGCGCCGGCCTCTTCCTATTCCCACTCGATGGTGGCGGGGGGCTTGCTCGAGATGTCGTAGACCACGCGGTTGATGCCCTTGACCTCGTTGATGATGCGGCTGGACATGACGGCCAGCACGGTATCGGGAAGTCGCGCCCAGTCTGCCGTCATGGCGTCGACGGAGGTCACGCAGCGGATGGCCAGGGCGTTCTCATAGGTGCGCTCGTCGCCCATCACCCCCACCGTACGGACGGGCAGCAGCACAGCGAAGGCCTGCCAGATCTCGTTGTAGAGCCCGGCGTTGCGAATCTCCTCGATCACGATCGCGTCGGCCTGGCGCAGCACCTCAAGACGCTCGTGAGTCACTTCCCCCAGGATGCGCACGGCCAGCCCCGGTCCCGGGAACGGATGCCGGTCGATCGCCCGCTCCGGCAGCTCGAGCCGGCGCCCGACCTCCCGCACTTCGTCCTTGAAGAGCTCGCGTAGAGGCTCCAGCAGCTGGAGGCGCATGCGTTCCGGCAATCCGCCGACATTGTGGTGGGTCTTGATCGTGGCCGACGGCCCCATCACCGAGACACTCTCGATCACATCCGGATAGAGGGTCCCCTGCACCAGGTAGTCGACGTCGCCGATGCGCTGGGCCTCTTCCTCGAAGACCTCGATGAATTGATGGCCGATGATGCGCCGCTTCATCTCCGGATCCTCGGCCCCAGCCAGCGCGTTCTCGAAACGTTGGACGGCATCCACGGTCACCAGGTCGACCCCCAGCGTCTCGCTGAAGAGGTCCTCGACCTCGGCCCGCTCGTTCATGCGCAGCAGACCATTGTCGACGAAGATGCAGGTGAGCTGATCGCCGATCGCGCGGTGCACGAGTGCGGCCGCCACCGAAGAGTCGACACCGCCCGAGAGTCCGCAGACCACGCGGCGGTCGCCCACGCGCTTGCGGATGCGCTCGATCTCTTCGTCGATGAAGGCTTCCATGGTCCAGGAGCCAGAGCAGCCGCAGATCTCGCGGGTGAAGTTCCTGAGAATCTCGGCGCCGCCATCGGTGTGGACGACCTCGGGGTGGAACTGCACGCCCCAGATCGGATGATCGGGATCACGCACGGCGGCAAAAGGCGAGTTCTCGCTCGTTCCCAGCACGACCCAACCAGGCGGCAGTCGCAGCACGCGATCGCCGTGGCTCATCCAGGCGACGCGTTCGGGCCCTCCGTCGAGATCGGCAAAGAGCGGATCGTCGTTTTCGATCTTGACGAGGGCGCGACCATACTCGCGATTGTCGGCCTTCTCGACCAGGCCACCGAGCCGGTGGACCATGATCTGCAGCCCGTAGCAGATGCCGAGCACGGGCACGCCCAACTCGACCACGCGAACGTCCAGATCAGGCGAGCCTTCGTCGAGAACGCTCGATGGACCGCCCGACAGCACGATGCCGTCGGGCTCCCAGGCCCGGATCTCGTCGAACTCGAGCGTGCCGGGACGGATCTCGCAGTAGACCTGCCGTTCGCGAATGCGGCGCGCGATCAGCTGGGTGTATTGCGAACCGTAGTCGAGGATCAGGATGCGGTCCTGCTCGGACCGCGGCGCGTGCGAGTGAGGGGAGTGTGTGGCGGGAGCCATGGGCCGATATGGTCCCAATTCCGTTCGCTTCGAATCGGCCAGGAGTGAGCCGATGCTGCATGCTCGGGGGGTCGCCAGCGATGCTACTCGATTCGGTAGTTCGGGGCTTCCTTCGTGACGATCACGTCGTGCACGTGGCTTTCGGAAAGGCCCGCCGACGAGATTCGAATGAAACGTGCGTTCTCACGCAGCGCCGCCAGCGTGCTTGCGCCGACGTAGCCCATGCCCGAGCGCAGGCCGCCGACCAGCTGGTGCACGTTGCTGGTGAGGCTGCCGCGATACGGGATGCGTCCTTCGATGCCCTCGGGGACGAGCTTGTTCGCATCGCGGACTTCGGCCTGGAAGTAACGGTCGGCACTGCCATCGGTCATCGCCCCGAGGGAACCCATGCCACGATAGACCTTGTAGGAACGGCCCTGATAGAGGATGACCTCACCCGGCGCCTCGTCGGTGCCGGCAAACAGGGATCCGATCATGACCGAGGTCGCTCCACCCGCCAGCGCCTTCACCACGTCGCCCGAGAACTTGATGCCGCCATCGGCGATGATGGGGACGTCGGACTTCGTGGCGACACGGGCCGCATCCATCACGGCCGTGAACTGGGGCACGCCCACACCGGCTACGACCCGCGTGGTACAGATCGAGGCGGGGCCGACGCCTACCTTGACAGCGGACACGCCGGCCTTGATCAGGGCCTCGGTGCCCTCGGCCGTGACCACGTTGCCGCCGATCAGCGGGATGTCCGCAAAGGTCCGGCGCAGCTCCCCGATGGTGTCCAGTACGCCCTGGGAATGGCCGTGGGCGGTATCGACCACCAGCACGTCGACGCCGGCGTCGACCAGGGCCTGAGCGCGTTCGAGCCGATCGTCACCGGTTCCGACCGCAGCGCCGCAGAGCAGGCGCCCCAGCGAGTCCTTGGAGGCGGACGGAAAGCGCTCGGTCTTCTCGATGTCCTTGATGGTGATGAGACCCGTGAGATTTCCGGCGTGGTCGACCACCAGCAGCTTCTCGATGCGGTGCTGGTGGAGCAGCTCCTTGGCACGCTCCATGGTGGTGCCGGGCTCGACCGTCACCAGGCCTTCGCTCGTCATCACCTTGGAGATTTCCTGCTGGGTGTCCCGGACGAAGCGCAGGTCGCGGTTGGTCAGGATGCCGACCGCCTTGCCCTCGCGTGTGACCGGCACGCCCGAGATCTTGTAGCGGGCCATCACCTCGAGCGCCTCGTAGATGCGCTGCTCGGGACGCATGGTGATGGGGTCGACGATCATGCCCGACTCGGAGCGCTTGACCTTGTCGACCTCGCCGGCCTGGGTCGCCGGCGGAAGATTCTTGTGGACGATTCCGATGCCACCGTTCTGCGCGATCGTGATCGCCGTCACGTGCTCGGTGACCGTGTCCATGGCCGCAGACACCAGCGGAATGTTGAGGTCGATCTCGCGGGTCAGTCGTGTGCGCAGGTCGACATCGGCGGGAAGGACGTCGCTTGCGGCGGGCACGAGCAGGACGTCGTCGAACGTCAGTCCCTCTCGAATTCGTCCGTCGTTCATCAGAGCACCCTAGCTGCGCGCCGTGGGAACCAGCGCGCCCGGTGGGGTTGGGCGCGGAGTCTAATGGTCACCTCGCCGTGGGTCAACGTCCGCCTGCGCACCCACCAGGACTTCCCGGCCGAGTCGCGCGGTCTCCCGAAGAATGGCTTCTAGCAACCGGCAAGCCGCACGCGGCTCGACTTCGGCGAAGCGCCGAAAGGTGCTGCGACGCAGCACCAGCAGGCGTGAGCGCTGGCTGGCGGCCGCCCGCGTCTCGCGCGGGCCACTGTCCACCAGCGAGAAGGCGCCCATCGAGGAGCCGGGCCCAAAGACGGCCGATGCACCCGTGTGGGTGCTCTCCACGCGCACTTCGCCCTCGACCACGAAGTAGAGCCCATCGCCCTGCTCTCCCTCATCGTAGAGCTCCGTGCCGGCCTCGACCTCGAGGCCCTCGAGCTCCTCTGCGAGGATCTCGCGATCTTCCTCGGAGAGCTCGGACAGCAGGCTGAACCGCTTCAGGTCGCCCACAGCCACACCGCTAGCGAAGCTCACGGCAGGATCCGCCCGAACATCTCACGCAGCAGCACGCCGGCCTTCTCGGCATCCTCGATGGGAATCAGGAAGAGGGAACCCTCGTCGACGATCGACAGGTTGTGACGGAGGTCGTCTGGCGAGACGCGCTCGCCCTTCTCGAGCAGCAGCAGATGGTAGATCCGGCTGGAGCCCTGCTCGGCCAGGATCTGAGAGATCTGACGCACCTGCTTGATCGATTCCGAAACCGGGGCCGAAAGCAGCAAAAGGGTGGCGAGAGCGCCGTGGCCGGCCATCGGCCACACGGAACGGAAGTGCTCGCTGGCGGGCACGTGGACCAGCTCGATCCCCACGTCGGAGTCGACGCTGACGCGCCCGAAGCTGACGAGATCGTCCAGCTTGATGCCCTTCTCGAAGCTCTCCGAGTCGAGTTCGATCCCGGGCAGGCGGCGTAGCAGACGCGAAAAGTCGCGGGTCACCCCGGTGTTCGAGGCCACGATCACGAGCTTGGCGTCGCGGTGGGTCGGCATGCCGGGCCGATCGATTTCGAGCCATTCCCGCAGCCGGGCGGTTCGCGCAGCCGAGAAGAGCCGGACTTCGCGGGCCAGCATGACGGCTTCGGGCTGCTGCTGGAGATCGAGCATGTCCCGCTGGATCAGGGTATGCAACGTCCGCAATACCTGGTAATCGGGGAAGCTGCAGTGGTCGACCACGTCCTGGACCCGCGAATAGAGGTCGAGGACGACCAGGACCTCCTGGGTCAACGGATGGATCACGCTGGGAAGCGACGAGCGCGGGATCTTGAGGGTCACCGACGCGCTCATGGGCGGCAGGTCGACCGCCGTGCGCCTCCACTCCGCCAGCTGGCGCTCGCCCTCGCGCAGCAGCGCCCGGGTCGGCGTCAGGATGCTGGTCTCGAGGTCGGCCACCTCCGGCTTGAACGCAAAACTGCCGCGGTCCCAGGAAAGCAGGCGGAAGAACGCCTTCTCCTTCTCGACCGGGCCCACGCTGGCGGCGACCACGTCGCCGCCGCGCAGCACGATGCGGCCGAGCTGCCGCCGGTTTCGGCCCAGGCTTCGGGAGACCTCGATCGTTCCCGTCTTGCGGCTGACATGAAAGAGCTGGAGCAGGTCCGCCAGCGGCAGTTCGGAGAGATTGCCCTCGACGCTACTGCTCTGGTCGCCTGTGCCGAGCGCGGTCGTCCCGCTCTGTCGCGAGTGACCGCGTCCGACCAGCTGGTTCTCGATGGCGGCGGCCACCCGGTCCGGGTCGACCGGCGGCGCCACGACCGGCCAGTCGAGATCCTTGCGCTCGGCTTCGACCACGTGGTCGGCCAGGTAGATGATCGACATGTGTTGGGTGCGCGGATTGGCCTTGAGGATCGCGCCGAGCTTCGCGCCGTCGATCAACGGCAGCTTGAGCTGGCAGATCAGGGCGTTCGGAATCTCGCCCAGGGACGTTTCGAGCGCGGCAGCACCGTCGCTCGTGACGCGGCAGACGAGACCCAGCCGAGCACAGGCTTCGGCAATGGCCTGGCCGCGTTCCTGGTCTCCATCCGCGATCAGGACACGCACGTTCATGCCTTCACCTCGGAGCCCAGCGTCAAGGGCAGCGACAATTCTTCCTGGAGGCGGAAGGCCAGGTGCTCGACCAGCCCCCGGTCGTCGGTGTGGAAGAGCCGGGCCGGTGAACCGTTGCGCCCCTCCTCGCGGATCATGGCGTAGGCCGGTCCGTCGCCATAGTAGATGATGCAAGGCGGCAGTCCGGGCGCCCGGTCCGGCGACACCCAGCTGATGCCGGGCTTCAGGTAGGACGGTCGGTTGCCATCGGTGACGATCACGAGCTCGGTGCGGGTGGGAACGTCGCGGAGGGCTTCGAGCCCCTCACTGACCACCCTCCGGAGTGCGCGCCCCGGGGCGGCATACAGAAGCCCCCGGTCGCGCGGCCGGCGGGCGACCTCGGACAACACGAAGCGAACGATCTGCGCCGCCATCCCGGGCTTCTCCAGCTCACCGCTTCGCACCAGCGCGTGCAAGCTCGCCGCGAGCGACATCCCATCGAGCCCCATCGACACGACCCGGCTATTGGCTTCTGCATCGGTACGGGCGGACAGCGTCCGCAGCAACGACTCCAGCTGGACGCCATCGCCCGGATAGATCGCGAGGCCGATGCGCGGCTGCGGGCGTCGCGACGCCTCGATCCCGGTCAGGAACTCACTCTCCTCGAGGGCGTGGAGCGCGCGTCGCTTGAGGACGGCAGCCCCGAGAGCGTCGGCCTCAGCCAGCAGCAGGTAGAAGCGCTTCTGGTTGTCAACGGCCAGCAGATCGGTAGCGCGAAGCAGTCGGCGCAGCTGCTCGACCACGGCGGCCAGCCAGCCATTGACTTCGTGCTCGTCGCCCAGGGCCTCCAGCGTCTCGGGCGACCCGAGATCGATCTGGAGCAGCGCCAGGTTGCGTCCGAAGCGGTTGGCCCGCTCGATCTCGGTGCGGGCCACGTCTTGAAAGTATTCGAAGTTGTAGGCGCCGGTCTTCGGATCCTCGAGCGAGCGACGTTCGAGTCCGCGCACACGCAGGGCGTTGGTCATCGCGACGTCGGCGAAGTGGAGGAACTGCTCGACGCAAGCTACGTCGACCGCATCGAACTCCTCCCCTTCGAGCTTGTCGGTCAGTCGGGCCACCGCGATCACGATGCCGTCGCGCTTCATCACCGCATAGAGCGCGGGAAGCTCTGCCTCTTTGCCATCTCCCCAGGCTGCCAGCACGACGCGTTGCCTCCCCTCCAGAAGCTCCGACGGCAGCTCATCAGCCAACACCGTCTCGGGCTCGTCGGCCACGCGGACAAGGCCCCGGACCGCCGCCAGGTCGAGCCGCTCGGGCCCGCTCTCGGCGGCCACCCAGAGGACGCCGCCCTGGGCCCGAATCTCCTGGCACAGGCCCTCGACGATGCGCGACGCCAGGGGCTCGATGGCCAAGGTCGAGAAAAGCGCAATGGCACGCGCATAGACCGCGCGCTCCCCGATGTACTCGATGTTCTCGGCCAGCAGACGCGCGTGCTCGACCTTGAGGCGCTTGCTCTGGAGGATGCCGTCCAGGGTGACGGTGAGGGTGCGCCGGTCGAACGGCTTGAGCAGATAGTCGGTGGCGCCCAGCTTCATCGCATCGACGGCCGTTTTTACGTCGATCACTCCGGTCACGACCACGACCTCCTGGTCCGGATCGCGCTCCTTGATGCGGTGGAGCAGCTCGCTGCCGTCCATGCCGGGCATGACCAGGTCTGTCAGCACGATGTCGAAGTCGGCGTTCTCGAGGATGTGGAGCGCCTCTTCGCCGCTGGCCGCCGTCTGGGCCTGAAAGCCCTCCTCGCCCAGCATCCCCGCAATCAGTTCGCGGAAGTAGCGCTGGTCATCGACCGCCAGAATTCGCGCCTTGGCCATGGAAAAGTCCACCCTCCCGTCCCTGCGGCGCAGGAACGAGTCCGATCCGTCTCTAGCGGTTTTCGGTCATTTCGCGCGGCCTCGTGAGGCCTTCCGGAGTGAGTTGCCGGTCGATCGGCTAGTTCGGAACCCCCCCGATCCGGATCAGCTCATCGGCGCTTCCGCCGACGGTCTTCACCGATCTTCTCAGCTCCCGGCCGGGTCCGTGATCCGGGGCTTCGACGGCGAGCAGTCCGATCAGGGAGTGGGGGGTGGCCTCGAGGAGCTTGACGGACTGCAGGGAGCCCGGGGCAGCCAGCGCTGCGTCGCTGACCTCGAAGTTGACGACCCGCTGGTAGGGATCCCGGCCCGAGAGCTGACGACCGCCGCGGCGGCTGGCACCCTCGACCAGCACCTGCGTGGTCTCTCCGACACGGGCCCGGTGGGCGGTCAGGGTGAGCTCGCGCTGCAGGTTCTGGAGCTGCTCGAGGCGGGCCTGGGCCACCTCGCCCGGCACGATGTCGGCGAAGTCGGCGGCCGCAGTGCCGGGACGCGGCGAGTACTTGAAGGCGTAGCTGTCCACGAACGCGGCCCGGCGCATCACGCTGAGGGTGTCCCGGAAGTCGGCGTCCGTCTCGCCCGGGAAGCCCACGATCAGATCCGTGCTGATGGCGATGTCGGGCCGCGCGGCCCGGAGCGCCTCGACGAGCGCCAGGAACTCGGCTTGCCCGTAGCGGCGGCGCATGCGCTTGAGAACCGTGTCCGAGCCACTCTGGAGCGGCAGGTGGACGTGGGGACAGAGCGACCTCAGCTCGCCATGGGCGCGGATCAGGGCCTCATCGAAAAAGATCGGGTGGGGGCTCTTGTAGCGGATGCGTTCGATACCCGGGATTGCATCGATGCGCCCCAGCAGCTCGGCAAAGGCCACGGTCTCGGCCTCGTCGCGGACGGCACCGCGGGCCTTGCGGGCCTCCTTCCGACGCAGATCGTGGCGGCCGTAGGCGTTCACGGTCTGGCCCAGCAGCGTCACCTCGCGCACGCCGCGCGCGGCCAGGGCCTCGACCTCCGAGATGATGTCGGAGGCCGGGCGGCTGATCTCGCGGCCCCGCGTCGTCGGCACGATGCAGAAGCTGCAGAACATGTCGCACCCCTCCATCACCGTCACGAAGGCGCGGCCCGGAGTCAGGGTCTCGAACTCGGGATGGCGCTCGGGCAGATCGAAGCGGTCCAGCGACCCGGTCTCATCGATCCGGGTCTGGCGCTCACCCTGGAGCGCGGCCGCCGCCATGGACGGGACCAGCCGCAGATTGTGGGTCCCGAAGACGAAGTCCACGTGACCGAAGCGCTTCAGCACGGCGTCGCCGGCCTGCTGGGCGACGCAGCCAGCAACCGCCAGCAGGCGTCCGGGACGCTGCTGTTTCCACGCCCGCAGCCTGCCGACGTCGCTGTAGAGCTGGTTCTCGGCCTTCTCGCGGATCGAGCAGGTGTTGATGATCAGGAGATCGGCGTCTTCGAGCTCGTCCGTGGGCTGGTAGCCGTGATGCTGGAGTAGATTCGTGATCTTCTCGGAGTCGTGGACGTTCATCTGACAGCCGTAGGTGCGCACCATCACCCGTCGCACGCTGCTCATGACGTCCTCCGATCCACACACTTGGGGGCTCGTGGAGAAGACCGGAACCTAACGGAACGATGCTTCGCCTGCCAAATCGGCCAGCTCCCGGACAGGACCGAATCACGATCTCGATCCTGGTTTCGAGATGCGGATGTAACCTTGTGGAATTAAGGAGTTTTTCGAATCGAATGCATACGCATTGCCCGAACCGCAGAAGGGAACAAATACCGTTTGACTCGGACGCCTGCGCAGCCCATAATCGGGTTCTGTACGAGGGGGTCCAAGAAGAATCTCACGGTTTATGGAGCGGCGGTGGATGAGACATTTCTGACCGAAATGTCCAACCTCTCACCCCCCATCATCTATCCACCGCCCTCCGCCCGTTCACGCCCCGCTGGCTCACCAGCGGGGCGTTTCTCTTGGCGACGTGGCTGAACGTTGCTCCAACTCCCCACGTCTTCACCCGTCAGAGCAGCAGCCGGTCGATCACGGCGGTGAGCTGGCGCAGGTTGCGGCACTCGTCGGCGACATCGGTATACGGCACATACTTGTTCATCACCGAATCGCCGAAGCCCCAGGCGCTGGGGCTCTCGGGATTCAGCCAGACGACGTTCTTGGCCTTGTTGTGGATGTCGCGCAGGCACCAGGCGCGGGGGTCGTTGTAGTTGTTGCGAGCGTCGCCCAGGATCAGGACCGTCGTTCTCTTGTCGATGGCCGAGAGATAATTCTGCCAGAAGTAGTGGAAGGCGTAGCCGAAATTCGAGCGGGTGTAGACGTTGATGACGTCGCCGCCCTCGAGGGCCTCCTCGATTGCTTCGTTGATGTCCTTTTCTTGGAAGATCCGGGTCACCTCGCCGAGCTCGGCCACGAACACGAAGGCCCGGATCTTGGTGAAGGCCTCCTGGAGGCTGTAGACGAACTGCAACATGAAGCGCGAGACGTTGGCGACCGAGGACGAGACGTCACACAGGATCACCAACTTCGGACGATCCTTCTTGCGGTGCTTGAAGATCAGGTCGAAGGGTACGCCGCCGTGGGGCATGTTGCGGCGCAGGGTCTGGCGCAGGTCGAGCTTGCCTTTCCGGAGGCGCCGCCGCCGGATCGACATGATGTTCTTGATCTTTTGGGCGAGGCGCTCGACCACCTCCCGCATCTTGCGGATCTCTTCCTCGGTCAGGTGGTAGAAGCTCTTCTCCAGCAGCGTCTCCCGCCGGAACTTCTCCATGTAGTCGTGATTCTGCTTCTGGAGCTCGCGCTCGGTGTAGGCGCGCACGGACTTGCGAGCCGCCTCCATCAGGCCCTCGATCAGCTTCCGGAGGGCCTGGATCTCCTCGGCGGAAAGGCCGGCCTCTTCCAGTCGTGAGGCCAGGTCGCGCAGCTCGCCGCCTGCCCCGTCCAGGTCCATCTGGTCCAGGGTCCGGCGGCTGAAGAAACCGACCTGGAGGAAGTTCTCGATCCGTCCGGTACCGGCCTGCTCGGCCGCAGCGCGGATCAGCTGCTCAATCATGCTGAGGTCGGCGGTGAGCAGCGCCCTGGCGAGCTCGGAGAGGTCACCGAAATCGCCCTTCAGGTTCTTGAGCGCCTCGGTGATCTGCTGGAGCAGGCGCTCGAGGTCCATGCCCGGGGGCAGCCCGTTTGCGGCCTCACCGAAAGACTCCCGGAGGTTGTCATAGAAGCCGGACCAGAAGAGATCGAAGAGCTGGTCGTAGGTCTCGACCTCCTCGCCGCGCTTCACCATGGTGGTGCGCAGGGCGTCCTTGAAGACCTCGCGATCGTCGAAGGACAGCACCTCGAGTGCCTTGAAGGCGTCGATGGACTCGGCGGTGGAGACACGAATTCCGCTCTTTCGCAGGATGTTCGTGAACTCCAGGATCTTCTTCTGCATGGCCTAGTGAAGCGCGCCCTTCTTCACGGCCGTGGCCGACGGGGTCTGGCTGGGAGTCGCGGCCTGGGCCGCGGCCTCGCCCTGCTTCTTCTGCAGCAGCTTGCTGAGCTCGCTCTCGGCCTTCCGCACGTCCCCCTCGTACTTGAGGATCACGCTGAAGGTCTGGTTGACCACGTCCTCGTTGAGCTCGCTGGCGTTGAGGGCCAACAGCGCCCGGGCCCAGTCCAGTGTCTCACTGATGGACGGCGCCTTCTTGAGGTCCAGCTGGCGCAGCCGGTGCATCATGCCCACGAGGTCCTCGATCAGCTGCTTGGCGGCCTCTGGCACCTTGGTCTCGAGGATGCGGACTTCGAGCTCCTCGGTCGGGTAGTCGATATACAGGTGCAGGCAGCGGCGCTTCAAGGCGTCGCTCATCTCCCGGGCGTTGTTCGAGGTCAGGAACACCAGCGGCCGCGACTTGGCCACGATGGTTCCGATTTCGGGCACCGTCACCTGGAAGTCCGAGAGCACCTCGAGCAGGAAGGCCTCGAACTCGGGGTCCGACTTGTCGACTTCGTCCACCAACAGCAGCGTGGGCTCGTCGGCCGTGATGGCCTGGAGCAGCGGGCGGGCCACGATGAAGTTATCGGAGAAGAAGACGCTGTCCTCCTCGCCGATGCGCCGAGCCGCCTCGCGGATCGTAGACGCGCCGTCCATCAAACCCGTGAACTTCTCCTTCAGGATCTGGGTGTAGAGGAGCTGCTTCGAGTACTCCCACTCGTAGAGGGCCTTCGCTTCATCCAGGCCCTCGTAGCACTGCAGCCGGATCAGGTTCCGGCCGGTGGCGGCTGCCACCGTCTTCGCCAGCTCGGTCTTGCCCACGCCAGCGGGACCCTCGACCAGCACCGGCTTCTCGAGCTTCGCGGCCAGGAAGACCACGGTCGCGATCTTCTTGTCACAGATGAAATCCTGGTCGGCCAGGCTCTGCTGCACTTTCTCGACAGAATCGAACATGCGATCAAACTCCTCTGACGCGGTGCCGGCGGTCCAAACCCGGCGCCGCGGCTGATACTACAGCCCGGGGCACAGTCCTAGCTCATCAGGTGCAGGACGTGCCCGAGCTTCTCCTTCTTGGTGCGGAGGTATTCGAGATTGTTCTCGTTCGGCTCGATCTCGAGCGGGATGCGCTCCACGATCTCGAGTCCGTAGCCTTCGATCCCGGCGCGCTTGCCGGGATTGTTCGTGATGAGACGCATCTTCTTGACACCCAGGTCGCGCAGGATCTGGGCTCCGACGCCATAGTCTCGCAGGTCCGGTGGGAAGCCCAGGCGCTCGTTGGCCTCGACCGTGTCGAGCCCTTCCTGGTCCTGGAGCGCGTAGGCCCTGATCTTGTTCTTGAGGCCGATGCCGCGTCCTTCCTGACGCATGTAGAGCAGCACGCCGCATCCCTCGGCCTCGATCATCTCGAGCGCTGCCGCCAGCTGCTCGCCGCAATCGCAACGCTTGGAGCCGAACGCGTCGCCGGTCAGGCACTCGCTGTGGACGCGCACCAGCACCGAGTCCTCCGGCTTGTACTCGCCTCGCACCAGTGCAATGTGGTCCACCTTGTCGATGTCGTTCTCGTAGACATAGGCCTGAAAATCGCCGGCCACCGTTGGCATGTTGGCCACCGCCACCCGCCTCACCAGCGTCTCCGTGCGCAGCCGATACTGGATCAGATCGGCGATGCTGACGATCTTGATCTCATGCTCTGTTGCGAACTCCACGAGGTCGGGCAAGCGCGCCATGGTGCCGTCGTCGTTCATGATCTCGCAGATGACGCCGGCGGGCTTGAGGCCGGCCAGCCGCGCCAGGTCCATCGAGCCCTCGGTCTGACCGGTGCGCCGCAGGACGCCGCCATCGCGGGCACGCAGCGGGAAGATGTGGCCGGGGCGCGAGAGGTCGCTGGGCTTCGCGTCCTCGGCGATGGCCGTCAGCACCGTGGTCGCGCGGTCGGCGGCCGAGATCCCGGTGGTGACGCCGTGACGGGCCTCGATCGAGACCGTGAAGGCGGTGCCGAAGCCCGAGTTGTTCTCGTAGTCGGGCACCATCATCGAGAGGCGCAGCATTGCCAGACGCTTCTCGGTCAAGGACAGGCAGATGAGTCCGCGACCGTACTTGGCCATGAAGTTGATGGCTTCGGGCGTGACCTTCTCGGCCGCGATGCAGAGGTCGCCCTCGTTCTCACGGTCCTCGTCATCGACCAGGACCACCATCTTGCCGGCCCGGATGTCCTCGATGGCCGCTTCCACCGAGGCCATGGCCGCGTGCAGATCACGACTGGGCTTTGTCAGCTGAAGCTTCGTCGGGGAACTCATTGGGCTAGGACCTCCCGTACGGACCCCGTTGATGCGAGGTTCCGGCGGGCGCGGAGGCACACGCTCGGGGCGCGGGTCGAATCAAGGGTACCGGTGTTGACTACGGTGTCAAACCCGCAAATCCGCTGCGGAGAACGGGGATTTTGCCGACGAATCAGCGGAAGATCGCGTCGCTCGACGGGACCCGGAAGGCGATCAGTCCCGATCCAGGCTCTTGAAGACACCTTTGATGAAGTCTTCTTCCGAGACGCCGAATTTCTGGGCGAAGGCGTGGCGCTCGTCGATATTGCGATACACCAGGCGGAGCAGCTCACGGAAGGTCTCGATCACGCCCTCGCCACGGATGGCGACGGCCGGGAAGGTGGGCACGTCGCCCCAGGCTTCCTTGATCTCGCTGAGCGGCTTCACGTCGTCGAGATCGCGCTTGTTGAACTGGATCACCTTGGGAATGGTCTCGAAGTCGATGCCGTTGGACTTCAGGTTCGCCTCCATATCGCGATAGGAATAGGCGTTGGCACTCGCACTCGAGCGCTGGGAGTCCGCGACGAAGGCCACGGCATCGGCCCCAGCCAGCACCACCTTGCGCGTGGACTTGTGCATGACCTGGCCCGGCACCGTGAAGAGTTTGATTTTGACCGAGAACCCGTTCTGGGTGCCGAACTGGATCGGCAAGAAGTCGAAATAGAGCGTCCGGTCGTCCGAGGTGTCGAGTGTGACCATCTTGCCGCGCGAAGACGGATTGATGATTTCGTGCAGCTGGAGAAGATTGGTCGTCTTCCCCGAGAGCGCCGGGCCGTAGTAGACCACTTTGACCGTGATCTCGCGCTCTTGCATGTTGATCTGCACGTAGAACTCCCTCCTCCGGAACCGCTCGGATCCCACGCCATGCATCGGCAGAACCCGCCCGAGATTGAAGCGGATTCAGCTGCTGGCCCGGAAGGCGTCGAGGAGCGTTCGAGCCGCCGCGGCGGGCGTCGTCTTGCGCTCCTCCACGTCCCTTTCGGCCTGATCCACCCGCTGCGATACCCTGGAATCGCTGCGGAAGGCCCTTTGGAGACCCTCGTCCACCAGGCTCCACATCCAGGCCCGGGCCTGTTCCCGGCGGCGGAGCTGACGTTCTCCGCTGGCTTCGAGCGCCTTCCGGTGCGTCAGGACCGTCTCCCAGACCTCGGGGATGCCTTCGCCCGAGATCGCGCTGGTCAGCAGGACCCGCGGGCTCCAGCTGGCGGACGAGGGCCGCAGCAGCCCCATGGCCAGCGCATACTCGGACCGGGAGTGCTCGGCGGCGGCGCTGAAATCACCGTCGGCCTTGGTCACGACGAGGCTGTCGGCCAGCTCGAGGATGCCCTTCTTGATGCCCTGCAGCTCGTCGCCGGCTCCGGGCTGCACCAGCACCAGGAAGCAATCGACCATCGAGGCCACCGTCACCTCGGACTGCCCGATCCCCACCGTCTCGATCAGGACCACGTCGAATCCGGCGGCCTCGCAGACCAGCATCGATTCCCGCGTCCGCTGGGCAACACCGCCCAGCGAGCCCCCGGAAGGCGACGGCCGGATGAAGGCGCCGTCGTGCTGGGAGAGTTTTTCCATGCGGGTCTTGTCGCCCAGGATGCTGCCACCCGTGACCGGGCTGCTCGGATCGACGGCCAGCACGGCGACCCGGTGACCCCGCTCGACCAGGTAGAGCCCCAGAGCCTCGATGAACGTGCTCTTGCCCACGCCGGGCGGCCCGGTGATGCCGACGCGCTGGGCGCCGCCCGTGTAGGGAACGAGCTCTTCGAGGATTGCCTGGCCGCGTGCATTCTGGTCGTCGCGCGTGCTCTCGAGCAGCGTGATCGTGCGGGCAAGCGCCTGCCGATCGCCGGCACGGATCGCGTCGCGAACCTCAGCGGGGCGGGACGCGCCGGCCTCGCGGCTCATGCGCGCCGGTCTCGCACCAGCTGAAGCACCTCCCGCGCCGCCTTCGGAATCCGGGTTCCCGGACCGAAGATGGCGGACACACCGTGCTTGTGCAGGAAGTCGTAGTCGCGCGGTGGAATGATGCCGCCCACGATGACCACGACGTTCTTGGCACCCTGCTTCTCGAGCTCGCGGACCAGCTCGGGGACCAGGGTCTTGTGACCGGCGGCCTGGCTCGAGACGCCAACGACGTGGACGTCGTTCTCGATCGCCTGGCGCGCGGCTTCGGCCGCAACCTGGAAGAGCGGGCCGATGTCGATGTCGAAACCCAGATCGGCGAAGGCCGTGGCGATTACCTTGGCGCCGCGGTCGTGTCCGTCCTGGCCGAGTTTGACCACCAGCATGCGCGGACGCCGACCCCGCTCCTCGGCGAAGGCTTCCACGTCCTTCAGGGTCTGGTCGAACTCCTCGTCCCCTTCGCAGGCACTGCGGTAGACGCCAGACACCGACTTCACAGCGGCTCGGTAGCGCGTGTACTCCTGCTCGAGGGCTTCGGAGATCTCGCCCACGGTGGCACGCAGCCGGACCGCCCGGATGGCGGCCTCGAGCAGGTTGCCCTCGCCGCTGCGGGCGAGCGCCTTCAGGTGCTCGAGCGCCGCTTCGACGGCCGGGGCATCCCGGCGGGCCCGGAGGGCTTCGAGCCGCTTGATCTGGACAGCCCGCACGGCCTGGTTGTCGACGTCGAGGACCTCGATCTCTTCCTGCTGGTCGATGCGGTAGCGGTTCACGCCGACGATCACGTCTTCGCCGCGATCGATCCGGGCCTGCCGTCGGGCCGCGCAGGCTTCGATCTTGAGCTTCGGCATGCCCTGCACGATGGCCTGGGTCATGCCGCCAAGCTGCTCGACTTCGGCGATGAGCTTGCGCGCTTCCTCCGCCACGCTCTGGGTGAGCGACTCCATGAAGTACGAGCCACCCCAGGGATCGATCACGTGCGGAATACCGGTCTCTTCCTGGAGGATCAACTGGGTGTTCCGGGCGACACGCGCCGTGTTCTCGGTCGGGAGCCCAAGCGCCTCATCGTAGGCGTTGGTGTGCAACGACTGGGTGCCACCGAAGACGGCGGCCATCGCCTCGATTGTCGTGCGGATCACGTTGTTGATCGGATCCTGTTCGGTGAGGCTCGCCCCCGAGGTCTGGCTGTGGGTGCGCAGCATGGAAGAACGCGGGTCGTTCGGCTCGAACTGCTGCATCAGCTCCCACCACAGCAGCCGGGCCGCGCGCAGCTTGGCGATCTCGAGATAGAAGTTCATGCCGATCGCCCAGAAGAACGAGAGCCGCGGGGCGAACATGTCGATCGAGAGCCCCTTGGAAAGTGCGGCCCGCACATACTCGAGACCGTCCGCCAACGTGAAGGCCAGCTCGATCACGGTCGTCGCTCCGGCCTCCTGCATGTGGTAGCCGCTGATCGAGATCGAGTTGAACTTCGGCATCTTCTTGGCCGAGAACTCGATGATGTCGGCCACGATCCGCATGCTGGGCTCGGGCGGATAGATGTAGGTGTTGCGGACCATGAACTCCTTCAAAACGTCGTTTTGGATGGTCCCGGCGAGCTTCTCGGCGGGCACGCCCTGCTCTTCGCCGGCCACGATGAAGCACGCCATCACGGGCAGCACGGCGCCGTTCATGGTCATGGAGACCGTGACCCGATCGAGCGGTATCCCGTCGAAGAGGATCTTCATGTCCTCGACCGAGTCGATGGCAACGCCGGCCTTGCCCACGTCGCCGGTGACGCGCGGGTGGTCGGAGTCGTAGCCGCGGTGGGTCGCCAGATCGAAGGCGACCGAGAGTCCCTGCTGACCGGCCGCCAAGTTGCGGCGGTAGAAGGCGTTGGAGGCTTCAGCGGTCGAGAAGCCCGCGTACTGGCGCACCGTCCAGGGACGGTTCGCGTACATGGTGGCGCGCGGACCCCGCAGGTAGGGTGCCGCGCCGGGGAGCGTGTCGGTCCAGTCGAGGCTCTCGAGATCGGCCGCCGTGTAGAGGGCCTTCACCTCGATGCCGTCGGCCGTCGTCCACGCCAGGTCTTCGAGCGCCTTGTCCGTGAGTTCCTGCTGCGCCAGTTCGTTCCAGCGCACCCGATCGGCCCGCTGCTTGGGGTCCACGGTCATCGGCGTCTCCGTATTCACTCGCCTGGAGCTTCGCTGGCGCTGGCTGCCCCGGCCTACGAGGGATTCGAAAACGATAGCCGTTTCGCGCCCTTGCTCCTACTACATCGAGCGGCGGTAACGGCCGCCGACCTCGAAGAGCGCCTCGGAGATCTCTCCCAGGCTGGCGACCTTCACGGTCTCCATCAGAGCCGCGAAGACGTTGCCTCCCAACCGGGCGGTGTGCTGGAGCCTGGCCAGCGCCGGACCGGACGCCTCGGCGTGGCGGGCCTTGAAGTGGGCCAGGTTTTCGACCTGCTGGCGCTTCTCGGCCTCGCTGGACCGCATCAGCTGGGTCGGATCGGGCTCGGCCTGGGGCTCCGGGCTTTCGAAAGTGTTGACCCCCACGATGGGCAGTTCGCCCGAGTGTTTGAGGCCCTCGTAGTGGAGGTTCTCCTGCTGGATCTTGCCGCGCTGATACAGGGTCTCCATGGCACCCAGGACGCCGCCCCGGCTGGAGAGACGCTCGAACTCTTCGAGGACGGCTTCCTCCACCCGATCGGTCAGCTCCTCGATCACGTAGGCGCCCTGAAGCGGGTTCTGGTTCTGGGCCAGGCCCAGCTCCCGGCTGATGATCAGCTGGATCGCCAGGGCCCGTCGTACCGATGCCTCGGTCGGGGTCGTGACCGCCTCATCGTAGGCGTTGGTGTGGAGGCTGTTGCAAGCGTCTTCGATGGCGGTCAGCGCCTGGAGTGTGGTTCGGATGTCGTTGAAGGACATCTCCTGGGCATGCAGGGATCGACCCGAAGTCTGAATGTGATACTTGAGTTTCTGGCTGCGCTCGGAGGCCCCGTAGCGCTCGCGAAGCGCCAGCGCCCAGATGCGCCGGGCCACCCGGCCAATCACGTTGTACTCGGCATCGAGACCGTTGCTGAAGAAGAACGAGAAGCTCGGGGCGAAAGCGTCGATCGCCATGCCACGGGCCAGGTAGTACTCACAGTACGTGAAGCCGTTGGCCAGGGTGAAGGCGAGCTGGGTGATCGGGTTCGCTCCGGCTTCGGCGATGTGGTAGCCCGAGATCGAGACCGAATAGAAGTTCCGGATCTCGTTCTCGATGAACCACTCCTGGATGTCGGCCATCGCTCCCAGCGCGAATTCGATCGAGAAGATGCACGTGTTCTGGGCCTGGTCCTCCTTGAGAATGTCGGCCTGGACGGTTCCCCGGACGCTGCGCAGGACGTCGGCTCGGAGCCGTCCATAGGTCTCGGGATCGACGACCTCGTCGCCCGAGACACCCAGCAGCGCGAGACCGAGACCATCGTGGCCGGGCGGCAGTTCACCGGCGTACTGCGGCAGGTCGCGGCCAGAGAGCTGCCCGCGCACCGCTTCGAGCCGACCGGTCTCCCGCAGGTGCTTCTCCACGCCCTGGTCGATCGCGGCATTCAAGTAGAACGCCAGGATGATGGGCGCAGGTCCGTTGATCGTCATCGAAACCGACGTCTTCGGGTCGGACAGATCGAAGCCCGAGTAGAGCTTCTTGGCGTCGTCCAGGGTGCAGACCGACACGCCCGAGTTGCCCACCTTGCCGTAGATGTCGGATCGGGGGTCGGGGTTGCGACCGTAGAGCGTGACCGAGTCGAAGGCCGTCGAGAGCCGCGCGGTCGGCTGGCCGCGGCTGATCAGGTGGAAGCGCCGGTTGGTCCGCTCGGGGGTTCCTTCACCCGCGAACATGCGCGCCGGGTCTTCCCCCTCGCGGCGGAACGGGAAGACACCGGCCGTGAACGGGAAGTGGCCGGGCAGGTTCTCGCCCCGGAAGTAGCGGACGAGCTCACCCCACTCGCGGTTGCGAGGCAGCGCGACCTTGGGGAGTGAGGTCTGCGACAGTGTCAACACCCGATTGTCGACCCGGATCGACCGACCCCGGACGTGATACTCCTGCTGCTCGGCCGCATAGCGCTCGCGGGTCTCGTCCCAGCTCTCGAGCTGCTGGCGCAGCTCGGGGTCGATTGCAGCCACGGCGGCATCGCGACGGGCTTCGAGGATCGATCGGGCCGAAGCGACGGACGCATCCGCTGCGTCTCCCAACGTCTGGATCGAGCGGTCGAGACTCCAGGCGTCGGACGCCCGCTGCTGCTGCTGGCCGGTTTCGGCGTGCCAGGCGCGCACGGTCTCAGCGATCTCGGCCAGGTAGCGACTGCGCGAGGCGGGCAGCATCGGCTTCCCTTCGCTGACCGCCAGGTCCTTGCCCCGGATCTCGTCGCTGTCTCCAAATACCCGGTCGCGCAGCGCCTGATAGAGGCGATCAACGCCCGGATCGTTCCAGCGACTCGCCACGGTTGGAAACACCGGAACTTCGGCATCGGGGAGATCGAAGCGCACATGATTGCGCTTCCACTGCTTGCGAACGTCACGCAAGGCGTCCTCGGCGCCGTGACGGTCCGCTTTGTTGAGGACGATGGCGTCGGCCAGATCGAGCATGTCGATCTTCTCGAGCTGTGAGGGTGCACCGTATTCGGGCGTCATCACGTAGAGCGAATGGTCGACCCGGTCGACGATCTCCGAGTCGCTCTGGCCGATGCCCGCGGTCTCCACCAGGATCAGATCGAAGTCGGCCGCCTGCAGGACCGAGACCGCATCGGCGACGGCCCGCGACAGCGCCCGATGCGCCTGCCGGGTCGCCAGCGAACGGGCGAAGATGCCGGCGCCGGCCACGGCGTTCATGCGGATCCGGTCGCCCAGCAGGGCGCCGCCCGAGCGCCGCCGGGTGGGATCGACCAGCAGCAGTCCGATGCGCCGCTCGGGAAACTCGCTGTGGAAGCGGCGCACCAGCTCGTCCACGACACTCGACTTTCCGGCACCGCCGGTCCCGGTGAATCCGATCACGGGCGCGCGCGCACGCGTGCGGCGTGCGGCCAGCGTGCGGCGCAGCTCGGCGAGTTCCGCCTGTTCGCCGTGCGGATCGTCCGCGTGACGCTCGAGCCAACTGATCGCTCGGCTCACCGCGAGCGGATCGTCGGGCGACAAACGTTCAAGTGAATCCTGAAGTTCGGACAGCGGCTGTGCCGCGCACTCCCTCAGGATCTGCTGGATCATGCCTTCCAGGCCGAGCTCGCGACCGTCTTGCGGCCGGAAGATCCGGGCCACGCCGGCCGCCTCGAGCTGCTGGGCCTCCTCGGCGGTAATGGTCCCGCCCCCGCCGCCATACACCCGCACCCGGCCCGCACCGCGCGCGCGCAGCTGCTCGACCAGGTAGCCAAAGAACTCCAGGTGGCCTCCCTGGTACGACGAGATCGCAACCGCGTCGGCGTCCTCCTGCACGGCGGCGTCCACGATCTCCTTTACCGACCGATCGTGACCGAGATGGATCACCTCGGCGCCCTGCGCCTGGAGCACTCGACGCATGATATTGATGGCGGCATCGTGGCCATCGAACAGCGAGGCCGCCGTCACCACCCGGATACGGCGCGCGCTCGGCAGCGCGGTCACACCGGCGGCTTCACCCACGTCGGGGGTCTCCACGGCCGTCGCCATCCAGGCCCTCGATGCGAGTCCGCACGTGGTCCTGGTACTTCCCGATGTCGTCGCGAAGGCCGCCGAGCTCACGAATCCGGGCATCGAGCTCGCCCAGATGGCGATCCAGCAAGTCATCGAGACGTTGCAGCATGGCCTGGGTCGATCCGCCGATTCCGTAGACCCCGTTCAGCTCCTTGATCTCCGCCAGGCACAGACCCAGGGCCTTGAGCCGCTGAATGAAGCGGATGCGCTCGATCTCGTCCGGTCCATAAACCCTGCGCCCACCGGCCCGCCGGCGAACGCCGGGCAGCATGCCGAGCTCTTCGTAATAGCGGATCGTACGAGCTGAAAGACCAGTCGATACACGTACTTCCGAGATCGATTGCAGTTTTTCGGCAGACGGTGTTTGCCAGCTCACGTAAACTGGCTAGCACAGCCGCTCCGGCTCGCCAACGGCTGGCCCAGAGCCGATCGAGAGGTTGCCGCGGCGACGCCAAATGGTCGCCGCGGCGACGCCAAGGGCGTCGCCGGAAGATCCCGGTGTACGATGCCGCCGCGATGGCTTCTCTCGGCTGGCTCACACTTGGCGGGCTGGCGGTCTGGGCCGCCGCTCCACTGCTCGACCGGGGGCAGGTGGAGACCGTGCGGGCGGCGACCGGCCTGCTCGGCGCTGGGCTGCTGCTCGGTCGCGAAATTCTGATCCGTCGGGGCAAGGGTCCCAGCTGGCTGCCTCGCGGCTTCGACGTCGGGCTGGCGATCCTGGGCCTGCTGGCCGCCGCCGGCTACTGGAACCTCTTCCAGTTCCACTACCCGATGTTCGGACACTCCTCGGATACGTACCACTACTACGTAGGCGGGAAGTACTACCCCGAGCTCGGTCACACCCGCCTCTACCTCTGCACCGCCATCGCCGATGCCGAATCCGGAAGACGAGACGACGTCGCCCGCCGCCATCTCCGAAACCTCGAGACCAACCAGATCGAGCGCGCCGCCCACGCCCTCTCCCACCCGGAGCATTGCAAGGACCACTTCAGTGACGCGCGCTGGCGGGCCTTCAAAGCGGATGTGGGCTGGTTCCGGGATCGACTCCCGAAGTCGCGCTGGCAGCGCATCCAAGTCGACCACGGCTACAACGGCACCCCGGTCTGGCTGCTGATCGGGGGGCATCTCGCCAATGCCGGACCCGCCTCGACCAGCCGGATCCTGCTGCTGCGGCTGCTCGACCCCGTGCTCCTGGTTCTGGCCTGGGGGACGGTGAGCTGGGCGTTCGGCTGGCGCGTTCTGTGCGTGGGACTCCTCTACTGGGGCACCAACTACCCGAACCAGTACGGCTGGGTCGGCGGTAGCTTCCTGCGCCAGATCGAGATGGCGACGCTGCTCGCCGGGCTCGCCTTGCTGCGTCGCCAACACAGCTTCGCGGCGGGCTTCCTGCTGGGCTTCGCGTCGCTCACCCGGATCTACCCCGCCGTGCTGTTCGCAGGCCCCGCCCTTCAGTTCCTGCTCGAGAGCTGGCGACAGCGGCGTCTGGTGCTGGCTCCCGAGCTGCGCCGCCTCGCACTGGGGGGCTTGCTGGCCGCGGCGCTCTTGCTGCCGGCGGCCGCGATCTCGAGCGGGGGATTCAAAAGCTGGAGCGACTTCCTCGACATCACCCGCGTGCAGTCGGAAACCCCCATGCGCAACCATCTCGGACTGCGCACCCTGCTCTCCTACGACGCCAACCACCCGGCCCGGGCCTTGAAGAACGCCGAGCACCCGGATCCCTACGGGCCCTGGAAGCAGGCACGCCGACAGACCTTCGAGCAACGACGCGGCGTCTATGCCGCCCTCGTCGTCGGATGCTTCGCACTGCTCGCATTCGCGGTGCGCGGCCAGCCCTTGTGGGTCGCGACCGCGCTCGCGGCTGGCCTGATCCCGATCCTGGGAGAGCTCACCAGCTACTACGCCACCAGCCTGGCCGTCTTCGCCCTGCTCTGGTCGCGTTTCCCACCGATCGGCGTGGGCATCGTCTTCTTGTCGGGGCTCGGATGGCTGTTGGTCGCCCAATTCCGGGTCTACGACCAGATCTTCGCCTGGATCAGTCTCGCAACCGTACTGTTCGTCGTCTTCGCCTGGCTCTGGGCTTGGCGCGGGTCGCCGCGAGCCGAGTAACGACCTCGGAGCGCTCAGCCGATGCCGAGCTTTTCCCGGTACCAGGCGAGTGTTGCGGTCAGCCCGGGTTCGAGCGTGTGGGCCGGGTTCCAGCCAAGCGCTTGGCGAATCGACGCGATGTCTGCACAGGACGCGCGGGCATCGCCCTTGCGCGAGGGCTGGAAGTCGTGCTCTCCGACTCCGCCGGTGATGCGCACGATCGTGTCGGCGAGCTCGAGGACGCGGGTTTCGGACGCCGTACCGACGTTGAACACTCCGCAGGTCTCCGAGGTCGCTGCCAGAAAGACGGCGTCGGCCACGTCGCCGACGAACACGAAGTCGCGGGTCTGGTGGCCGTCGCCGAAGATCGTGAGCGGCTCGCCCTTGAGGCCGCGCGCCATGAAGATCGGGACCGCCGCCGCATAGGCCGAGTCGGCGCGCTGGCGCGGCCCATAGACGTTGAACAAGCGCAGCGCACAGGAAGCGAGTCCGTGGGCTTCGCGGAAGATGCCGAGCAGGTGTTCGCCCTCGAGCTTCGAGATTCCGTAGGGGCTCAATGGGCCAGGGCAATCGGTCTCCAGCTTGGCCCGGACCGGCGCCTCCGAGTAGACGGCCGACGAGCTGGCGAAGACCAGCTTGCCAATGCCGTGGGTCACGCAAGCCTGGAGAACGTTGTGAGTCCCGTCGACGTTGATGCGAAAGCAGTGCTCGTGGCGTTCGAAGCTCTCGGGGACCGAGATGAACGCCGCAAGGTGCACCACGGCATCGCAACCCGCGATCGCAGCGCCGACGGCAGCCGCGTCGATTACGCTGGCATGGGTCAACTCCCAGTCCTGGCCGAGGTTGTGGCGAAAACCGCTGGAAAGATCATCGAGCACGCGAACGCGCCAGCCCGCGCGCGCGAAGCGTTCGCCGATGTGGGAGCCGATGAAGCCGGCTCCGCCGGTGATCAGGACCTGGAACGAACTCATGAAAATCGGTATCTCCGGACTACATCGGCGTGATGCTGCGTCGCTTGCGGGGCATCGTGTCCCGGCGGTCCTGGGCCGCACGCAGCCGGGCTGCGATCTCGTCCCGCAGCCGGGGCGGCGGAACGACGGCGTCGACGATCAGTTCGCTGGCGAGTCGCTCGATGTCGATGTCCTCGCGAAATTCGTGGCGCAACCTCTCCTCTTCGACCGCCCGGTCCTCGTCTGAGAGCGCTTGGAGCCTGTTGTAGAAAACGGCGTTCACGGCCGCTTCAGGGCCCATCACGGCAATCATGGCGCTGGGCAGCGCCAACGTCGCTTCGGGCTCGAAGCCCGGACCACTCATGGCGTATAGGCCGGCCCCATAGGCCTTGCGCAGGATCACGCTGATTCGCGGCACGGTCGCCGACGACACGGCCATGATCATCTTGGCTCCGGCACGGATGATCCCCTCGCGTTCGACCTGCTTTCCGATCATGAAGCCCGGCACGTCGGCCAGGAAAACCAGGGGAAGGCCAAAGGCGTCGCACAAGCCGATGAAGCGCGCAGCCTTGTCGGCCGAGTCGACGAACAGCACCCCACCCTTCACCTTGGGCTGGTTGGCCACGATGCCGATCGGCCGGCCGTCGATCCGGGCGAGCCCGGTCAGGATCTCGCCGGCAAAGAGCCGTTTGATCTCGAAGAAGGAATCCGCGTCGACGATGCGCTCGACGACCTTTCGGACGTCGAAGAGCTTGTTCTCCTGTTCGGGGATCAGCTCTTCGAGATCGTCACAGCTGGCCGCGGGGGGCACGGGGTCGACCACCGGCAGCTCCCCTTCGCAGCTCTGGGGGAGGTACGAAAGGTAGGTCCGGGCGGCTTCGATCGCCTCGGGCTCGGACTTTGCCAGCAGGTCGCCACAGCCCGAGACCGAGCAGTGCATCTTGGCGCCCCCCATCTCCTCGAGCGTCGTCTTCTGGCCGATCACCATCTCGGCCATTCGTGGCGAGCCGAGATACATGCTGGCGTTGCCCTCGACCATGAACACCACGTCACAGAACGCGGGAATGTAGGCCCCCCCGGCCGCGGAGGGCCCGAAGAGCAGGCACAGCTGAGGCAACATGCCCGACATCCGCACCTGGTTGTGGAAGATCAGACCGGCGCCACGGCGTCCGGGAAACATCTGGATCTGGTCGGTGATCCGTGCGCCCGCCGAGTCGACCATGTAGACGAGAGGCACCTGGAGCCGCTCGGCCTGCTTCTGGATGCGCAGGATCTTCTCGACGGTGCGTGCACCCCAGGAGCCCGCCTTCACTGTGGAGTCGTTGGCCATCACGCAGACGCCGCGGCCGTTGATGCGACCGGTTCCCGTCACGACGCCGTCGGCGGGAAGATCGCCGGCCAGGCTGTTGGCCAGGGCCGCATCCTCCACGAAGGATCCCTCATCGAGCAGCCGCGCGATCCGATCGCGACAGAAGAGCTTGCCCCGCTCGCGGGCCTTTTCGTGGTACTTGGCGTCGCCACCGGCCCGGACCTTCTGAAGCTTCTCTTCGACATCCTTGCCGCGCTTCATGTTCTGTTCCTCTCGAGCAACCCGTTGACTTCGACACCCGCCGGCCCGCAGTTCGCCGCTTCGGCGAACTGCTAGCCACCGCTTCGGTGGCGCCGGCCACGGACGGCACGATACACGCGACCCGGCAGGCGCCGCTCGAGCACATCCGATTCGAGCCAACCCGTGGTATCCACCAGCCGATCGAGATCGACTCCGGTGGAAATCCCGGCTCCTTCGAAGAGATCCACGACGTCCTCGGTCGCCACGTTCCCCGCTGCGCCCGGCGCGTAGGGACAGCCGCCCAGTCCGCCGAGAGACGCGTCGAAGGTCCGCACCCCAGCTTCGTAGCCCGCCTGGACGTTGACGAGCGCCCGCCCGTAGGTGTCGTGGAGATGCAGTGCGATCTTCTCCAGGGGGACTTCGCCCGCAACCGCCCGGACCAGCTCCCGGACCTGCTCGGGCCGGCCAACGCCAATCGTGTCCCCGAGCGAGACTTCGTGGGCCCCCTGTTGGAAGAGGTTGCGGCTCAGGGACACGACCGCGCCCAGGTCCACGTCACCTTCGTAGGGGCAGCCGCAGACGGTCGAAATGACGGCGCGCACCGGCACGCCATCGTTCTCTGCGCGCTCCATCACCGGTCGGAGATGCTCGAGTTGTTCGGCGACGCTGCAGTTCAGGTTCTTGCGGTTGTGGGTCTCGCTGGCCGACATGAAGACCACGGCCACGTGAGCTCCCCCGGCGCTGCGAAAACGCTCATAGCCCTTCTCGTTGGGGACCAACGCGCTGTAGGTCACGTCCGGTAGATCCGGAACCAGACCCAGCAGCGCCTCGCCGTCGGCCAGCTGGGGAATCCATTGGGGCGAGACGAAGGATGCGATCTCGATTCGGCGCAGGCCGACCGTAGCCAGACGCGTCACCAGCTCGAGCTTCGACTCGGTCGAAACCGTGTCGGGCTCGTTCTGGAGGCCGTCCCGCGGCCCGACTTCGTAGACAAGGACGTCGGGCATCGCTTCAACCTACCAATTCCCGATCAAGACGATCAAGACGGGGACGTTCTTGAATATTCAACTCGCTCCAGTCCGAGTTCCTTTGAGACTCAGAACGAGTTGAATATTCAAGAACGTCCCCGCGGTTTTCGCGCCCGTGGCTAGCGGCCGACCACGAAGCTGCAGCTGGTCGTACCGGTGCCGCCGATGTTGAGGGTCTGGGCGTTCTTGGCGCCCTCGACCTGGAAGGCGCCCGCCTCACCGACCACCTGCTTGTAGCAATCCAGCAGCTGACGAACGCCCGTGGCCCCGACCGGGTGACCCGCACCGATCAGGCCGCCGCTGGGATTGATGGGGTGCTTGCCGTCGATCTCGAGCCAGCCCTCTTCGACCGCCTTCCAACTCTCGCCGGGCTTGGTGATGCCGAAATGGTCGATCGCCATGTACTCGGACGTGGTGAAGCAGTCGTGGGTTTCGATGACGTCGATGTCCTCGGGGCCGGACACCCCGGCCCGCTTCCAGGCACTGGTGAGGGTGCTGCGCACGTGGGGCAGCACGTATTCGGCGTGATGGCTCTCGGCGACCTTGTCGTCGAACTTCAGGCGTGCCGTGTTGTGGCCCCAGCCCTTGATGCGCGGAATGTCCGCGAGCTTCTTGCCCATCCCCTTGGCGTACTTCTCGGCATATTCCCGAGAGGCCAGGAAGACGGTGACGGCGCCGTCGGTCACCTGGGAGCAGTCCGAGATGCGAATGCGGCCGCCCACGGACGGGTTGTCGTCCGTGCGGCAGAGCGCGTGTTCCTTGTTCATGTACCAGGTGCGTGTCTGGGCGTTCGGGTTGAGCTTGGCGTTCGCGTAGTTGATCTTGCTGATCTCGGCGAGGTACTCGTCCTTGAGGCCGTAGCGCTTGTCGTACTCGTCGCCGAGCTTCCCGAAGAGCTTGGGGAACGGAAACTCGATCCCCTCCGCCTCCTGTTCGTACCAGGCAGCCGTGCCCAGGAAGGCCCCCCCCTCGGCGGCCGAAACCGTCTTCATCTGTTCGATGCCGACGACCGCCTGGAGGTCGTAGCGACCCGCCTCGATCTCGGCCGACGCCACCAGGATCGCGATGCTGCCCGAAGCACAGGCCGCCTCGTGGCGTGCGGTCGGGAGCCCGCTGAAGGCCGGGTGCGCTTCGGTGAAGAAGGCGCCCAGATGCCCCTGCATGCAATAGAGCTCGGCAGCGAAGTTGCCGACGTGGGCCGACTCGATCTCTTCCGGTGCGATGTCGCACTTCTCGAGCGCACCCAGCACCGACTCACGCATCAGCGCCGAGAAGTGTTTGTTCTCCTTGGTCCAATTGCGAGCGAAATCGGTCATGTACCCGCCGAGAACGTAGACGTCGGAACCCGCTGCCATGGAATCCTCCAGGGTCTAGATCGCGCGCTAAGACTCAACCCGCGACGAAAAAGCGTCCCACGTTGATGTGGGGGTTGTCGAAGAAGATCTTGGGCTCGCCCGTGCGAGCGGCCTCGGCCAGGTTCTCGGGCACCGGGAGTCCGGCCTGGTCGATCATGTCGACCGTGGCGGCCACGCCGATCGTGTCGACCAACACACTGGGCGGCGCCCAGTTGAAGCCCAGGCCCATGATGCGGTCGATGCCGTCGATCGTCTCGGTCACCTCGCCCACGCGGTGGAACGCGTAGCTGATGTAGCCAGCGATGACCTTGCGGGCGATGTCGGCCTCATCGCCTTCGGCGGCGAGGAAGACCTGCATGGCCTCCGGATAACGGGCGTCGCGGTGAAGTGCCGCCACCCGGTCGATGTAGTCGAGGTTGGGAAGCTTCACCTCGTCCTGGGGCTTGTAGTTGCCGCTGACGGGATCCAGTACGTGTATGACTTTTTCGTCGTCCTTCCAGAAGAAGCCGCGACCGGTCTTGTTGCCGAGCACCCCACGCTCCATCAGCTTGTCCATGTAGTCGGGCAGCTTGTGGGTCTCGTGGGCTTCGTCGTTGGTGTTCTGATGGACGTTGTCCACGATCGCTCGGTGGATGTCCCATCCCACCAGGTCGATGGTCGCCAGCGGTGTCAGGGCGCGGCCCGTATACGGGCCGATCAAGCGATCCACCAACACCGGCCCGAGCCGCTCCGCCAGCTGGGCCGCCTCGTTCAGGACCTTGAAGCCAACGCGGTTGCCCGCGAAGGCGGGCGTGTCGGCGCTGCGGATCATCTCGCGCCCGAGACGGACGCGGCCGAAGACTTCGATGAACTCAACGAGGCCGGGATCCGTGTCCTTGCCGGCGATCAACTCGGTTCCAACGATCACGTTCGGCGGGTTGAAGAAATGGAGGCCCAGGAAATTCTTGCGGAACGAGTCGCTGCGACCCTGGCACAGCTGGTTGATGCTGAGACCCGAAGTGACCGTGGCGATGATGCCGTCGTCCCGGCGCGCCTTCTCGACGCGGTCGAACATGTCCTTCTTGACGTCGAAGTCCTCGGTCAGGGCCTCGAACACCAGATCCGCCTCGGCCACGGCCGCCTCGAAATCGTGTTCGTAATCGCCGACCTTCGCGCGCGAGGCGACGGTAGGCGAGCGGACCAGCTTGATGGCCGCGCCGAGCCCTTCCTCGGCCTTGGCCTTGGTCCGAGCCAGGAACGTGACCTGCGGAACCGCCTGGGTGAACAGGGCGGCGCTGCCGTAGCCCATCGTGCCGTTGGCGCCGAGCACGACGACCTTCTCGATCGAGCGGCTGGCAAGGAGTTCCCGTGCCTGCTTGAGGCTGAAGCGGTCGCTACTGGGGGGCATTCATTTTCTCTTCGGGTCCATCGGCTTCGCCGGCGGCTTGCGCAGCTACGAGCACCCGGCCAACGGCGAACGAGTCCTCATCCCCACGGATTGAATCCCGAACGCTGCGAGCGGCAACCACCTGCGGAATCTCGGCACCCTACCCCAGCCTGAACCGACGCGTCAATCCGTCACGTGCCTGACTCGGCGTCAGGAGTATCCAAGCGATTTCAAGCGCTTGGGGCGCTTCGACCACTTGGGCTCGACCTTCACCCAGAGCTCCAGGTGGACCTTCTGCTCGACCCGCTTCTCGATCTCCCGGCGGGCCCGGATTCCGATCTTTTTGATGACCGCGCCGCCAGTCCCGATCACGATCTGCTTCTGGGTGGCGCGTTCGACCAGCAGGTCTGCACGGATGCGGGTGAGCCCGGGGCGGTCTTCCTTGTACTCCACCACGTCGACGGCCAGCGAGTACGGAATCTCCTGCGAGAGCACTTCCATGGCGGCCTCACGCACGAGTTCGGCAGCCAGGAAACGCATCGGGCGATCGCTGATCTGGTCCTCGGGATAGAGCGCCGGGGCTTCAGGCAGGATCTTTACCAGCGTGGCCAACAGCCGCCCGACGCCCTCGCCCGTGCGGGCCGAGATCTGGAGAATCTCGTGGGCGGCATCGACGCCGGCCGGGGGCCAGGCGGCGTTCACAGCGCCGGGAAGATCCGCCTTGTTCCCGACCAGCAGCACCGGCGTCCGGCGCTTCAGCAGGGTTTTCAGCAGCTCGGCGTAATCGTCGCCCCAGCCCGTCTTCAAGTCGACCAGCAGCACGGCGACATCGCAGTCGGCCGCCGCCTGGTCCACCAGATCGTTGAGGGCGAGGTTGAGCGCCTTCCCACCGCTGTGCATGCCGGGCGTGTCGAGCAGCAGGAGCTGGGCATCGTCCAGGGTCAGGATTCCCAGGAGGCGGCTGCGCGTGGTCTGGGGCTTGGCCGTGACGATGGCGAGCTTCTCGCCCAGCAGCTCGTTCAGGAGCGTCGACTTGCCCGCGTTCGGCCGCCCCAGGATCGCCACCACACCGGCGCGATGGACCTTTCCCTCGCCCTTCGACGCGGCGTCATCAGACATCGGCGCTCGCGCTGCGGACCAGCGCCGCTTCGGCCGCGCTGCGTCCGGCCAACTGCTTCGTGCGACCGACCCCGGAGCCCCAGACCTCGCCCTCGACACGCACCTCGACCGTGAAGCGTTCTTCGTCCTCGTCAGTGCCCGAATCGCGGGACGTGTGGTAGCTCGGCGTCCGCTTGAATTGGCAATGGGCCCACGCCTGGAACTCGGTCTTGGGATCCGGCGTCGGCCCGCGATGGATGCTCTCACCGAAAAGGCTTCGCACCACCTCCTCCACCGCGTCGACACCGCTGTCGAGATAGAGCGCACCCAGCACCGCCTCGAAACCGTCCGCCAGAATCCTGTCTCGGCCTTCGCCGGCGGAGAGCTGCTCCGTCCGTCCCAATCGCAGGTAACGACCGAGGTCGATGCCCCTCGCGCACTCGGCCAGCGCCCCGCGGTTCACCAGCGCCGCGCGCGCGCGCGTCAGGTCGCCCTCGCTCCAGTCGGGGTGGTCCTCGTAGAGCAGACGCGCAGTCAGCATGCCGATCACCGCGTCGCCCAGGAACTCCAGCCGCTCGTTGCCCCGATCACCATCGTTCTCCTGCGCAAAGGAAGCGTGGGTCAGCGCCCGGTCGAGCAATTTCCGGTCCTGGAACGAACACCCGAGCGCGCTCTCGAACGCGTCGAGGTCGGCGCTCACCGGAACGACCCCACGATCCAGCCCCCGCCCAGGACCTCTTCCCCAACATCGAAAACGACGGCCTGTCCGGGCGAAACCGCCGACACCGGTTCGTTGAAGCGGACGACAGCACCCCCCAGCCCGTCCGGCTCGATCGTGGCTGCCGCCCCTTCGTGGCGGTAGCGAACCCGCACCGACGCGCGAACCGGCGCGTCGGGCGTCTCTCCCGAGATCCAGTTGACGCGTTCCAGGCGCGCGCCCTTCGCCATCACGGCCTGCCGGTCTCCCACGATCACGAGATTCCGATCGGCATCGATCTCCGTCACGTAGCGCTTGTCTCCGCCCCCGATCCCCAGCCCGCGACGCTGACCCACCGTAAAGCGGTGGATGCCCGCGTGGGTTCCCAGCCTGCGCCCGTGGGTGTCGCGGATCTCGCCTGGCCCGGGCAAGCGGTCGGGGCGAATCCGCTCGACGGCTGCGGCATAGTCGCCGTCCGGAACGAAACAGATCTCCTGACTCTCGGGCTTCTCTGCGGTGGCGAGCCCGAGACGGCGGGCGTATTCGCGCACTTCGCTCTTCTTCATGTCGCCGAGCGGAAACCACAGCGCCTGGAGCTGCTGCTGGGTCAGCTCGAACAGAAAGTAGGTCTGGTCCTTCTGCGGGTCGGCGGCGCGCAGCAGCCGCCGCCTTTTCGAAATGGGATCGGTGTCGATCCGCGCATAGTGGCCTGACACCACGCTGCCGGCACCGAAGACCTTGGCGCGATCGAGCAGGTACTCGAACTTGAAGCGCGAGTTGCAGGTCACGCACGGGATGGGAGTTCGACCGGCGAGGTAGGCGTCTGCGAACGCCTGCTTCACCTCCGTGTCGAAGCGTTCCCGATAGTTCGCCACATAGAAGCGGATGCCGAGCCGCTCGGCCACACGGCGCGCATCGTCGGCGTCCTCGAGCGAGCAGCAACGCGACGCACCTCCTGCGAGATTCAGGGTCACGCCGATGACCTCGTAACCGGCCTCGACCATCAGCGCAGCCGCTACCGACGAATCGACACCGCCGGACATGGCCACCACGACTCGCTCCGATCGCTCCGCGTCGCTCATGCGCCTTCCGCCTCGCGGACCCGCGGCACGAGTTCGCACAACCGGTCGAGCACGAAGTCGATCTGCTCTTCGTCGGTGCCAAAGCCCACGCTGAGACGCAGCGAGCCGCGCGCGGACTCGGGCGTGCGACCCATGGCGGTCAGCACGTGGGACGGCTCGATCGAGCCGGAATGGCAGGCCGCGCCGGCGGAGGCGGCCACCCCCTCCAGGTCGAGGGCCTGGAGCAAGACCTCGCCGGCGGTGTCCTCGAATTCCACGTTCAAGGTGTTCGGCAGCAGGGCCGCGGTCGATCCGTTTCGCTTCACGCCATCGATACGGGTCCGGATTCCCTCCCATAGGCGATCTCGAAGCATCGAGTATCGCAGGCTGCGCTGATCGAGCTCCTTGTCGGCCAGATCGCACGCCACGCCCAGGCCGACGATTCCGGCGAGATTCTCGGTGCCGCCCCGGCGCCCTTTCTCCTGGGGACCGCCGTGCAGGATCGGTTCGAAGCCCAGCTCGGGATCCACCACCAAGCAGCCGACGCCCTTGGGCCCGTTGAACTTGTGGGCCGAGAGCGACAGCAGGTCAATGGACAGGCTGCCGAGATCGATCGGAAGCTTCCCGATGCCCTGGGTCGCGTCCACGTGGAGCAGGGCACCGTGCTCACGGACGATTGCGCTCCACGCCTCGAGATCCTGGAGGACGCCGGTCTCATTGTTGGCCCAGAGGACGGACACCAGCGCGGTGTCGTCGCACAGTGCATCTGCCAGCGCCGTCAGCGCTACGACGCCGTCCGAATCCACCGGCAGTCGCGTCACCCGCCAGCCGGTGGACTCGAGCACCTGCAGCGCAGCCTCGACCGAGGGATGCTCGACCTGGGTGGAGACCACGTGGCCGGGAGCTTGCTCGCGTCTGCGAAGCAGTCCCAACAGGGCCGTGTTGTTCGCCTCGGTGGCGCCTGCCGTAAAGAGCACCCGGTCCGGTCGCGTACCCAGCAGCAAGGCCACCCGAGACCGAGCCGTCTCCAGCGCCTCGCGCGCGGCCGAGCCCTCAGAGTGGATGCTCGAGGGATTGCCGTGAACTTCGCGCAGCACGCGGTCCATGGCATCGGCCACCTCGGAGCGGACCGGGGTCGTGGCATTGTGATCGAGATAGATGCGCATCTGGACTTTCTTCCGATCAGAGTGTCTTCCGATCAGGGAGGATCGGTTGAAGTCGGCATTCCGGCAAGCACGTCCGCCAGACTCTGGCCTTGGGCCGCCTTGGCCTCCCCCTCGCCCATCGCCGCCAGGATCCGGTCCACGACCTCGCGCACCCTGGGGTCGCCCGCGGTGGGCTCTCGCACGCCTCGAACCGCCGCCAGGATCATGGGGATGTCGATTCGCTCGGCGGGACGTCCAAGCTGATAGCCGTCCTCGGGCTCGGCCTCGCCCAAGGCCACCAGGATCCGCTGGTCGCGGAGATTCTGGATCACGTCTCGGACGGCACGGACGGGGACGTGCATCGTCTCGGCGAGACGATCGGCCGTCCAGGGCGGGGCACCGTCCCGGAAGGCACGCGCGACCTCGATGACGATCCGCAGACCGATGGATTCTCGCTCGGCGGGGTCCGGATTGCGGCCGCGCACCTCGCGCCGGTAGAGCTCGAGATTCTGGTAGGCGAAGGCAACCTCGGCCCCGAAAAGAACGATCGCCCAGAAGAAATAGATCCAGACGAAGAACAAGGGCAGCTGTGCGAAGCCGCCGTACAGCGCGTTGGCGCGGGCCGCACCGACGCTCATGCTGACGTACAGACCCAGGGCGCCATTGACGGCGACGGCGGTGACGGCGCCACCCAGAAAGGCGGCGAAGGCGCGCACGTGCGTGTTCGGCAGGAACCAGAACAGGAAGGTGAACGCACCGGCCAGCACGAGTGTGGGAAACTGCTTGAGCCCCAAGGAGTAGGCGATCTCGAAGAGCGGGTATTCGAGCAACTTTTGCACGACCCATTGGCTCTTGATCGTGGTCGCCATCGAGAGCCCGGCACCCAGCAAGAGCGGCGCGATGATCAGGACGGCCAGGTAGTCGGGAATCTTCCGCGCCCAGGTCCGACCCTGCTTCACACCCCAGATGTGGTTGAGAGCCTGTTCGATGTTGCTGATCCCGAAGATGGTGGTCAGGAACAGCGCCACGGCGCCGAGGGATCCCAGACCGCCGATGTCGGCGTTCCGCACGATGTCACCCAACTGCTCACCCGCACCCGGGAAGCGCGCCGAGATCTGATCCACGAAAACGCCGACCAGGTTCTCGGTCACACCGACCGCGGTCGCGATCGAGCCCACGATGGCCAGCACGGGAACGATCGACAGCACGGAGAAATAGGTCAGCGCGCTGGCCCGCAGCAGCAACTGATCGCGCACGAAGCCCTCGCCCACCATCGAGGTGAACTGGAGCAGGCGGACGCCCCGGCTCGCCCAGGTCTTGGGCTCGAACTCCGAGCGCCACATGCCATCGGCCAGGAATTGCCTGGCCTCCCTCAAGCGCTCGCGAACGTTGTCGGCCACCCGGATCCCCTGGCTGCGCCCCCGTGGGCGGCGTCCATGCCCTGATCGACGCCGCGCGAAGTCTACTGAACCGCGCAGCGGGCGTGCGCGGGGCGCTCGATCGACAGGAACGGTTCAAGCCGGGCCCGCGTCTTCGGACCGATCCCGGCGACCCGCTCCAGCTCGGCGACGCTCTCGAAGGGCCGCCGACAGCGCTCGCTCTCGATGGCGGCCGCCCGTACCGGACCGATCCCCGGCAGGACCTCGAGGCTGGCCGGAGCCGCCGTGTTGGGATCCAGCGGGAGATCGAACAGCACACGGGACGGGCCGCGCAGCGCCGCTCCATCTTTCCGCCCGCAACCCACCACCGTGGTGATCGCGCCGACCGCCTCCAGCTCATACGGGTCTGCGCAATCGAAGCCGGATACGTCGCGGTCCGAGCCTGCCCGCAGCAGCGGCAGGACGAAGAGCAAGGCCGCCAGACCGAACGCTGCGGTTCCGCTGCTCCACCTCACCCGGTCAGGCCTCGGTCCGCGGCTCTGCGGCGCCCGACTCGACGAATGCCGCGTGCAAGGCGGCCACCGCGGGCTCGATCTGGTGCTCATCGATCACGACCGAGACCTTGATCTCGCTGGTGGAGATGAGCTGGATGTTGATGCCCTGCTCCGCCAACACCTGGAACATCCGGCTCGCGACTCCGGCGTGATCCTTCATGCCGAGCCCAACGATCGAGACCTTGGCGATCGTGTCGTCGGCATCCACGTCGGCTGCACCGATCTCGTCTCCTACCCGCTTCGTGATCTCGACCGCCCGACGGAAGTCGGCGCGGCCCACGGTGAAGGTCACATCCGTGGTTCCGTCCTGAGACAGGTTCTGGATGATCACGTCGACCACGATGCCAGCGTTCGCGAGCGGCGAAAAGATGCGGGTCGCGATGCCCGGCTGGTCCTTCACACCCCGCACGCGGATCTTCGCCTCGTCGCGATTGTAGGTGACGCCCGAGACGAACAGGCCTTCCATGATGTCCTCCTCCGGCACCACCCAGGTGCCATCATCCGGCTTGAACGAAGAGCGCACGTGGAGCAGCACCCCGTAGCGCATGGCGAACCGCACCGCGCGGGTCTGGAGCACCTTGGCACCCAGGCTCGCCATCTCGATCATCTCGTCGTAGCTCACGCGGTCGAGCTTGCGAGCGGCCGGCACCATCCGGGGATCCGTGGTGAACACGCCGTCCACATCCGTGTAGATCTCGCAGACCTCGGCGTCGAGGGCGGCCGCCACGGCCACGGCCGAGGTGTCCGAGCCGCCCCGGCCCAGGGTGGTGATGTTGCCATCCTCGTCGATTCCCTGAAAGCCCGCGATCACGGCCACGGCCCCGTCGTCGAGCACGCGGTGAATTCGCTGGGCATCGATGCTTGCGATCCGTGCGCGCCCGTAGCTCGTGTCGGTGCGCATGCCCATCTGGCCGCCGGTGAAGGAAACCGCGGCGCGGCCCAGCCTGTGGATCGCCATGGCCAGCAGGGCGATGGTCTTCTGCTCTCCGGTGGAGACCAGCACGTCGTATTCGCGGGGCTCCGGCTCTTCGCCCCCGATCTTGCGGGCCAGCGCCACCAGCTTGTCGGTTTCCCCGCCCATGGCTGACACGACGACGGCGACCCGGTTGCCGGCGTCGACCGTCTCGACGACCCGGCGCGCGACGTTCCGGATGAGATCCAGGTCGCCAACGCTGCTCCCGCCGTATTTCTGGACGATCAGGCCCACAGGTTGTCCCTCGCCGCGCCCCAGGACCAACGCCCACCCGACTCGAGGGTGCGACCTACGGGGGCGAATGTCTTGCCGGCCCGGCAGGATCGCCGAGCCCTTCCAGGGCCTTTTGCCAGCGCTCGAGCACGGCCCGCGCGCACGGTCCCAGAGCCTCTCCGTGTAGCACACGGGCATCGGGCCTCGCCGCGTCCGCACTGCGATCGATGCGCAACTCCAAGCGGTCTTGCGGAAGCACGCCGGGTAGACGATCGGCCCACTCGACGGCCAGCACGGCGCCCGGCTCCAGCAGGTCGAGGAAGCCGGTGGCTTCGAGCTCGGCCCCGCTCGCGATCCGGAAGAGGTCGACGTGGGCCAAGCAGCCGGTCGCAGTCGACCGGGTCGGATATTCGCTGGCAATCACAAAGGTCGGACTGGCGACCCGGGCGGGATCGATCCCGAGGCCTTCGGCCAGACCCTTCACGAACACGGTCTTGCCGGCGCCCAGGGGACCGACCAGCGCCAGGATCAAGCCGCCCGCGTCGAGACAGTCCGCCAGGGCTCGGGCCGCGGCCGCGGTGGCCTCAGGGCTCGGGGAATCGAAGCGCAAGACCCGTCTCCTCGGGAGGAGCCAACGCCGCATCACGCAGCGCCTGGGCCGCCACCGGGAGCTCGGACAACAGGTCGCCGGCCAGCATGCCGGCTGGACCCGACCGTTCCGAGATCCGGTCGGCGGCGAAGCCGTGAAGCCAAGCGGCCAGGGCCGCCGCCTCAAAGGGAAGGACACCCTGGGCGATGAAGCCCGTGACCATGCCCAGCAGCACATCGCCCGTTCCCCCGGTTGCCAGGGCGGGCCCGCCGGTCGGGTTCACGATCAGGCGGCCCTCCGGAGCCGCGATCAGCGTGGCCGCTCCCTTCAACACCACCACCGCTCCGGTGACTTCGGCAAGCGCTCGAGCGCTCGAAGGCCGGTCTCGATTGATGTCGCTCGGGCTGCGGCCGAGCAGCGCCGACGCTTCGCCCGGATGCGGGGTCAACACGGTCGGACCCTGTCGCGTCTTCAAGCGCGCGGGATCATCGGCGAAGGCATGAAGCCCATCGGCATCGAGCACGACCGGCTGCTTCAGCTGGGGAACGAAGCTTCGGACCAGCTTCAGGGTCTCGGCTTCGCGGCCGATACCGGGCCCCAGCCCCACGACGTCGCGTTCTGCGGCAAGCCGCAGCAGCAGGGGTTCGGCGCCGGCCGCGAACGCTCGCTCGGAGGTATCGGGCACCGGAACCGTCATCGCCTCGGTGCACTTCACTTCCAGGATGTCGTTCAGACCCGCCGGGCAGGCAATCGTCACGAGACCCGCGCCGACGCGACCCGTGGCCTCGGCGGCCAGGGCCGCAGCGCCGGTCTTGCCTTCGCCTCCCGCGACCAGCAACGCGTGGCCGAAGCTTCCCTTGTGGCCGGCGACAGGCCGCCCGGGCAGCTGTCGCCCCGCGCCGGCTTGCGTCCAGAGCTCGGCCATCGGCTCGATGCCGGGTGCCGTGTCTGCGATTCCGATCCGGGCGACAACGATCCGACCCGATTGGCTGCGACCGGGTTCGAGCACGTGGCCCAGCTTGGGAAGCCCGAACGACACGGTGAGGTCTGCCTCTACGGCCACGCCGAGCACGCGGCCCGTGTCGGCGCAGATTCCCGAAGGCAGATCGAGGGCGACGATGCGGACGTCGCGGCTGCGGGCCGCGTTGATTTTGCGCACGCTGGCGGCCAGGGCCTTTGCCACCGGACGCGCCAGCCCGGTGCCGAAGATTGCATCGACGATCACGCCACGGCGCGGAGCGCGCCAGCCGGTCGCGACCGCGGGCACGCCGACCTCCTTGGCGCGCTGCTGGTTGTTCGCGGCGTCGCCCGCGAGCTTCCGCGGATCCACCAGCAACACGGTCCGGACGGGCAGACCCTGGAGGTGGAGCAGACGGGCGACCACGAAGCCGTCGCCACCGTTGTTTCCCCCGCCGCAGACGACGAGCACCTCGCCCCCCTGCGGGAGCTCCGCAGCGACCCGTTCGGCCGCCGCCCGGCCCGCGTTCTCCATCAGGAGATCGCCGGAAACGCCCAGCGTCTCGATGGTGTGCTGATCCAGGGCACGCATGGCTGCGGCACCCACCACCGGCCAGGCAAAGCGACCGAGCGGGGACTGCGAAGCCGTGCTCACGACACCAGGGCGCGCAGATCGCGCAACGAGCGATCGAGGCCCACCAGCATGGCGCGGGTGATGGCAGCGCGCCCCACGACCACCCAGTTGACGGCGGGACAGTGCTCGAGCACGTCCGACAACGTCTCGAAACCGAGCCCGCCCGCGATGCCGATCTCCAAGTGAAGCTTCGACGCGAGACGAACCGCGTCACTCAGACGCTCGAGTTCGACGCGACGTTCGTTGGACGGCAGGTCGATGATGGCCCGGGTCGAGAACTCGACGGCGGGCACGCCTTCCCCGTGAACGCGCTTCACGCTCTCGTTGTCGGGATTGACCACGATGCCACAGGGAATTCCGGCCTCGGCCAGGCTCCGCACCAGCGGGTCGATGACCACGTTCGGCCCGCGGAGATCGAGCGGACCGCTCAGCATCGCGCCTTCGCGCCCCGACGCCGCCAGCAGCACCCGGTCGGGTCGGGCTTCGAGCGCCACCTTGAGCAGCGTCTGGTGGGGCGGCATGCGCAACTCCAGGCGTCGCGCGGCCCGCCGTGCTTCGCGCACGTCCTCCTCGCGCACCGGCTTGAGATCGTCGTTCACCGACAGGCGAACGGCATCGACGCCGGCCAGCTGAGCCAGGGTCGCGGCCGCGGCCAGGTCGACCTCACGCGAGCCCGTCGCCTGTCGGAGAGTGGGAAGAGTGTCGAGTCCCAGTACCAGTCGTCTCACTTCGGATCAGCTCCCGCCCAACGCGCGGCGCAGCTCATCGGCAAGCGCCTCCGCCACTCGCGAGACCGTGGCCGCATCGTTGCCTTCGACCATCACACGAGCCTTGGACTCGGTCCCGCTGTAACGGATCAGGACCCGGCCGTTTCCTGCGAAGTCCTCTTCCGCCTTGCGGATGGCTGCAACCAGCGTAGGCAGCTCTTCGATCGGCGTCATCTTCGTCACCGGGACGTTGATCAGGACCTGCGGCAAGCGCTCGAAGCCCTCCAACAGCTCCGACAGCCGCTTGCCGGTGCGCCGCATGATGGCCAAGGTCTGGAGCGCCGTGATCAGGCCGTCGCCCGTCGTGTTGTAGTCGAGGAAGATGATGTGGCCGGATTGCTCGCCGCCGAGGTTGAGCCCGCCTTGCCGCATGGCTTCCACCACGTAGCGGTCACCCACCTGGGTGCGGACCAGCTCGATGCCCATTGCGGTCAGCGCCTTCTCCAAGCCCAGATTGCTCATCACCGTGCCGACCACACGGCCCCCCTTGAGGGCCCCGCGCTCGCTCAGGTCACGAGCGAACAGCGCCAGCAGATCATCACCGTCGAGCACGGTCCCGTCTTCACTGACGAGTACGGCCCGGTCTGCATCGCCATCGAGGGCGATACCGAGGTCGGCCCGAACCTCTCGGACCTTGGCCGCCGTCCTCTCCGGATACAGGGAGCCCACGCCCGCGTTGATGTTCCGGCCGTCGGGATTCACGCCCAGGGCAACCACTTCCGCGCCCAGCTCCTGGAGGACGGTCGGCCCGACCTTGTAGGCCGCACCGTTTGCACAATCCATCACGACGCGCAGGCCGTCGAGGGACAGATGGCGCGGGAAGGTGTTCTTCAGGAAAACGACGTAGCGACCCGCGGCGTCGTCGATCCGCCGTGCCCGTCCGATGTCTTCGGCGTCGGCGCCCAGTTTGGCCAGATCGCCCGAGGCGATCAGCCGCTCGATCCGGTTCTCCAGCACATCGGGCAGCTTGTAGCCGTCGCTGGTGAAGAACTTGATGCCGTTGTCGTAGTAAGGATTGTGACTCGCCGAGATCATCACGCCGGCGTGACAGCGCATGTCTTGAGCCAGGAACGCCATGCCCGGGGTCGGCATCGGGCCCACCTGGATCACGTCTACACCCATCGAGCAGATCCCGGCGGCCAGCGCATCCTCGAAGAGATAGCCCGACAAGCGCGTGTCCTTGCCGATGATGATGCGACGACGCTCGCCGCCAGGAACGCGCAGCTCGTGGGCAATGGCCTGGCCCAGGGCCAGCGCCACCTCGGCCGTCATCGGATGGACGTTGGCCTTGCCCCGCACGCCATCGGTTCCAAAGAGTCTCTCAACGCGGCTCATGCCGATCCCTCATCCTCTTCGCCTTCCGCCGGCTCCACCGGCTCGATGGCGATCCGCACCTTGACCGTCCCTTCCTCCTCGACCCAGACATGGTCGCTGCCGGGCGAGAGCCGCACTTCCTTTTCGATGCTCTGCTGGAGGTTGGACAGATCGATCGGTTCCGTGACGACTTCCTTGAGGCGCAGGACCCGGCTGCGGGCGCCGGCCAGCCAGACCCGGGGCGGCTCGATCACGACCTCGCCGAGCTGGAAGCCCTCCGGCGGAACACCCTCGAGCTCGGCCCGCACCTTCACGTTCTTGCGCCCGCGCTGCTCGAATTTGACGCTCAACTGCGCTGGCGAGCGGCTCACGATCTTGACACCCCTCGGCAAATCGAGCCGGGTCACGTCGACTTCGTGGATGGTCAGCCCGACCTTCGCGCCGGAAACGTTGACCGAATATTCCATCTTCGTGGGTGACAGGTTCCGCAGCGCTGCTCGGCTCCCGAGCACCCGAATGTTCACCTCGGAGTCGCTGGCGTCTGTGATCACCAGATCGTCGGAGAGGTCGTCAAACACAATCGGGATGTCGTAGCCCCGCTCGACCGAGTCCCGACCGTGGGCCATGCCCCAGAGGACGAAAGAGATCACGATCGCGGCGATCCCGTAGCGGAGGTTTCCTCGTCTGCGTCTCGCCATGGATTCAGCCCGCCGACCGGATGCCGAGGGGCTCGCTGCTTTCTTTGCCCCCATCTTCGCCGACGGCCTCTTCGCCGACCGCGGTCGGCAGCTCGCGGCGGTCGCTGTTCAGGATCTGGCTCAGGACATTGCGCAGCTTCGGACCGTCCAGGTCGCGAATGATCTCGCCGCCCAGCACGACCGAGATCGTCG
>Ga0209988_10000045_pt1 | contig 58852 bp, 48 predicted proteins | sample N075metaG_FD_183115 | JGI IMG/M metagenome (GOLD analysis project Ga0209988, IMG submission 183115) | Deep subsurface microbial communities from Kermadec Trench to uncover new lineages of life (NeLLi) - N075 metaG (SPAdes) (version 2) | ecosystem: Environmental > Aquatic > Marine > Ocean trench... | reverse complement strand
GCGGCGTCATCGGTTTGGGTGTGGGCGGTTTGATCATCGTGGGCGGCGGAACGATGCCCGAAATCTCCATGAAGGGTGCTCCGTGGACGGTCAAGACCGTTACGGCAATGGATCAGATCACCACCATGCTTGGAAACACGACCTTCACGATCGTGACGGCAAAGGGCTTTGCCCATGCTCCGTCCTCGGGCACGACCAGCACGGCCGCCCTCAGCGGCGTGGTGCAGATGGTCACCCCGGTGCAGATTGTCACGAACCTGTCGCTGGGTAGCAGCGCGAAGCTGGGCGGATCCGTGTCCCTGCTGATTCATTTCATCCCCGAGCCGGGCTTGCTCATGTTGCTGGGATCCGGCGTCGTCGGACTGGCGTTCCTCGGCAGCAGGCGCATGCGCAAGTAGTTTCGGGTCCCGAGGGCCGGATCTGGAGAGGCCTGCCTCGACAGCGGAGGGGCGTCTCGTGTTCGGGTCGCGCTGCTCCGACCTTCCCGCTTTCCACCATGTCTTTCGCTGGGTAGGATTAGCCGCCCTGGAGGTTCGAGGATCGATGTTCCGGCGCTTGTTAGATTCTCCGTGGCCCTATTTCGTGGGCGCTGGATTGCTGCTGCTGGCGGCGATCGCCAGCCAGTTCGAAATCCGCACGCCGTCGCGTCCCGAAGGCACGCCCGCGGACATCGAGATGCTGGCCGAGCGCGACGACTTGAACGTGGTCTTCGTGCTGATTGACGCCCTGCGCGCCGATCGCGTTGGTGCCTATGGCTACGAGCGGGACACCACGCCCGCCATGGACGCCCTGGTGAGCCAGGGAATCCTCTTCAAGAACGTTCAGGCCCAGTCGAGCTGGACGAAGGCTTCGATGGCATCAATCTGGACGGGAAGGCTGCCCGCCAACACGGCCATCCTCCGCTACGACGATGCGCTGCCCGAGGAGGCGAAGCTGCCGGCCGAGCTCTTTCAAGAGGCCGGCTACCACACCGCCGGCATCTGGCGCAATGGCTGGGTGGCTCCGAACTTTGGCTTCGGGCAGGGCTTTGATCAGTACATCAAACCGAAGGGCGGTCGCGAGCGATTGCGGGCCCAGAGCAAGCATCCGTCGGGCCGCGCCATCCCGGGGACGGACGAGGACATCTTGCTCTCGGCTTTCGAGTTCCTGGACGCCTTTGGCAAGGATCGTTTCTTCCTCTACATGCACTTCATGGATCTGCACCAGTACGTGTACGACGACTCCGCGCCAGAGTGGGGCAACAGCTACTCGGACTCGTACGACAAGTCCCTGGCGTGGACTGACCGCCTGATCGGCGTGATCGTGAACCACATCGAGGAGATCGGCGAGTTCGACAATACCGTGATCGTCATCATGTCCGACCATGGCGAGGCGTTCGGGGAGCACGGCATCGAGGGCCATGCCCGCAACCTGCACACCGAGGTGACGACGGTTCCCGTACTGATCGTGCTGCCCTTCCGCCTCCAGCAGCCAATCGTGGTGGAAGACGAGGTGTCGAACATCGACATCTGGCCCACGCTGCTCGACATGCTGGGTCTCCCCGAGCTGCCCAACACCGATGGGAAGTCGTTGATGCCTCTGGTAATGGCGTCTGCCGGGATTGGCGGCGGGGACGAAAGCTTGGTGCGCATCCGCTACTCCCACCTCGATCGCCGCTGGGGATCGCCCAACGTCACCGATCCGTGGGTCGCGGTCCAAGACGGGGACAAGCGGATCCTGTGGCGCGCGAACGATCCCGAGAATTCCAGGTTCTACGACCTGCGAAACGATCCGGGGGAGCAACAGAATCTCTACTCCGAGGACGACCCGGAGGCGGAGCGCCTGGCCGGCATGGCCAAGGCGTACCTCGAAGTCACTGAGAGCCCCTGGGGTGTCGAAACCCTCAAGATCGAACTCGACGCACTTCGCCTCAACCAGCTTCGCGCACTGGGTTACGTAATCAAGCCGTGACCGGAGTGGCCCCCGCCAGAAGCTAGCGGGGACGTCGATTGGGGTTTGGTTTTTCTCCACACGGAACTGTTTCGCCGCTGCCCACAAACCCCCAACGGGTCTCCGTCGCTTGCCGTTCACCGCTCCGAGCCGCCGCGATCGGTTGACGCCGGTCAGGGGTGAACGTTCAGCAAGGTCCGCTTGCTACGTCCTCACGCCGACGGTTGACGGTTTCGAGCTGGCTGCGTTCCTGGTGGCGTTCCAGCGCGAGTTCGATCAGCCGGTCGAGCAGCGCGGGGTAGGGCAGTCCGCTGGCTTCCCAGAGGCGCGGGTACATCGAGGCTTCGGTGAAGCCCGGCAGGCTGTTCACCTCGTTGATGTAGAAGTGGCCAGTGTCGCGTTCCAGCAGAAAGTCGACGCGTCCCATTCCTTCACCCTCCAATGCCATCATCGCATCGACAGCGAGCTTGCGGACCTTCCGAGTCTGCTCGTCGTCGAGAGGGGCCGGCACCAGCAGCTTGGTCTCCTTGTCGACGTACTTTGCTTCGTAATCGTAGAACTCGCGTTCGGTCCGGATCTCACCCGGTACCGAGGCTTCGATGGGGTCGATACCGAGCACGGCGACTTCGATCTCGCGGGCGTCGATGCCCCGCTCGCATAGGACCTTGGTGTCGTAGCGCGCCGCGTCGCGCAGGGCCGGAAGCAGCTGGGCCGATTCCGAGACCTTGTGAATACCCACCGAAGATCCCTGGTTGGCCGGCTTCACGAACAAGGGCAGGCCGATCTCCTCGAGAACACGTCGGGATACTTCGTCGGGGTTGGTCTCGAGCCTGCGGCTGCGGACCAACACCCCAGGAAGGACAGGAAGTCCGGCCGCTTGCAGCAGGCGCTTGGAAGTCTCCTTGTCCATCTGGAGCGCTGAGCCCAGGATGCCGGAACCGACGTAGGGGACGCCGGCCAGCTCCAGCAGACCTTGGAGCGAACCGTCCTCGCCGCCGCGACCGTGGATGATCGGAAGAATCACGTCGAGCCGAGCGCCGAAATCCTTGCTGCCGGGCTCGACCGGAAGCAGGTGTCCGTCGCCGGGCGCCGCCCGGAGGTTCACGACCGCGCCCTTCACGGTCGCCTCGAGTGGGATCTCCGGCTGGCCCAGGTGCCAGCGGCCCTCCCGATCGACCGCGATCAGCGTGATGTCGTAGCGGGTCGGGTCGAGCGCCTGGTGGATCGACGCCGCCGACGCCACCGACACTTCGTGCTCGACGGAACGGCCCCCGAAGAGCAATCCGACGCGAAGCTTGGTCATCCCCCCTCCGTCGCTTCAGCATAGCCGGCCCGTGAGCCTCGCTGCCGGGGTGCGGCTTGACCCGTCGGCGTCCCCTTCGTACCCTCGTCGAGTGTCGGCCATCTCCCCGGAACTCCAGCAGAAAGAGGACCGCCTGCGCGAAATCCTGCACGGCGCAGGGCGCCTGCTGGTGGCCTTCTCGGGCGGCGTCGATTCCAGTTATCTGGCTTATGCGGCACACCGCGAGCTGGGGGAGAGCAGTCTGGCGGTTACCGCCGCCTCGCCTTCGTATCCGCGCAGCCACCGGGAGATGGCCGAGAAGGTGAGCGCTCAGGTCGGCATGGCCCACCGCTTCGTGTCGACGCTGGAGATGGAGAGCGAGGCCTATCGCGCCAACGCACCCGACCGCTGCTACCACTGCAAGTCGGAGCTGTTCGACGTGCTCGACGAGCTTCGCATCCAGCTCGGGTTCGAGTCGGTTGCCTACGGAATCAACACCAACGACACCTCCGACTTCCGACCGGGACATCGGGCCGCCCACGAGCACGGCGTCTTGTCTCCGTTGCTCGAGGCCGGCTTGTCGAAGGCCGACATTCGCGAGCTGTCTCGGCGCGCTGGGCTCCCGACCGCCGACCTGCCGGCATCGGCCTGTCTCTCGTCGCGCCTGCCCCACGGTACAGAGGTCACCGTCGAACGGCTGCGCCAGGTGGAGGAAGGCGAGGAACGCCTCCGCGGTCTGGGCTTTCGGCAGGTGCGGTTGCGCCATCACGGTGAGCTTGCGCGGATCGAGATCGCGCCTGACGAGATCCATCGAGCGCTCGATCCCGAGATGGCGGTGAAGATGGCGCACGCCATCAAACCCCTCGGATTTCGTTGGGTGTCCCTCGATCTCGAGGGCTATCGCACGGGTTCGCTCAACCCCGTGCTTCCCATCGTCGATTCCCAGCGAAGCTGAAGTCCCGGGACCGCTACGTGACCCTGCAGATCGAGTGTGAAGGTGCACCGCGGGACCTGGGTCTCGCCCAGGGCAGAGCTTGTCGGATCGATCTCGAACGAAGCGCGGCCCGACGGTCGATCGTCGAGAAGCTCGAGGATCTGCTTCCGGGTGGATCGGCGGGCCGTCGCCTGCGCGACGTCAAGCGGCACTACCCTCACCAGTCGGAATCGATGGCGGGCCTGTCCGTCGGCGCGGGTGTCTCCGAAATCTGGCTCGTCCGGCAGATGGATGCCGACGGGGAGCCGGCGCCCATGGCAGCGACGATCCAGGAGCACGCCCTGTTGGCTCGGGGCTGCCAGGGCGACACCCTGATCCGGCGCAGTCGGCCCGAAGGTCTGTTTCGATCGGTGGAGCTGACCCACCCCTGGTTGACCTCGTCGTTGATCGGCGTCAATGAGCGGGGCCTAGGGGTCGCCGTCTCGTGTGAGGTTGGCGCTGCGGTCGAGGCGCCGGCAATCCTGCTGGCCCAGGATTGCCTCGAGCGCTTCGAGAACACCGAGGCCGCCGTCGAGTGGTGTCTGAACCGGCCGGCGACGGGCCCGTCCACCGTGTTCTTGCTCGACGCCGCCGGTGAAGCCGCCGGCGTCGAGATCCTGGAATCGGAACGTCGGGTGCTGCGTCCGTCGGAGGAGGTACTCGTGGTCGGCGGCCGGTCCGACGCAGCGGAGTTGGCCAAGGGGCTTCGCGATGCGCGGCCGTCCAGTGTTTCCGCCCTCGTCTTGCTGGTCGCGGCTGGAAACTCGGCGGCCATCGATCCGTCCGGGCCCGAACTTTTCGTCGCCGGCGAGCGCTTCAGTCCCTAGCGGCGTTGAGCGACGTCTCGCAGAGATCGACGGCATCACGCGGGTCCTCGGTGACCCGGAAGTAGTCGAGGGCATCCGAATCGTCGAAGCATTCGGCGACACCTCGCTCGATCTGACGGATCAGTCCATCGTAGAAGCTGTCCACATTCAGCAGGACCACGGTCCGATGGTGGTGACCCAGCTTGCGAAAGGAGAGGATCTCCGTGATCTCTTCGAGAGTTCCGTAGCCTCCCGGCAGTGCGATGAACGCATCGGCCCGCTCGTCCAATCCGGCCTTTCGCGAGCGCATATCATCGACCGGAGTGAGTTCGTCGATACCGGGATGATGGACGTCCATGTCGATGAACTCACGCAGGATGATTCCGTGAACCACGCCGCCCGCTGCCAGGGTTCCGTCGGCGACGGCGCCCATCAGGCCGGTCCGTCCGCCGCCATAGATGAGCGTGTGTCTGCGGCGTCCAAGCTCTTGGCCCACGATCCACGCGGACTCGAGCAACGCTTTCGGTGATTTCCGGCTCGAACCGCAGAAGACCGCGATGCGCACGGGTCTCAGCGACGCTGGCGGGGCCGTCGCCCGCGGCTCTTGCCTCGCCGGGGTCCGCGACTTTCGCGCGGAGCGTCCGATCGATCGGAAGGCGCGTCGCGTTTCGCTTCGCTCACCTGGGTTTCCGGTCGGTGTTCCTTCATGTATGCGGCGCAAATGGCGGCGAGGTCGCGCTGGCCTTCTTCGTTCTTGGACATCATCTTCACGATCGGAACGAAGCGGTCGGTCTGGAAGGTCCGCTCGCGTTCCGGCAACGCGCGAACCTCCTGCTCGACCTTGACCATCAGTCGATCGCGCAGCCGCTCCAGCAGCTCGCTCTGCTTGGGCACCTTGCGCTCCTTGATCTCGATCTTGTTCACCTTCTGGAGGTAGCGGAAGTTGCCGATGTCCAGGCCCGAGACCAGGGAGATCGCCACGCCAGCCTTGCCGGTGCGTCCCGTGCGACCGGTGCGATGCACGTAGACCTCGGGCGACTCCGGCGCTGAGTAGCCGATCACGTGACTGAGGTCGCTGATGTCAATGCCACGGGCGGCTACATCGGTTGCAACCAGGAAGCGCAGGTTGCCCTTCTTGATCCGGTCCATGGCCTGTTCGCGCGCCGCTTGGCTGAGGTCTCCAGAGATCTGGTCCGCGTCGAAGCCCCGCCGCTGGAGATAGCTGGTCACATAGCGGACATCGCTCCTCGTGTTGCAGAAGATGATGGCGCTATCCGGGTCCTCGTATTCGAGGATCCGGACCAGGTTCGCATCCTTCTCCTGCGCCGTCGTGACCATGTAGAAGTGTTCGATCTCCTGGGGGCCGATCTGGTCCTCGGAGAGGGACACGTACAGCGGATCGGTCAGGAAGACGCGCGAGAGCGATCTCACGCGCTCGGGAATCGTCGCCGAGAAGAGGCACGCTTGGCGCTTCTCGGGCAGATACTTCGCGATCTCGCGCATATCGGGCCAGAAGCCCAGGGAAAGCATCTCATCCGCTTCGTCGAAGATCAGGATGCGAACGCCGCTGAAGTCGAGTCGCCCGGAGCCCAGGTGGTCGAGTATGCGGCCCGGAGTTCCGACGATGAGGTGGGCTCCGGCTTCGATGGCCTCGATCTGCTGCTGGTAGCCGACGCCTCCATAGATCGGGACGCTGCGGATGCCGCGGTGGCGGCCAATGGCGGCGGTTTCTTCGGCGACCTGGTTCGCCAGCTCGCGTGTCGGTAAAAGCACCAGCGCTTGGCAGTAGTCCGCATCGGGGTCGATGGCCATGGCGATCGGGATGCCGAAGGCGCCGGTCTTTCCGGTGCCGGTATGGGCCTGGACGATCAGGTCCTGGCCCCCACGCATCACGGGAATCACCTTCTCCTGGACCGGCGTTGGCGTAGTCCAGCCGAGGTCGCGGATGCCCTGTTGAATCGGATCCAGAAGTTCTGCGAAGAGCGGGTGGAGGTCTTCCATCGAAAGGCCGACGAGCCTAGCAGCTTGGGCATGTCGCCGCTTTCCGGTCGTTTGGAATGCTAGCCTTGCGAACCCATGGCGCACATCACCCGGGACGAAGTCGAGCGCGTTGCGGCCCTGGCGCGATTGTCGCTCACGGACGAGGAGGCCGAGCGCATGGCCGACGAACTCGACCGCATTCTCGAGTTCGTCCAGGTGCTCGAACAAGTCGATACGGAGGATGTCGAGCCCACCTCCCACGTGATGCCGCTGCGGACGCCGCTGCGTGAGGATCGCGCCGCTGAGAGCCTGGATCCGGAGTTGGCGCTGGCCAACGCGCCGGCGCGCGAGGGCACGGCGTTCGTCGTTCCGAAGGTGATCGAGGCGGAGGAGGAGGGCTGAACGTGACGGCTCCGCTCCCCACTCTCCAGGAGGCGCGTCGCGCGCTCGACTCCGACGAAACCTCGTCGCTCGAGCTGGTGTCGAACTCGCTTGACCGCGCCGCGTCGATCGGGTCGCGGCTGAATCTGTTCCTGGGCACGCGAGACGAGGCGGCGATGACGGCCGCTGAAGCTTCCGATGCACGGCGCGCCGCCGGCGAAGTGCGCTCACCCCTCGACGGCATACCCGTTGCCATCAAGGACAACATGGTGCAGGCTGGCGAACCGACGACCTGCGCATCGCGGATTCTCGAAGGCTTCATTTCGCCGTACACCTCGACGGTGGTCGAGCGACTCGAGGCCGCGGGCGCCGTCATCATCGGGCGAACCAACATGGACGAGTTCGCCATGGGTTCGTCGACGGAACACTCGATTTCGGGACCCGCGCACAATCCGTGGAATCCGGAGCGCAGCACCGGAGGCTCGTCGGGCGGCTCGGCCGGCGCCGTGTCGGCGAGGATCGTTCCCGGTGCCCTCGGCAGTGACACCGGCGGTTCGGTTCGACAGCCTGCGAGCTTTTCGGGCGTGGTCGGCCTGAAGCCCACCTACGGTCGCGTGTCTCGTTGGGGGCTCGTGGCCTATGCGTCTTCGTTGGACCAGATCGGTGTCTTTGCACGAAGCGCGGCCGACGCGGCCTGGCTCCTGGAGGCCATCTCCGGTCACGATCCGTTGGACTCGACCTCCCTGCCAGAGCCTGCGCCGCATTGCAGCGAGGCGCTCGATGGTGATGTGTCGGGGCTTGTGATCGGCCTGCCGCGCGAATACTTCGTAGAAGAAGGGGTCGATCCCCGGGTGCTGGCCCGGGTGCGGGAGGCGGTCGGAGAGCTCGAGCGTGCTGGGGCCAAGGTGCGCGACGTCTCGTTGCCGCATACCGACAGCGCCATCGCGACCTACTACCTGATCGCGACCGCAGAAGCGTCGAGCAATCTGGCCCGCTTCGATGGAGTTCGCTACGGACGTCGCGCTCAAGGCACCGAGGATCTGACGGACATGTATCAGCGGACGCGCTCTGAGGGATTTGGCACCGAGGTGAAGCGCCGCATCCTGCTGGGAACCTACGTCCTGTCCGCTGGATATTACGATGCCTACTACCGCAAGGCTCAGCGGGTTCGCACGCTGCTTCGCCGTGACTTCGAAGAGGCCTTTCAGGGTTGCGACGTGATCGCCACCCCCACGGCGCCCGAAGTGGCGTTCGGCATTGGCTCGAAGACGAGCGATCCGCTGCGCATGTACCTGTCCGACGTCTATACCGTCTCGGCGAACCTGGCGGGCATCCCGGGCATCTCGATTCCCTGTGGCTTCGTCGAGGGGTTGCCGGTGGGTCTTCAGCTGCTGGGTCCGCCGCTCGACGAACCGGCGCTGTTGCGAGTTGCCGATGCCTATCAGCGCCGGACCGATCACCACAGCCAGTGCCCGGCGGAGTTCGCGTGAGTCAGCCTCCCCATCCGGATTATGAGGTCGTGATCGGGCTCGAGGTGCACTGCCAGCTGCGTACCCAGTCGAAGCTCTTCAGCCCGGCACCCGTGACCTACGGGGACGAGCCCAACCACAGTACCCATCCGGTCTGCCTGGCTCTTCCGGGTGTCTTGCCCGTGTTGAACGGACGGGCTGTCGAGCTCGCGATCCGGGCGGCCCTGGCGACACATTGCAAGGTCCACCCCCACTCGGTCTTCGCGCGCAAGAACTACTTCTACCCGGATCTTCCCAAGGGTTATCAAATCTCCCAGTACGAGGATCCGATCGCCACCGGCGGTTGGATCGACATCGGGGTCGAGGAAGACGGTGAGCTCGTGACGCGCCGGATCGGACTCACGCGTATTCACATGGAGGAGGATGCGGGTAAGTCGATCCATGCCGCTGCCGTCGCCGGTAGCGACTCGACCCACATCGACCTGAACCGGGCCGGGGTGCCCCTGCTGGAGATCGTGTCCGAACCGGATCTGCGCTCGCCCGCCGAGGCAGGTGCCTACCTGAGGACCCTGCGCCAGCTGCTCCGCTACATCGAAGTTTCCGATGCGGATATGGAGAAGGGAAACTTTCGTTGTGACGCGAATCTCTCGCTGCGCCCGCACGGGACGACGGAGCTGGGCACGCGGACCGAGCTCAAGAACCTGAACTCCTTTCGCTTCGTGGAGGCGGCCCTGGAGGCCGAGATCGAACGCCAGGCCGACCTGCTCGACGAGGGCGGTCGGGTTCGTCAGGCGACTCTGGCCTACGATGCCAACACCCACCGGACACGCGAACTGCGGATCAAGGAAGACGCCCAGGACTACCGCTACTTCCCAGATCCCGACCTGATTCCGCTGCAGCTCTCAGACGCCCAGATCGAGCGGGAACGCGGCGCGCTGCCCGAGCTTGCCGGCCCGAAACGCAAACGCTTTCAGGAGTCCTTCGGACTCTCCGAATACGACGCGCGGCTCTTGACCGAGAGCCGGGCGCTGGCCGATTTCTTCGAAGCGGCGGCCCAGGCTCACGGCCAGTTCAAGACCGTGGCGAACTGGGTTCTGCGGGACGTCCTCCAAGCATTGGGCGAGCAGGAGCTGGAGATCGAACGTGCGGCGATCACGCCCGAGTCGTTGGCCGCCCTGATCCGACTCGTCGACGTCGGACGAACCACGGCCAGGAGCGCGCGGTCGCTGGTGCCCGAGTTGGTCGAGCGCGGCGGCGATCCCGAAGTGCTGGTGCGTGAACGCGGCCTCGAAGTGGTGTCCGATACCGGCCTGCTGGAATCGACCGTCGACGAGGTGCTCGCCGCGTTCCCCGACAACGTCGAGAAGTATCGGGCCGGCGAGCAGAAGCTGGTGAACTTCCTGATCGGACAGGTGATGAAGCGCACCCAGGGCAAGGCCGACCCGGTCACTGTGCGCGAGATCCTGGCCCGCAAGCTCGCGGAGTCGTCGTGAAGTTGCTGCGCCGCGTGGCACTGGTGCTTGCCGGACTGCTCCTGGCACTGCTGGTCCTGACGAAATTCGTAGCGACGCCGCTCCTCAACTCGGGGCCCATTCATCGGCAGATCGAGACGACCCTCACCGACGCGATGATGCGCGACATCCGCTTCGCAGACATGCGCATCGATCTGCTGCCGCCCTCGATCGTTCTGAAAGATCCCTGGGTGGCCCCGAAATCTCCCGACGATCCGCCTCTCATTCAGGGGGGTGAAGTGGAACTCTACCTCGCCGTAGCCCCGCTGCTACGGGGCCAACTGATCATCGACTCCCTCGAGATCAAGGAGGTCCGGGCGCGATTCGTCCGAACGGCTGAGGGGATCGAGCAGGGCCTGCTCAGCCCTCGCGATGGCGCGTCCATCGAGCGGGAGGACGACCAGCGGGCTGGAGTCGAGCTGGCCGTGCGTCACCTCGAGCTGACAAACGTGGTTCTCGAGTTCGAAGACCGGACGTTTGATCCACCCATCGTCTGGGCGCTTACCGACGTAGACGGAACGTTCGATACCGATGGACTCGGCGATCCCTACCGGGCCAGGCTGCACGTGGAGATGCGGGGTGGTGGAGAGATCAATGCAACGGGGAGCATCCACCGCGACGGTCGGTTGAAGGCACGCTACGAGTTGAGTCGTTTTCCGATCCACCTGCTGGGTGCCTACTTCAAGGAGTTCGATCGCGTTGCCGGTGAAGTCAGCGGTACGGTGGAGACTCGGGGACCCCGTGGAGATCCGGACCCGATCGAGTTCGACCTTCGCTGGCAGCAGGCCGATGTCCGTATCGACGAGATTGTGCTGCACGGAGACCTGACCCTGAAGGGTCGGATGACGGGTGGCCTCAAGGCCCCGCAGGTGCAGTTCGCGGTTGATGCAACCCAGGCGACGCTCGCGTTTGCACAGGTCTACAAGAAGCCGCCGGGGAAGCCGGCTCAGATCGAGGGTCGCATCTTCCAGGGCGACGATGGTGCTCTGAAGGTCGAGCTCGATGCCGTGCGGATCCAGAACATGAAGGGCAGCGCCAGCGTCGATCTCGGCGAGCGGGTCCATCTGCGTCTGCGTGCCGAACCCTTCGAGATCGACGAGTGGGTGTTGGCCAGTCCGATGTTGGCGAAGCTCAAACCTTCCGGCATCGTCGACATCGACGAGCTCGAGCTCCGGACCAATCCGATCGAGGTCGATGGACGCGTCGGCTTTGCGCCGATCCATCTCCCGCTGTCCGATGCCGGGCGGCTGACGTTGCGGGGCAACGTCATCGGAGAGGGAGACAAGATCCGGACCGACGGACTCGTGCTGGAGCTGGCCAACGAAACGGTTCCCGTGACGGGCGAGCTGTGGGACCTGGGCGGGACCTGGAGCTACCGGATCGCTGTCGACGTCAATCAGGCCGATAGCAACCGGCTGATTACCGCGCTGGCCCACAAGCCCGACTTGATTTCCGGTCTACTGGATTTCGAAGCCAATCTCTCGGGCGAGTTGGCGGGAGAGGGCGACTTCGTCGACAGCCTGAGCGGCCGCGTGCGGTTCGACGTCAAGCAGGGGCAGCTGCGCGGGGTCAGCATTCTCGAGGCGACCTTTCTCAAGTTTCCGGCGGCGGGCGGCAAGCGGCTGCTCGGGATCTTCAAGCTGCCCGCCCTGACCCAGCCGGTGGCTCCGGCACTCGATCGCTACTACGGTGACTCCTTCGACTACATGGGTGCCACCCTCGAGATCCAGGACGGCCTGGCCCGGACCGAGGATTTCCGCCTGACGACGTCGAGCTACGAGCTGACCCTCGTGGGCTCGATCCGACTCGACGACCTGTCGCTCGATGCCAAAGGCGAGCTGCGGCTCGGCAACGAGCTGTCGAGCCAGCTGGGGAAGCTGTTCAGTGTGTCCCGGATCCCGGGCATGGGCGGAGTCACCATCCCACTCAGCCAGATCGGGGGCAGCCTGGGCAACCCCAAGCCCAAGCCGGAGTGGTCCTTCTTCATGAAGGCGCTGATTGGCAACCTTCCGATCGTTCCGGACCTGATGCGGGTCTTGCCGAGCCGCAAGAGCAGCTAGTTTTCCCGCGGGAAATCGACAGCTGGTGGCGAGTGGGCCTTGCCGTTCCCGGTGTCGGAAACCGTCCTCGCACTCGCCCAAAATCGTGGGTAATTCCCATCAAGTCCGACCCTTCGTTTGGTCGATACCCCCCCCGTTGAGGGGGATTCATGGGCAGCACGGTTCTCTGTGTCGATGCCAATCGCGACCTGTGCCAGGTGATGGCCAAGGCGCTGATGGCCGAGGGCTACGAGGTTCACGTCGAGTTCGACGGCGAGGCGGCGCTGGAGCGGATCCGGGAGGAGGCGCCGGACCTGGTGCTGCTAGACGTGATCCTGCCCCGCCGCGATGGATTCTCAGTGCTGGAAGCGGTTCGTGAGCTGCCGGGACCCGTCGCCAAGACGCCCGTGGTGCTGCTGTCGGGCTGCTCGTTGACTCCCGACTACACGCGCCGCGCCAAGCTCCTGAATGCCGTGGAGCTGATCACCAAGCCGGTACCGCTGACGCGCCTGGTCGAGGTGGTGGCGGGTCAGCTCGGTGAGGCCAAGCCGCCGGTCCCGTCGCGGCTGGGAGCGCTGCCGGCCAGGAGGGGGGCCGAGGACAAGCTGCTGTCGGGACACCTCGAGCGCTTCTCGTTTCCCGCGCTGATCCACCACCTGCACGGCCTGCGCGCGTCCGGGGTCGTGGCGCTATCGACCAGCCGCAAGCGCAAGTGGGTGCAGCTTCGCGACGGCTACCCGACGGCGGTCCGGTCGAATCTGGTGAACGAATGCCTCGGCAACTTCCTCACACGCAGCGGGCGCATCACCTCGAAGATGATGGAGGAGTCGGTGCGACGCATGAAGACCGGCCAGCTCCAGGGCGAGATCCTGGTCGCCATGGACATCATGACCGAGGAGGAGATCTCGGATGCGCTGCTCGCCCAGGCCGAAGAGAAGTTCTACGAGATCTTCGCCTGGCCCAAGGGTCAGTTCAAATTCGAATTCAATGCCAGTCTCCAGAAGGCGAGCGGTCTGGCCCAGCGAAGTCCGGCGAACTTGATCCTGCAGGGCGTGATGACGCGCATGCCCCTCGACCGGATCGACGCGTTCTTGCAGTTGCGCCCGGATGCGGTGATCGTTCGTGGCAAAGAGCCCTTCTACCGCTTCCAGGAAGTGGCCCTGGACAAACGGCACCGCGACTGGATCGAGTGCATGGAGTCCCAGGAGCCGATCCGGCGCCATTTGGATGCGGACACCGAGTTGCGACGCGTCCTGTTCGCCCTGATCACGACCGGGATCCTGGAGCTCGCGGGCAGCGACACCGTTCCGATCCGTTCCATGGCGATGGCTCCGAACATGCCGAGGTCTTCGCCAGCCCACCGCCCGGAACCCCAAGATGAACAGCGGCGGGCCGAGCTGGCCAAGCTGGCCGATCGTTTTGGGCACCAGAGCCTGTTCGAGATCCTCGGGGTGGACGAAAAGGCCACGGACCTCGACATCGAGGTAGCCTACGAGCGACTCGCCGAGCGCACTCATCCCGATCGTCTGAGCGGCTCCAGTGAGGCGGTCCGCCGACTGGCGGTGACGGTCTTCCGCCATGTCGAGCAGGCGTTCGAAACCCTCCGGGATCCGAAGCGCCGTCAGCTCTATGTGCTCGACCTGCGCCGGGTCGACCGGGAGGCCGCCGCGCTGGAGGAGCAGAACCGGGCGCTCGAAGCAGAGAAGGATTTCCAGCGCGGCGAGGCGGCGTTGGAGCAGCGCGCCTACGAGGACGCGCTGGTGCTCTTCGGTCGGGCGCTCGAGCGCAGTCCCGATGAGGGCGAGTATCACGCCCACTACGGGTGGACGCTCCACCTGTGCCACCCGGACAATGCCCAGATGGCCGAGGAAGCCATCGAGCACATCCGCATGGGCCTCAAGCTGGCGAGTGACCGGGAGAAGCCCTACCTCTTGATGGGTCGTCTCTGCAAGGCGACCGGGCGGATCGAGGCCGCAGAGAAGATGTTCACGCGGGCTGTTCAGGTCCAGCCTGAATGCGTTGAGGCGCTTCGCGAGCTGCGCCTGATCAACATGCGACGCGAAAAACAAAAGGGAATCGTCGCACGTCTCCTCCGTCGCTAGGCCGATGGTCGGGTGGGCCGCGATCCCGCCGGAAAAAAAGATGACCCTTCGCGGTGAGACCATCTGGCTGGACGGAAGCTTCGTCGACTGGGACGATGCCCAGGTTCACATCCTGACCCACACGCTTCACTATGGGCTCGGGGTCTTCGAGGGTATCCGCTGCTATCGGACCGACGACGGACGCTCGGCCGTGTTCCGCCTGGGCGAGCACATCAAGCGGCTCTACGACTCGGCCCACATCAACCTGATGGAGATTCCGTTTCCTACCGAGGTGCTGGAGGAGGCCGTGCTCGAGTGCCTGCGCCGCAATCACCTCGAAGAGGGCTACATCCGGCCGCTGGTCTTCATTGGTGACGGCGAGATGGGTCTCAACCCGGGGAACAATCCGATTCGGGTCGCCGTCATCGCCTGGCCCTGGGGCAGCTACCTCGGCAAGGACGGCATGGAGCGCGGCATCCGCGCCAAGGTGTCGACCTTCAGCCGACACTACGTGAACTCGAAGATGACCAAGGGCAAGACCTGTGGGGACTACGTGAACTCGATCCTGGCCAAGCGCGAGGCCCTGCTCGACGGATACGACGAAGCCATCATGCTCGACACCCAGGGCATGGTGTCCGAAGCCAGCGGTGAGAACCTCTTCGCCGTGATCGACGGAGAGCTCCACACGCCTCCGCTGTCGATGGTGCTGGACGGCCTGACCCGCGGCTGCGTGATCGAGCTCGCCCGTGACAAGGGCATCGCCGTGCACGAGCGCGCCCTCACCCGCGACGAGCTCTACATCGCGGATGAACTCTTCCTGACCGGCACCGCCGCCGAGGTCACCCCGGTCCGCGAAGTCGATCGCCGCCAGATCGGGGAAGGGCGCCGGGGGCCCGTGACCGGGGCCCTGCAGGCTGCGTTCTTCGACGTGGTGGCGGGCCGTGAGAGCAAGTACGACCGCTGGCTGACGTTCGTCTAGGACAGCCCACCGAGCCTGCCCCTCTCCAGCGCACGGAAGTGGGGATTACCCCTGGAAAGCCGGTGATCGCGTGATTTCCGGGTTCAGGGCCGCGCCGCTTCGTCCGACCCCGTGTATGGGGTTTTTCGGCGTGGCGAACGTCTCCCTGCTCTTCCGGGAATATATGTATCTCGACCGCAGGCGCGGCGGCGATGGCCTGACTCCCATCGAGCTGAAGCGCTGGGGCGATCTCAAGCGAATGCTGAGCAAGCGCTTCTCGCCCGACATTTCCGATCAGGAGGCAGACAAGCGCACGTCGCTGCGCATTCCCACCCGCCTGACCGTGAGCTTCCAGAACCAGGGCGACTTCCGCTGCAGCACGATGACGAACCTTTCTCGCGGCGGGCGGCCGGGGACGTTCTTGAATATTCAATTGTGAACGGCGACGGATCTCCAAGTTGAATATTCAAGAACGTCCCCGGTCAGAACGCACTTCGGACTGATGGCGGGGCATCGCTGGTCGCGCGCGGAAGTGGCAGAATGCCTGCGTGCTTCGTCTCGGTGATCTCCAGACCCCGGCTCTCGTGGTCGACGCGGATGTGCTCGATCACAATCTCTCGACGATGGCGCACGCGCTTCCCGGCGCACGACTGCGTCCCCACGTGAAGGCCCACAAGTGCACGGCACTGGCCCGTCGGCAGGCGGACCAGGGCCACAGCGGCTTTACCTGCGCCACGATCCGCGAAATGGAAGGCATGGCGGCGGCCGGGCTCGGGGAGGATCTGCTGTTGGCCAACGAGGTGTTGAACGCCAGTCGACTCGGCGGTCTCGATGCAAGGGTGACCGTAGCCGTCGATTCCGAGCAGACGATCGTCGCGGCGGCCGACGGCGGCGTGCGCGAGGTGTTGATCGACGTCAACGTCGGCCTGCCGCGCTGTGGCTGTCCGCCGGACCGCGCCGGCGCTTTGGCGGAGCTGGCGCGCAGACGCGGCCTCACGGTACGCGGGGTGATGGGATACGAAGGCCACGCCATGGGAGTGGAGGATCGTGCCCAGCGCGAGCGACTCGTCCAGCAGAGCATGGCGTTGCTGGGCCGGGCCCACGCGGACGTCGGCGGCGAGCTGATCTCGGCAGGGGGGACCGGCTCCTTCGATTGCAACCGCTTGGCCACCGAGATCCAGGCGGGTTCCTACGCCCTGATGGACACGGCCTACGACCGGCTGGGCCTGCCCTTCCGTCGGGCCCTGCGTCTCGAAGCCACCGTGGTGTCGGTGTCGGAGAAGTTCGCCGTGGCCGACTGCGGCCTCAAGGCGTTGGGGATGGATCACGGCGACCCCGAAATCGTCGGCGCCAAGGTGTGGTTCTGCTCCGACGAGCACGTGAGCTTCGCGCCCGAGCAGCCGGTCCGGATCGGGGATCGGATCCCGGTCTGGCCCGCTCACGTCGATCCGACGGTGGCCTATCACCAGCAGTTGCACATCGTTTCCGGCGAGGACGTGCTCGAGAGCTGGCCGGTGGACCTGCGCGGCTGGTAGCGCCCCGGGGGGCCCGGCTTCCCCGCTGAAGGCTCGGGTTCCCCACGCAACGCCCCGGTCCTGCGCTGAACGGGCTCAGCTCGGCGGCGATCCCTGCCGATGTTCGTGCACGCATGTCGGACAAGAAATCCCCGTCGCTGCTGGGCCGCCTCGCCGTCCACCTGGGCATGCTCACCCAAGAGCAGGTCTCCGAGTGCACGCGCGAGCAGGCCTGTGACGCCAATCCCAAGCCCGCCGGCGAATACTTCGTCGGCAAGGGATACCTGTCGCGCGTCCAGCTGCAGCAGCTGCTGAACGCCCAGAAGCGCGTCATCGAGCAGCACCAGGTCAAGCTGGACCAGCATCAGCAGGCGAAGCCCCGGCCGGTTCCCGGAATCGAGCCGCTTCCCCAGCCGCAGCCGGCGAAACCGCCGCCCCCGTCGCCCGAGGAGACGGCGGCCGACAACGCGGCGGCGCTCAAGGCGAGCCTGCCGACGCTGGCCGTCGCCACGCCGAAGCAGGAGGCGCCGGTAGTGAGCGAAGCCGCTGCACCCGAGGTAGAGAACATCGCCGACGTTCGCTTCGATCCGGGCGCGCTGAATGCGCTCCTGAAACACGGCGTCGATCGGGGAGCCAGCGATATTCACATCCATGCCGGGAGTTCGTTCAAGCTGCGCGTGCAGGGGCATCTCGTTACGGCGGACGACAAGGTCATGGATTCCGCCACCAGTCAACGTGTCTTGATCGGCGCGCTGGGAGACGAGGACCGCGAAACGCTGAAAGCCGACGGCCAGCTCGATTTCTGCTACTCCGTCGAGGGTCTCGCGAGATTCCGCGCCAACATCTTCCGTCAGCAGTCGGGCTACGACGGCATCTTCCGCGTCATTGCTCCCAGGCCGCCGACTCTGGAAGACCTGGGGCTCCCCGCGGATCTGGCGCGCTTCACGAACTATCACCAGGGCATGGTGTTGGTCACGGGCCCGACGGGCTGCGGAAAGTCGTCGACCCTGGCCGCCCTGGTCGATCTGGTCAACGAAGAGCGCAAGGAACACATCCTCACCATCGAAGATCCCATCGAGTTCCAATACGCTCCCAAGAACTGTCTCGTGAATCAGCGCAGTGTCAAAAGACACACGGAGTCCTTTGCCCGCGCCCTTCGGGCTGGACTCCGCGAAGACCCGGACGTGATCGTGATCGGCGAACTGCGGGATCTCGAGACCATTTCGCTGGCGATGACGGCGGCCGAGACCGGCCACTTCGTGCTGGCGACGCTGCACACCGGGGGCGCGATTCGGACCATCAACCGTCTGATCGGAGCCTTCCCGGCCAATCAGCAGGACCAGATCCGGACCATGTTGTCCGAGTCTCTGCGCGCCGTGATTTCACAACGGCTGATTCCGACAGTCGACGGCTCGAGCCGCGTGCCGGCCCTGGAAATCCTCGTCGTGACCAAGGCCGTGGGAAACCTGATCCGCGAGAACAAGACGTTCCAGATCAAGTCGATCATCCAGACCGGGGCGGCGCTGGGGATGACCCTGCTCGACCAGTCGGTCCTGGATTTGATGAAGGCCGGTACGATCACCCGTGAGGAAGCCATGCGCTACGTGGAAGATCCGAAGATCCTGGGAGAAAGCTGACGTGGCGAAGCTCGACAAGCTGTTGAAACTCTTGAAGGAGCGAAACGCGTCGGACCTTCACCTGTCGGCCGGACTCGTGCCGCGCATGCGCGTCCAAGGCGAGATGGAGACTGTCGAAGGTTGGGCCGCGCTCGACGACGAGGCATTGCGCGAACTCATGCAGGAGATCACCAGCGAGGCGCGCTGGAAGAAATTCGAGAAGGAGTGGGACCTCGACTTTGCCTACGGCCTTGCCGGGGTGGCTCGGTTCCGAGTCAACTTCTTGATGCAGGATCGCGGCGTCGCCGCCGTCTGCCGGATCATTCCTGAGGACATCCAGTCGCTGGACGATCTCGGCGTTCCAGCGGCGGTGGCCGCGCTGGCCGAAATCGAGAAGGGACTGGTGCTGCTCACGGGCCCGACGGGGTCGGGAAAGTCGACGACGCTGGCGGCCATCATCGACTCCATCAACCGCAACCACGAACGGCACATCGTCACCATCGAGGAGCCGGTCGAGTTCGTCCACAAGAACCGGAAGTCAGTGATCTCCCACCGGGAAGTCGGAACCCACACCAACAGCTTTGCAGCTGCATTGCGGGCCGTGATCCGTCAGGACGCTGACGTCGTTCTCGTCGGTGAGATGCGCGACCTCGAGACCATCGCGATGGCCGTCACGGCGGCAGAGATGGGGCTGCTCGTCTTCGGCACCCTCCACACGAACGGTGCTGGAAAGACCATCGACCGGATCATCGACGCTTTTCCGGCCGACGAGCAGGAGCAGGTGCGAATCAGCTTGTCGGAGTCGCTGACCGCGGTGGTGTCCCAGTTGCTGTTGCCCACGGCCGATGGCAAGGGGCGAATCGCCGTCCACGAGATCCTGCTGCGGACCACGGGCCTCTCGAACCTGATCCGCGAGGGCAACACGGTGCAGATCCAGTCGTTGATCCAGTCGGGCAAGGGTCTGGGGATGCAACTGATGGACGATGCACTCTTCGCCCTGGTGAAGGAAGGCAAGATCCTGCCGCTCGACGCTTATCGCAAGGCCCTGGACAAGTCGCGCTTCGAGCCCATGCTCGGAGATGCCGCTACGACTGCTGCCTAGCGGTCGGCTATTGTCTGCGCGCCCCAAGAGAATTTCGTGAGGCTACCCGTGCGCCGCGTCCTCCTCGGAATCACCGTCATGCTGCTGGGCCTGAGCATCCTCGCCAGTGCCCATTACTACATCGCGAAGCGCCTGATCCTCGATCCGGGCCTGCCCGAGCCCTGGCGGTCCGCTGGATTGCTGCTGTTGGTGATGTTGGCGCTCAGCCTGGTCCTGCAGCCGATCGGTGAGCGGAAGCTGCGGCCGCCGACGTCCCGCTGGATCTCCTGGCCTGCTTCGATCTGGATGGGTATAGCGTTCCTGCTGTTGATGCAGCTGCTGGTCAGCGATGCCATTCTTGCGCTGGTCGGTGGCGTGGCGAGTGCCGCCGGCGTCGCTTCCGGTTCGGAGTCGCCGACCGCTGCTCTACGCGCGGCGGCGGTGGTGGCGGTGTCCCTGGTCGCGGGTGCGATCGGACTGCGGAACGGTCTCAAGCCTCCGATGCTCAAACGTGTGGAGATCCCCCTCGAGCGCTGGCCGGCGGCTCTGGACGGCTTCCGAATCGTCCAGATCACCGATATCCACATCGGCCCGATCCTCGATCGACGCTTCGCCCAGCATCTGGTCGAGCGTGTCAACGCCCTCGACGCGGATCTGGTGGCCGTGACCGGAGACCTGGTCGATGGCAGTGAGCGTCTGTTGCACGATGAGGTCGAACCGTTCTCGGGCCTTCGAGGACGCTACGGCGTCTACTTCGTCACCGGGAACCACGATCACTATTCGGGTGCGAGCGCTTGGAGCGAACGGGCCCGTGAGCTCGGCATGCGCGTGCTGCGCAACGAGCGCGTCGAAATCCGTGTTGGCCCCGGTGACGACTTCGACCGGGTCGGCGACTTCGACCGGGTCGGCGACTTCGACCAGGTCGGCGTCTTCGACCTGGTGGGCGTCGACGATCATCGCGGCGATGTCTTCGGACGGGAAGGAGGCGAAGACCTGGATGCGGCGCTGTCCGGTCGCGAGCCCGGTCGGCCGACAGTGCTTCTGGCCCACGATCCGAGCACCTTCAAGCGCGCCTCCCGGATGGGCATCGATCTCCAGATCTCGGGCCACACCCACGGTGGGCAGATCTGGCCCTTCCACGGGTTCGTGCGGCTGGTGATTCCGTTCATCGCAGGACGCTACCGAAGAGGATCCGCCGAGCTCTACGTGAGCCGCGGAACCGGTTTTTGGGGTCCCCCCATGCGCCTGGGCTCCGCCGCGGAGATCACCGAAATCACCCTGCGCAGCCGTTCAAAGGCCTGAGGGGCGCTTCGCTACACTGCGCCGCTCGCGCGGCCAGTTCCCCGCCGCCCATCCATCTGAGGAGCGACCCGATGATCGAGTGGAGTGAGCAGCATCTGATGATTCGCGAGGCATTGCAGCGCTTCGTGCAGGAAGAGATCGTTCCCATCCACGAGGAGCTCGAGCACGGGGACACGCCGCCCTACGAAGTCCTCCGCAAGATGTACAGCAGCTTCGGCATGGACGAGATGGCCCGGACGCGCTTCGAGAAGCAGATTGCCTGGGAGAAGCAGGGCAAGCCTCCTCGCGAGAAGAAGGACACGGCCGATGCGTCGACGCGGGCCGACCAGACGGCCATGTCCTTGTTGCCCATCATCGAGCTCTGTAAGTACTGCCCTGGCATGGTCACGGCCATGGGTGTCAGCGTGGGCCTCACGGCAGCCACCATCATGAGCAAGGGCACGATCGAGCAGAAGGAGCGCTGGGGAAAGGACGTCTTGACCTTCGAGAAGATCGGCGCGTGGGCGATCACCGAGCCCAGCTCCGGTTCCGACGCCTTCGGCGGAATGAAGGCGACGGCGCGTCGCGAAGGCGACGAGTTCGTGCTGAATGGCAGCAAGACCTTCATCACCAACGGTCCCTACGCCGACACCATCGTCTTCATCTGCAAGCTCGAGGAGGACGGCGTCGATTCGCGGGACCGTCGCATTCTCAACTTCGTGCTCGACAGCGGCATGCCGGGCCTCCAGCAAGGGAAGTCGCTTCGCAAGATGGGCCTGCATTCGTCTCCAACGGGCGAGCTCTTCCTGACCGACGTCCGCTGTGGGATGGATCGCCTGCTCGGAGGAGAAAAGGCGCTCAGCAAGGGCGGGCGCAGCGGCCGCGAGGGAGCGAAGGATACCTTCAACATGGAGCGCGCCGGCGTGACGGCCATGGCGCTGGGCATCGTCGAGCGTTGTCTGGAGCTCTCGGTCAAGTACGCAAACGAGCGTGTCCAGTGGGAGAAGCCAATCGGTGAGTACCAGCTCATCCAGGACAAGCTCGCGCGCATGGAAGTGGCGCGCATGAATCTCCAGAACCTGGTCTTCCGCACCATCGAACTCGCCGCCAACGGACGCAGCATGAACCTGGCCGAGGCCTCCGCCATGAAGCTCTACGCCGCTCGGGCCGCCGTCGAGGTTGCCATGGAAGCCGTCCAGGTCTACGGCGGTAACGGGTACATGTCGGAGTATCACGTCGAACAGCTGGCGCGGGATGCGAAGGTTCTGCAGATCTACGCGGGCACCGACGAAATCCAGATTCGTGCGATCGCGCGGGAGTTGCTTTCACGATAGAGCGCGACTGCAACACTCCGTTCCCATTGCAAGGCCGCGACGTCCCAATGGCATCGCGGCCTCCATTTTCCCCTCTGTCGCCCTTGAAGCCCTGAAAGCGCTGGAATCGCAGCGGTTCGCGGCGTGAGTTGACACGGCGTTCGGGCCTTCTTCCGGCGTGCTCCGCTTTGATTCTCGCGTTCATTTCGTTCGGGTGAACGCCCGGTCTACAGCTCTCTTTCGCATTCCCACCAATGCGCAAGTACCCGTTTTGACGGGTCAAGAGGCTCCACCCGTCTCCCGATACAAAGACTGAGGCTTACCCCTACGGGTACGCGGAGCGTATGTCCTGCGCGCTGTGGCCCGGGAAACGTGTTCTGGGAGGCCTGCTGTGGCGCTGGGATCTGGCTCTGGAGGAGACATCGAAAAATGGTCTCATGGCGAAACAAGGCGCAGGGCGATCGCCAATCCCGACGTTGGAAGGAGCGTGCTGCCGTCTTCGTGATGGCGCTCTTTCCGTTGCTGGTTGCCGGTGGCTTCATGGCTCCGGGTATCGTGCGGGTTCTTGCACTCGCCGAGCAGGGCGATGAATTCGATGCCCCCAGACTGCGCGAACGCCTGACACCGTACGACAAGCGTCCCCTGCTGCTACCCCGCGACTTCAAGCCCGGCTTCATCCCGGCGCTGCCGGGTCCGGATTTTCTCTACGTCGGGTCGAACTATCGAACCGATCTGGCAGCCGAGCACCTCTCGAGGCTGATGGCCTACACCCGCAGCCACGCCGACGTGATCATCCTGGACGACTCGGGCATGTACGTCTACGAGGTCGTCTTCAAGGACGTGTTGCTGCCCGATGAGATCGATTCCGAGCAGTACGTCCGCGACGACAGGGTCACGCCGCTTTGCGGGACCCTGTGGATGGGCAACTGCGTGCGTTTCGACGACTTCGTTGGATCCGTGATCGAAGTCGAACCGGTGCCCGAGCCCGGTACCGCCGGCCTGTTCGGCCTGGGATTGGGCCTGCTCGCCCTCGTTGGACGACGCACCATTCGCCAGGGCTAGACACGGTTCTCCCGGTCTTCAAAAAACGGTCGGTTCGGATTATTGCCAGCCCGTGACCTGATAACCCTTGTCGGCCAGGCAGGCGTTGACCCAGCCCGTGTAGTTGGGGTCGGTCTTGGTGGCGTCGAGGCCGCTCTTGATCAGGCCCGCTCCACCGCCCAGGGCCGCACCGGCGGCTGCGCCGGTGCCGACGTTGCCGAGGATCGCTCCCCCGATGGCGCCCAGGGCCGCACCGGCGGCGGCGCCGCCCAGGGTGTTCTTGGCGGTGTTGCCCAGCTGATCCTGCTGTGGAACCGAACGGTCCGCCTGATACATACAGTTGGAGATGTCCATCTCCGCCACCTCGATCCCACCCTTGCGATAGTGCTCATTGGGATACAGGACTGGGCGCGGTCCGCGGTAGCCGCCACGGCCACCGGTGGACTGGCAGGCGCTCAATCCCAGCGAGAGGGTAAAGACAACCAGAAGCGTCGACGTCACATGTTTCTTCGTCATCCGGGGATTGCACCCCAGCCAGGCTCATTTGTAAAGCCTCCGATGCGAACCCGATCCGTGGGAAACTGACCCGGGGTGGGATCGCTCGCTGGGATTCAGCTGTGGAAACGGCCGTCATCTGCCATCTTGTGGCCCGTGCCCGGCCGCTCGTTGAATTTCTCCCTCGCCCTGACCGTAGTGACGCTGCTGGCCTTCCTGCCGGTCTTTGGCAACGAATTCGTCAACTACGATGACGATCTCTACATCCAGAACGTCCCCGAGGTTGCGGCCGGTCTGTCCGCAGACGGTTGGGTCTGGGCCTTCAAATCCACTCAGGGTGCCAACTGGTTTCCGCTGACGCGCCTGTCCTGGATGCTGGATGCGGAACTCTGGGGAGTTTCGCCGCGAGCCTTCCACACCACCAGCCTGTTGCTCCACGTGCTGGCGAGCTTGCTGCTGTTTGCGGCGTTTCGGCGTCTCACCGGGGAGGTTGGGGCGAGCGCCTTCCTGGCCGGGATCTTCGCCCTCCACCCGCTGCACGTGGAGTCTGTGGCCTGGGCGGCCGCGCGCAAAGACGTCCTTTGCGGACTGTGGTTTGCGGTCTGTCTGCTGGCCCATGAACGTGTCGCCCGTAGCGAGCGACCGGCCGGCTGGGGCGTCCTGCTCTTTGTTGCCGCGCTCCTGGGTCTGATGGCGAAGCCCATGCTGGTGACGCTGCCCTTCGTGCTACTGCTGCTCGACCTCTGGCCGCTGGGGCGCCTCCGTCGGCACGGACACTGGCAGCGGGACGGGATCCGTCGCGCCTTGATCGAGAAGCTTCCCCTGTTCGGTCTGATCCTCATCCTGTCCGTCATCACCCTCTACGCCCAGCGTGCCGGCGACGCGCTCCAGACGCTCGACGCCTATCCACTGTGGGAACGGGTGGCGAACGCCGTCGACTCGATCCAGTGGTACGTGGTGGACTCCGTTTGGCCTCAAGGCCTGTCTGTCTTCTATCCCCATCGGAGCGTTCCGCTGGGGCGGCTCGCTGGTGCGGCAGCATTCTTGGTAGGCGTCTCGTTTCTGGCGTTTCGCCAGATCGATCGGCGGCCCTACCTGTTGGTCGGATGGGCCTGGTTCATCGGAATGTTGATTCCGGTGCTGGGCCTGGTGCAGGTTGGACAGGCGGCTCGCGCCGATCGCTACATGTACCTGGCGTTGATCGGTCTCTCGGTTCCGTTCATCTGGGGCGTGCTGGAGTCCGCCCGGGGGCGGCCACGGCTCGAGCGCGCGTTGCTTCCACTGGGATTGATCGTGCTGTTGGTGCTTGGCTCGACCACGCTGGTGCAGGCGCAGGTATGGCGATCGAGCCAGACCTTGTTCCGTCACGCGCTACAGGTCACCGACCGCAATCACGTGGCCCACATCAATTTTGCGCTCGCGCTGTTTCGCAACGGCGAGACGGAACGGGCGGATCGACAGCTTTCCCGAGCCATCTCGGTGATGCCGTCCGCCGCTCACGCCTACGGTCTACGTGGCGAGGTTCGGTTCGAACAGGGGCGCTACGCCGAGGCGGCCGAAGACTTCCGAACGGCGCGTCGCATCGAGCCCAACTCGGCCCGTTGGGTCCTTGGCCACGGCCGCGCAGTGGGCAAGCTCCATGATCCCGGCAAGGTGGTGCCGATCATGCGGCGCGCGCTCATGCTCGACCCCGAAGACCCGACGATCCACGCGCAACTCGGACTGGCGTTGCTCGAGGCGGGAGCCGTCGACGCAGCGATCCAGAGCCTCCGAGCCGCATTGAAGCGACGACCTGAGCTGGAGCGCAAGGTTGGACGGTCCGGAGTCGCCATCGTTCACGGGCACATCGGCGCCGCACTCGCGCGCAAGGGCCAGGCGGGCGAGGCGTTGGCGCAGTTCGACACGTCGCTCCGGATCGACCCCGAGAACGGTGCGGTGTACCGGGAGCGGGGGATTCTGCTCGACCGGGAAGGGCGTGAGACGGAAGCCATCACCTCCTATCGGGAGGCGCTCGTCCACGGAGATCGCTCAGCACCGTTGCTCAACAACCTCGCATGGTTGCTGGTCTCCGCCCACGAGCCCGGCGTCCGGGCACCGGCTGAGGCCGTGCGTCTCGCCGAGGAAGCGGTCCAGCTCACCGACCGTCAGGAGCCCTCGATCCTCGACACCCTGTCCGTCGCTCTGGCGGCTGCGGGTCGACCTCAGGCGCGCAAGGTCGCCCTGGAGGCGATGGCATTGGCCGAGGCGCGCGGTGACGTTGCGCTCGCCCGGTCGATCCGGGACAGGATCGAATCAGCTCCGGGAGGCTGATGCGGTCGTCCTTGCGGCCTTCTTTCGGGACTTTCCGCGCGAGCGGGCGAGCAGCGGCTTCAGGTGATAACCGGTGTGCGAGCCGCGGGTTTGGGCGATGATTTCGGGCGGCCCCGTGGCGACGACGTGTCCCCCACCGGGCCCGCCTTCGGGACCGAGATCCACCACCCAGTCGCTGGTCTTGATCACGTCGAGGTTGTGCTCGATCACGATCACCGAGTTTCCAGCGTCGACAAGCCGGGCGAGAACCTCCAGGAGCTTTCGCACGTCGTCGAAGTGGAGGCCTGTAGTGGGCTCGTCGAGGATGTACAGCGTGCGCCCCGTGGCGCGTCGGGCCAGCTCCCGGGCCAGCTTGATGCGCTGGGCTTCGCCGCCCGAGAGGGTGGGCGAGGGCTGGCCCAGGTGCAGATAGTCGAGGCCCACTTCGGCCAGGAGCTGCAGCGGTCCGAGGATCCTCGGGTGGGCCGAGAAGAGTTTGGCGGCTTCGCGGACCGTCAGATCGAGCACGTCGGCGACCGAGCGGCCCTTGTAGGTCACCCGAAGCGTCGCGTCGTTGAAGCGCCTGCCGTTGCAATCCTCACAACGAACATGGACATCGGCCAGGAAGTGCATTTCGATCGTGCGCTCGCCGGCGCCCTGGCACGCCTCGCAACGGCCCCCCTTTACGTTGAACGAGAAGCGGCCCGGCTTGTAGCCGTGCATCCGAGCCTCGGGAAGTTGTGCGAAGAAGCTACGGATTTCGTCGAAGACCTTGATGTAGGTTGCCGGATTGCTGCGGGGCGTGCGCCCGATGGGCTTCTGATCGATGTTGATGACCTTGTCGAGTTGTTCGTGGCCGTGAATGTCCCGGTGGGCTCCGGCGCGGCGGGTCGAGGCGTGGTAACGGCGGGCCAACGCCGGGTGGAGGATGTCGTTGACCAGGGTCGACTTGCCCGCGCCCGAGACGCCGGTGACGGCGGTCAGAACCCCCAGCGGAAACTCGACGTCGATGTCCGCAAGGTTGTTCTCGCTGGCCCCCAGGATCTTGAGGCTTCCGGTGGAAGTCCGGCGCTGTGTCGGCACGCCAATTGCACGACGCCCCGACAGATACGCACCCGTGATCGACTTGCGGTTGCGCTCGAGACTCTTCGGCGTCCCGGCATGGACGATGCGCCCACCCTCGACGCCCGCGCCCGGACCGAAGTCGATGACGAAGTCGGCGCTGCGAATCGTCTCTTCGTCGTGCTCGACGACGACGACCGTATTCCCGATGTCGCGCATCCGCTCGAGGGTCTTGAGCAGGCGCCGATTGTCACGCTGGTGCAGGCCGATCGAGGGCTCGTCCAAGATGTAGATCACGCCGGTCAGCTCCGAGCCCACCTGGCTGGCGAGACGGATGCGCTGGGACTCGCCGCCCGAAAGCGAGGGTCCGGCGCGGTCAAGGGACAGGTAGCCGAGTCCGACCGAGGCCAAGAAGTCGAGGCGGCCTCGGATTTCCTTGAGCACCTCGGCCGAGATCTGGCGGGCAGCGCCCTCGAGCCTGAGCGTGTCGAAGAATCGACAGGCGTCCTCGACGATCAGCGCTGAAACCTCGACGATCGACCGCTTGCCGATCAGGACCGCTGCGCTCTCGGGTCGAAGTCGCGAGCCGTCGCAGGCGGAGCAGCGGGTGTTGCCCAGGAACTGCCCGTACCAGCGCTTGGCCCGCTCGGATTCGGTCTGCTTGAAGCGGCGCATGAGTCGGGGCAGGGCTCCCTCCCAGGTCATCATGAACGTGCCCTTGCCGCCCTTCTTACCCTCCCATTTCACATTGAAATTGCGCTTGCCTGTACCGAAGAGGAGTTGATTGCGCTTGTGTTTCGGAATCTTGCGCCAAGGAACGTCGAACGGGATCTTGAGCTGCTTGACGATCTGGCTGCGCATACCGGTCCAACTGGTCTTTTTCGACACTTCGCGGCCCCAGGACTTGATCGCTCCTTCGTCGATGCTGAGGCTGTCATCCGGGATCACGAGATCAGGGTCGATCTCGACCCGTGAGCCGAGCCCGTTGCACTCGACACACATACCCTGGGGGCTGTTGAACGAGAAGCTCTGCGGCGTGAGCTCTGGAAAACCGATTCCGCAGTCAGCACACGCCATCGTCTCCGAGAAGACGCGTTCGTTTTCGCCGGAAATCTGGGCGATCAGCATGCCCTCCCCGACTCGAAGCGCGGTCTCGACCGAGTCCGTGACCCGCGATCCCAGGCCCTTCTTCACGACCAGTCGGTCGACGACCACCTCGATCGTGTGCTTCTTGCGCTTGTTCAGGGCCTCGATGTCCTCGGTGGTGACGATCTCCCCGTCGATTCGAAGCCGGGCGAAGCCGGCGTGCCGTGTCTCGGCCAGCAGTTCGCGATGCTCACCCTTCCGGTTCACCAACAAGGGTGCGAGGATCACCAGCCTGGTTCCAGTCGGTGCCGAGACGAGCTCTTTGGCGATTTGTTGAGCGGACTGGCTCCGAACGGGCTTGCCACACTGGTGGCAATGCTGGCTTCCGACACGCGCATAGAGAACACGCAGATAGTCGGAGATCTCGGTGATCGTGCCGACCGTCGAGCGGGGATTGCTGCCCGCTGTCTTCTGTTCGATCGAGATTGTGGGTGACAGTCCCCGGATCGTGTCGTAGCGCGGTTTCTGCATCTGCCCCAGGAACTGGCGGGCATAGGCAGAGAGAGATTCGACATAGCGACGCTGACCCTCGGCATAGAGGGTGTCGAATGCGAGAGACGACTTACCGGAACCCGATACGCCGGTCAGGACCACCAGTTTCTTCTTGGGGATCCGGACATCGATGTTGCGCAGGTTGTGTTCACGCGCACCGCGAATGAGAACGTGATCGAGCTCCATGAGGGAGCTTCAAGATACTCAATTTTCGATGAGCGCGCGGACCTTCTCGAGCAGCGTTTCCGGTAGAAACGGCTTTTGCAGGAAGCCTGCGGCGCCCTTTCCCGCGAACTGTTCCGCGGAACTCTGCTCGGAGTAGCCACTCACGATGAGGATGCGTGCATCGGGTCGGATCGCCAGGATTTCTTGAAGAACATCCTCGCCAGGGGTTCCCGGCATCGTGCGGTCGAGCAGAACCGCGCGAATCTCGTCCGGAGCACGGCGATAGATCTCGATCGCTTCGTCTCCGCGCGCCGCCGTACGGACCTCAAGTCCTGCGCGCATCAGGGTCTCGCACATGAGATCGAGGACTCCCTCGTCATCATCGGCGACCAGGACGACCCCGCTGGAGCGCCAGCTCCCGGAGTCGCTGCGGACAACGTCCTGAACGGGTAGCGGTGCTCGGCCGACGGGGAGGAGCACCCGAACGCGTGTGCCGGACTCGACCCGGCTCTCCACGTCGATCGCGCCACGATGTTTGCGGATGATTCCGACGACCGAGGCCATGCCGAGGCCTCGACCGGTGAACTTGGTCGTGAAGAACGGATCGAAGATCCGGGCTCTCGTGCCCGCGTCCATGCCGCAGCCGGTGTCTTCGACCTCGAAGTAGACGTATGGGCCCACCGGAAGTGTTTCGCCCAGGAACATCCGTGAGATCCCCTGGCGGTCGGCTATCACCTGTCCGCTGCGAACGGCGATGCGACCGTCGGATCTCGACTTTGCTTCGATGGCCTCCGACGCGTTGGTGATCAGGTTGATCACGACCTGGCCGAGCTGCCCAGCGTCGGCATCGACGCTGGGCAGGTCGACCGCCAGATCGAAGCTGACCTGAGCTTTCTTGGTGACGACGCTTTCCAGGAGCTGACCCATTTCGAGTACCAGCTTCGACACGTTGACGGAAGTCGTTTCGCGGGAGCCCATGCCAGCATAATCGAGCATCTGGTTCGTGAGGTTTGCGGCCTGGTGGGCGGCCCGTTGGATCTTCTCGATCCGGGGCCGCAAGGGCGAGTCCATCGGCAGATCCATCAAGATCAGCGCCGCGTCACCGAGGATGGGCGTCAGCAGGTTGTTGAAATCATGGGCGACGCCGCCCGCCATCACGCCCAGGCTCTCGTACTTCTGCGCCTGCTCGACCCACTTCTCGAGCTTCTGGCGTTCGTCGATGACGCGCAGCAGGTGGGTTACTTCGCGACAGACGGACATGATCCGCGGCTCGCCTTCTTCCGTTACATAGTTGACGCCGCTGCCCTGGAACCATCGCCAGGAGCCGTCGCGATGGCGAACGCGGAACACGTGACCCTGACGGGGCGGCCCCTCGCTCTCGACCCGATTCAAGAACATCTTTGCGACGGTTTCGATGTCATCGGGATGGACCAGTCCGAACGGAGTGGTTCCCACCAGCTCGTCGACCTTGTATCCCAGCAATGCTTCACAGCTGGGGCTCATGAAGAGCACGCGCCCCTCCGGGTCGAGTTCGGTGATGAGCTCGCCTGAGGTTTCCGTCAGTAAGGAATACCGTCGCCGGCTCTCGCTGAGCTCCCGCTGCGCCTGCTCGCGGTCGGTGACGTCGCGCGAGATCAAGACGGCGCGGAATTGACCCTCGGGAGTCTGGTACGACTTGCCCTTGCTCTCGAACCAGCGCCAGCGACCGTCGCCGTGGCGATAGCGATAGATCAGCACGCTGTCGGACCCCGACCGGATGGCCTTGACGTAGCCGTCCAAGATTGATTCGCGGTCGTCGGGATGAACGTTCTTGAAGATGGCGCCTTCCTGGAAGGTCTTGCCGATGATCTGGTCCGGTGCGTAGCCCAGGATGCGTGTGGTGTTGGGGCTGACATACAGGAAACGCCCGCGGCCGTCGACCTCGGCGATCACGTCCGAGGCGTTCTCGGTCAGGCGTTGGTACCTGACTTCGGTTTCCCGGAGCTGTTTCAGTTCGGCCAGCAGCTCCGACCGCTTCTTGGACATCTCCTCCACGGGCCCCCCGATTCGGGTGAAGGCTACTTGTGCGTCCGCACCGCCCACCTTGTCAAGCCTCGTCCGATCGAGAGACGACGCGGGGGCCTGTCGGTTCCATGAGGGTTTCCCCCAAGATGCGCAGAAACAGCCGTATCGATCTGGGGCTAGTCCCCCCCTCCCACTTGATGTGTCGAGCGGATGGGCGGATCGTGTCAGGTCTTCTCATCGGGATGCGAAATCCCGTTGAGAAGTGTGCGGGCCTGGGCCAGCAGCGTCTCGGGCAGAAAAGGTTTTTGTAGAAACCCGGTCATTCCCTTTGCGATGAAGCGCTGTGCGTCCGGCTCCATGGAGTAGCCGCTGATGAGCAGGATGGGCGTGTTTGGCGAGATGCTGCGCAGGATGTCGAAGGCTTCCGACCCGAGTCGCGTTGGCATCGTTCGGTCGAGGATGATCAAGCGAAGCTCGTCGGAGTGGCGCCGGAGGAGTTCCACGGCCTGATGGGTATTGGCCGCGCAGATCAATCGCAGTCCGGCCCGCTCAAGGGTTTCGCGCGCGAGATCTCGCACCCCTTCATCGTCGTCGACGACCAGGACGGTGCCTTCCGCGTGCCAGCTGTCCGTTGCGGCGAGCGGAGCTGCGGGCTCGACTTCGATCCGGGCCGATGCCGGGAAGATCACCCGGAACCGTGTTCCGCGGTTTGGCTCGCTCTGGATGTCGATGCTGCCTCCGTGGCTCTTTACGATACCCATCGCCGCAGCGAGGCCGAGGCCCCGGCCGCTGAGCTTGGTCGTGAAGAAGGGGTCGAAGATGCGTGCTCGCGTCTGCGGATCCATTCCGCAGCCGTCGTCCTCGACCTCGAAGTAGACGCACAATCCCACCGGGAGGTCGTCCCCTAGCCAGTGTCGCTGGTCGGTGTTGCGACCGATGCCAAATGAGCCGGTTCGGATCGAGATCGTCCCCGCCGCGTCTCCGATGGCCTCCGCCGCGTTGGTGATCAGATTCATCACCACTTGGGAGAGCTGGGCCGAGTCGCCCTCGATTGCTGGCAACGCGGGTTGCAGTCGAGTCTCCAGCAGGGCCCGGCGGCCGACCGAGCTCTCGAGAAGCTGGGCCATCTCCTTCACGAGATCGGAGAGGTCCAGGGGCTCGACGTGGTGCCTGCCCGGACCGGCGTAGGCCAGCATCTGGTGGGTCAGGGACGCAGCACGTCGCGCAGCCGTCTGAATCTTCTGGAGTCGGTCGCGAGCCGGTGAATCTTGCGACAGATCCATCAGCACGAGGCTCGCGTCGCCCAGGATCGGCGTCAGCAGGTTGTTGAAGTCGTGGGCGATCCCGCCGGCCAGGACACCCAGGCCCTCGAGGCGCTGCGCTTCCTGCATGCGCTCTTCGAGGGCGCGTTTCGAGGCTTCAGCCTCGACGCGGTCGGTGATGTCGCGACTGACGAAGACGCAGCGCATCTCGCCGTCGGCGCGTCGGTAGGTGATTCCCTCACCGTCGAGCCACTTGTAGCCACCGCCCCGCGTGCGCACACGGTACGGCTCGGTGCGGACCGGAGTCCCCGTTTCGACACACTTCAGGAAGATCTCGGCAATGCGTTCGACGTCGTCGGGGTGGAGCAGGAAGAACGGCGTCGTTCCGATCAGGTTCTCCGGCTCGAAGTCGATGACCTCCGTGATGGCCGGGCTCACATACGTCAGCCGTCCCTCGTCGTCGAACTCGCAGATGATCTCGCGCGTCGCCTCGGAGATCACGCGACAGCGCTCCTCGCTCTCGCGAAGCAGGTCGCGATCCTTTTGGCTCGCCCGTACCTCCTCGGTCACGTCACGCGCGAAGGTGACCGTATGGCACGGGCCCGTAGGCATCATCCGCAGATTGGAGGTCGCTTTGATCCAGAGGTAATGGCCGCTCTTGTGCTGGGCGCGGAAGGTTCCCTCGACGGGCTGGCCGCTCTGGGCGAGCTGCTCGGCCCTGCTCATGAGTGCGTGGCGATCGTCGGGGTGGACGTCGATCCAGCCCTGTTGGTCGATCAAGTCTTCGGGCGAGTAGCCGAGCACCGAAGAGATGCTGGGGCTCACATAGACCGTGCGGCCGTCGGCAGCAACTTCCGCCATTACGGCACGCATGTGCTCGAGGGCGCTGTTGAGGCGCTCACGGTCTGCATGCAGTCCGACGATCTCGGCGAAACCACCGCTGCCGGCGTTGCGGGCACTGCTCATGGCGTATCTCCCGGTCTACGCCCGGTCCCGCATCCTGGACTCGTCTTTTCCCCACCCCTGGCACGAACGCAGCGCAGCTCCAGCACCGACACGTGTATTCTAGTACATCGAAGCATAAGCGCCTGCGGCTCATCTCGGATTTGTAGCGGGATCCCTACATACGTTTGGATCCTCATGGCCGGGAGAATCGCTGAGAGGGTCGCGGGCAACATCGATCTCATCCGTGGAAAACCGCAATGCGATCGGGCCCGAAGGCGAGATTCCAGTGCGGATCGGTCGACCGCGGGAGGTCGGTGAGCGTTCGAATGCAGAGCCGATGTCCGTCCGGTTCCCCGGCGGCGGCAGGGTTCTGTGGAGCCCTGAGATCCACGACGCGACCTGTCGAGAACCCGCTAGAGGGTGACGAGTCGTCGCTGCACGTACTCGGCGATGGCCCGGAGTGAGCTCTCCGAGGGATGCTGAAACGCGAGACCGGTGCAGTCGCCGCGACGGCCGAGCACACGAGCACGAGTCGAGATCATTCTGCCAATGGGCAGCGGGAAGAGCAGGTTGAACTCCACGCCCGGCTCGAGCTTCGAGCGACTGCGCATCAGGCAGCCGCTCTGGGACAGTGACAAGACGTCGCCCGACCAACGGCGGTCGGCGTGGGTACAGCGCGCCGAGATCCGCGTCGGGGCCCGGGCCGCCCCGCGCGGGTGCAGCTCGAGCGCCCGCTGAAGCAGGGGATAGAGGGTCGCCATCTCCGCCGGCTTGGCCACGATGCCGGCAACACGCGGATCCTCGATCACGCCGGTTCGGCGGCCGGTCAGAACGATGATGGGCACCCGGTTCGCGCGGCCCGGCAGCCGGTCCAAGTGCCGGTCGTCGACCAGGCGCAGGTCCGGATTCCAGCTCGTGTCGTTGAAGCGCCCCCGCGTCGCCGCCGGAACGATCTCGTAGCCCAGGCCTTCCAGTGCCTGTCGGGTCCCCGGCCCGAGTGCCTGGGGCGGGACATAGGAGGCCAGCACCCGTCTGACGTTGCGCTGCTGCATTCCCGCCCCATCGGCACCCCGGCCGCTTGTTCTGAGCCTTGAGAGCCGTTTTCGCTACGGATCGGTCTTCCCGGGGCCGCGCTCGCCCCGGTGGAGGTGTATTCTTGACGCGTGCCCCCCCTCTCCCGACAGGAACGCCGCGATCTGCTCGCAAATACGCCCCTGTTCTCCAGTCTTTCCGGGATGGAGCTCGACGGATTGGTGGACGCGGCCCGCCCCCAGTCGGTGAAGGTCCGAGAGGAGATCTTCCACAAGGGCGACGAGAGCCTCCAGGTCTATCTGATCGCCAGTGGCAGCCTGAAGGCGCTGACGACCTCCGCGGATGGCGACGACGTGGTGTTCTCGATCCTGGGCGAAGGCGAGTTGATCGGCGAAATCGGGCTGCTGGGCGGCACCACCCGGACCGCCACGGTCATCGCGATCACGCCGGCCGAGCTGCTGGTGATCGACCGTCGTGACTTCCTTTCCTTCCTGAAGCGACATCCGGAGGCTTCGATCAAGCTGATGGGTGTGTTGGCGTTGCGCTTGAAGCGGGTGAGCGAACTGGTGGAAGACACGCTGTTCCTGAACTTGCCGGTCCGCTTGGCCAAGAAGATCGTGAACTACGCCGACACCTACGGCGAGCAGACGCCCGAGGGTTTGCGGATCATGCTCAAGCTCTCCCAGGAAGAATGGGGCGACCTCGTCGGCGCAACCCGCGAAAGCGTCAACAAGCAGCTGCGCTCCTGGTTTGACCAGGGGCTGATCAGCACCGACCACGGCTACATCCTGATCCATCGCTTCGAGGAGCTCGAAGAGCTGGCGGGTTGCATGATCTCCTGATCGTTGCATGGAAAGACGTATCGAACTGGAAGGGTGTCTCAACTTCCGCGACCTCGGCGGCTATCCCACCGTGGAAGGGCGGCAGGTTCGTTGGCGTCAGCTTTTCCGGAGCGACGCGCTCCATCACCTGACCGACCGGGGGGTCGCGCGCTTCTCCGACGAACTCGGAATCCGGCACGTGGTGGATCTGCGGTCGACGGACGAGCTCGAGTCCAACGGCCGCGGCCCGCTGTCCGACACGCCGGCCATCTTTCATCATCTGCCGCTCTTCGACGGTGCGATCACCGAAGGCCAGCAGGCGGCCGCCGACATCGGACTGGCCGATCGTTATTTCCTCATGGCCGAGTTCGCCAAGGCGCCGATCGCCCGAGTCGTCGATTTGCTCGCCCACGCCGACGGTCCGGCCGTGTATCACTGCGCCGCGGGAAAGGACCGAACCGGCGTGATCTCGGCGATCCTGCTCGGACTGCTCGGAGTCTGTGACGAAGTCATCGTCGCCGACTACGCCGCCACCCAGCAGCAGCTCGATGCCATCATCGAGCGGCTGCTGTCGACCGAGGGTTATCAAGAGATGCTCGAGGTCCTGCCCGAGGACACCATGACGGCGGAGCCCGAGACGATGATCTCGCTGCTCGATCAGATCCGGTCGGCGTATGGGTCGATGGAGGGCTATGCCCGAGAGATTGGGCTCGACGACGCCGTCCTCGCCGCCCTGCGCGGCCGTTTTCTGGAAGATTGACTTTCGGGAAGACTGAAGTTCAGCCCGGAAGACTCTCGACGATCAGCTCCTGGGCGGCGGCAATGGCGCGCTCCGGGGACAATCGCGTCATGCACCGGTGGTCGATCGGGCACGTCTTGAGCTGACAGGGACTGCAATCCACGTCCTCACGGAGGACGCGCTGACGTTCCATGTGCTGCTGCGTGTGTCGGGGATCCGTAGGTCCCATCAGCACCACGACCGGTGTGCCGACGGCGACGGCGATGTGCCGGGGCCCCGTGTCGTTGGTGAGGAGCAGCTTGGCCCGCCGGACCAACGCCTTGACTGCAGCGATGCTGGGCGGCGGATCGTCGAGGCAGACGATGCGTTTCTCCGAGAGTCCCGCGATCCGTTTCGCAATGGGCACCTCGCCCGGTCCCGGTGCCAGGATGGGCACGAGTCCCAGACGCGCCGCGATTCCGTCGCAGGCGACGCCGTGGCACTCTCGTCGTCACCACTTTGGACCGCGAGCTCCAGACGATCGTTCCGAACGGAACATCCCAGGCGATCGGTGATTGCCAGGTAGCGTTCCGTCATCGGAATGGGAAGCCGCTCGCCGTTGCGGTGCGGCCCGTCCAGGGCCTCGGTGAGGAGCCAGCGCCGGAGGGGGTCGTGCGCGTATCCGATTCGCTTCGGAATGCCGGCGAGAAACGGTCCGAGGGCGGCGCGTTGTGAATCCGGTAGCAGCACGGCCCAGTCGAAGTGTTCGCGCCGCAGTCGGGCGGCTCTCGAAACCATGGCGATGGCGCCGCCCCCCGGGTCGGGAAGGAAGCGGTCGAAGCTGTCGAGTCCGGCCAGCAACTCGGCGAGTAGCGGGCGTCCTTCGACCACGATCTCGGCGTGTGGATAGGAGTGGCGCAGCGCCCGCAGGACCGGAGTGGCCATGACTGCGTCGCCGATCCAGGTGGGTGCGCGCACCAGGATGCGGTCAGGATTCATCTCTTCGCAATCATTCGGAGGCGCGCTGGAAGTCGGCCACAATCTCTCCGAGCAGCTTCGAGCGATGCGCGATTCGCCGGGCCTGGTCGAGATCGGGCTGGGGCGGGCTCTGTGAGATCGCCTTCACGAAGTCGCCCAGCAGCAGGGGCAGCGGGTCGTCGACTGGAACGCTGCGACCGTCGGAATGAAACGAGATCGCGTAGTCCCGGGCCGAGACCCGGCGCGTTGCCCAGCGCCCGTTGATGGCGATGCGCACGTTGCGCGGGTGGGAGATCGAAGGTCGCATCTCGACCTCGGTCTCGACGCGGTGGTCGCCGACGCCGTAGTAGAAGCGCACCACGGTGACGCGGGCATCGGGATCGGTCGTGGAGAAACGCACATCCTCGATGATGGAGTTCTCGCCCGGCGCGATCCGTTGCAGCACGCTCAGAGGGTGGGGCAGCGAGTCTCCCAGCATGTCGACTCCGCGCCGCGAGGGCCAGAGCGCCATCTGAAATTGCAGCGGCAGCTGGTCGAGCACGCCCGGATGGAGCCTTTCCAGGGCGGCAAGGGTATAGGGCCACTGACAGTTCTCGAAGAGTACGAGTCCCTGGTCGACGAAGCCGGCTGTCAGCCTCGCGGCCAGCGCACCCAGATCCTCGACGCCCCAAACGAGTGGCTTCTCGCAGAGCACGTGCAGGCCGGCTTCGAGCGCGGCATCGAGGTATTCGGCATGCGTTGCGTGGGGAGACAGGATGGCGAGTGCATCGAGCTGCTCGTCTTTGAGCATCGCCTTCAGGTCGAGGTAGCCGCGTGCCCGGATGCCGGCCTCACGCTCCAGTTCGTGCGCAGTTTCGTCGCGGCTGCGGCCCGACGTCGACAGGAAGCAGGGAATCTCGGAACCGGCGCCGAGCAGCTCGCGAACCACGAACGGGCCGAGACCCGATCGTGCCCGACGGGCGCCGATCACGCCGACACGCGGTGATGTCACTGTTTGGCCCCTTCCCGGATCAACTCCAAATAGAGTCGCTCGTAGGCGTCGACCATCGCGGGAGGAGAGTAGGTCTTTGTGATGCGCGCGGGACCCGCTGCCCCCAATCGTTCGCGCAACGCCAGATCCCCGATCGAGCGAGCCAGAGATTCGGCGAGAGCGGCCGGGTCCTCGGGCGGAACGAGAAGCCCCGTTTCCTCGTGAATCACCGCCTCGGCCAGGCCGCCCACCCGTGTCGCGACCACCGGTCGGCCGGCCGCCATGGCTTCCAGGGCGGCGACGCCCAGTCCCTCACGCCGCGAGGGCAGGACGAAGACGTCGCAGGCTTCCAGCAGGTCGCTGACGTTGTCTCGCTGCCCGAGGAAGCGGACCTGACCGTCGAGTCCGAGCTGGCTTGAGCGCCTTTCGAGGCTCGGCCGGTCGGGTCCATCACCGGCGATCCAGAGCGTGGTGGTGTAGCCCTCGTCAGCGAGGGTTGAGATGGCGCTCAGCAGAATGTCGATTCCCTTGCGCTTGACCAGTGCGGCGGCGACCAGCAGGCACGGCCGATCGTCTGGCAAGCCCAAGGAACCGGTACCAGCCGTTGGGTTAGGGATCTTGCCTGACCATCAGGCGACTTCCCTCTTCTGCTCTTTCCATCGTTCGAAGAACACGGCGGGCACCCGCCCGCCGAGCCATGTGGCCCGGCCGCTGTGCAGGTGGACAACGTCGGGCGACGCCTGGCGCAAGCGCGCGGTCACCTCTTGGAAGTCGCGGTGCGACCATACACTGCGTGCACGGATCGGCAGACAGCGGATTCCAGATGCGCGGGCCCGAATTTCGCTTTCGCTGTCGGGTGGACATAGGAGCAGGCTGCCGTGTCCGCGAGCGCGCAGGCCGTCGATCAGGAGCGCAACCTGGCGTTCGCCCCCCGAGTAGCCCCGTTCCGCAGTGACGTGAGCGATGGTCATGGGCGGATGCGTCATCGGGCCACGCCTGAAGAATTCGCGCAAGCGAAGAGGGGCAGAGCATAACCCATGGGAGTCGTATCGCTCATTGACGGCATCATCGTGATCGGCTTTGCGGCGCTCGCTCTTGCGCGTGATGGGTCTCGTCGCGGTGGCGGGCATCGTATCGCCGCTCACCGGCCTGATCGCCTCGAGGGTCGGAAGTTCACCGCCGCAGCCGGCCGCCGCTGGCGGTGCTCTTCGGGTTCAGCGCCGCGAGCTGTGTGGGCCGTTGAATCAGAAGAGATTCGAGACGATCTCGATCCCACCCACGTACGTGCCGATCAGGCTTCCCACCGTCGTGAGAATGAAGACCAGCAGGATGCGTAGCAGGCGATTGCGCCACCAGGCTGTCGGCGTCGAGATGTCGTCGGAGACGCGTTCCAGCTCCGAAACCAGGGGCGGTTGCAGGTAGGCCTGGAGAAACGCCAGTACGTAGCCTGCGCCGACCACCGGAATCAGGCTCGTCACCGGCGCCACAAAGAAAGCGCTGACAATCACGACCGGATGGGCCAGGGCGACGATCGCTCCGATCAGCGAGGGGACGCCATTGGCGACGACCCAGAACGCCAGGTTCTCGCCAGCAGCTGCGGCGCCCTTGGTGATGCCGATCCAGGCGAGTCCGCCGAGAATGACGGTCGGGACCCCCCAGCCGATCCACTTCACCCAGGCCGCCAACGGCGGAATCTCGTCGATGGCGCTGAGGTCCACGTCCCGGCTCTCCTGGAGTGCGCGCTTCATCCCCTCGACATGGCCGGCTCCGACGACGGCGACGATGCGCTTGCCGCTCGCTTCGCGGATCCGCTGAGCCAGATAGGTGTCGCGTTCATCGATCAACACGCGCTTGAGATCGGGAAGCGCCTCCCCGAGTTCGTCCATGAGCTCGGTCAGCACGTCTCGATCGCGGATGCGACGCAGGTCTTCCTCGGTGAGCTCCGGACTCTCGAAGATGCTGGCGAAGAACGTGGCCATCAGCTGAGCCTTGTTCCAGAGGGACATGGAGGCCCAGGCGCGTCGTAGGGTGACGCGCACGTCGCGGTCGCAAAGCGCCACCTCGATGCCGAGCTCGTCGGCGACCTTGGCGGCCTCGAGCAGCTCGGTTCCCGGTACCACGCCCAATGCTCCACCGAGTCGCTTCTGATAGGAGGCCAGCAGGAGGTTGGCGAGCAGCGGCGCCAGCTGTCGGTTTCGAATGATCTGCTTCAGATCGAGGGACTCCCAGCGCTGCTTCTGGGACAGCGCTTCGTAGCGCTGGGCGTCGAGCTCGATACAGACCGTGTCGGGACGCTCCCGTTCAATCACCTCTCGGACGAGGTCGGCCGACTCCCGCGAGATGTGGGCCGTGCCTACCAGGGTGATCTCCCGACCATCTGCTCGGACCAGGTGGACGTCGGATGATTCAATCCGGTTCTCGGGGTCGGCCATGAGGCGGGAACCCTAGCAGCTTGCCACGGGCACGAGGCGGATGTTCCGATCGGGAAGGATAGAATGGCTGGGTGCGTGCCTGGGAATCATTGCGGCGTCTGATGCGTCATCGGACGGCTGTCGCACTGCTGATCGGAGTGGGCGTATTCGAGGTCTTGTTCGGACTTCGCTCGGCCGGCTTCCTTGAGTCCCTGGAACTGGGTGCATACGACAACCTCCTGCGCCTCCGCCCGACGACCGGGCAGACGCCCGTCGTCACGCATGTCTGGGTCACCGAGGAAGAGATCCGGGTTCTGGGCCACCCGATGCAGGACCAGACCATGGCCAAGGCACTGCGCATCTTGGCCGAGCTTGGGCCGCGCGCCATCGGGGTCGACATCTACCGCGATGTACCCACGGGAACCGGTTGGGACGAGCTCGCAGAGGTGTTTCTCGAGAATCCCCAGATTACGATCGTCGAGAAGCTGGGTGACGCCAGCCATCCCGGCGTGCCCGGTCCGGCGTTCCTGCCCGACAAGGGACAGATTGGCTTTGCTGACCTGATGATCGACCGCGATGGTGTCGGCCGACGGGGGTTCTTGTGGTTGTGGGGGGAAGACGGAACCGCGAACACGTCGTTTGCGCTCCAGCTCGCCCTCCGGTTTCTCGATGCCGAAGGCATCGGCCCGGGGCCCGATCCCGACGATCCCGAATTCATCCGGCTCGGGGCGACCACGATTTTTCCGCTCGAGCCCGATCTGGGCGGCTACGTCGATGCCGACGCGGGCGGCTACCAGTTCCTGCTCGACTACCGCCAGGCCGCTGCGGACTTCCCCGAGATGCAGCTCCTGGATGTGCTGACGGGCCAGATCGATCCGGATCTGATCCGGGATCGCGTCGTCATCATCGGTACCCGGTCGGCCAGCGTGAAGGACGACTTCCAGTCTCCCACGAGTCTGTTCTTCAGTGAGGGTGGGCGGATTTATGGCGCTGCCGTTCACGCGCAGATCGTCGACCAGCTGGTTCGCCTGGCTCGCGGCCAGGACAAGGTCATGGGTTCCTATGACGACCGGGCGGAGACGCTCTGGATGCTGGCGTGGTGTCTGTTGGGTGCCCTGATCGGAGCGCGCGTCCAGTCCCCGCTCGGGCTGCTGATCGCCATCCTGGTGGGTTCGGGCGTCCTGGTCGGGAGCGGCTACGTGTCCTTCATCACGGGGCGTTGGATTCCAACGGTGCCTCCCTTCATCGGTGGCATCGGCTCATTGTTGGTGGTCGTCGCCTATGTGATCCAGCAGGAGCGCGCCGACCGACTGAAGGCCATGAATCTCTTCGGGCGCTTCGTTTCGCGAAAGCTGGCCGCCGACATCTGGAAGAACCGGGATCTCTTCATGGAAGGGGGCCGGCCGAAGCCCCAACGCATCACGGTCACCGTGATGTTCACGGATCTCTCCGGATACACCGGCACCTCCGAGAAGCGCGAGCCGGCCGAAGTGATGCAGTGGATCGGCGGCTACATGGACCGGATGGCCAACCTGGTCGAAGAGCACGGCGGCATCGTCAACGATTTCCTCGGCGACGGTTTGATGGCGAGCTTCGGGGTCCCGATTCCGAGTGCCACCGAAGAAGAGATGAATCGAGACGCGTGCAACGCCGTCGAATGCGCCCTCGAGATGGGCGAGACGCTCGATGAGCTGAACGAGGATTGGCGCCGGCACGGAGAATCGACGGCCCGCGTGCGCGTTGGGATCTACACGGGACTCGCCGTGGTCGGAACGATCGGCAGCGAGGATCGCTTGAAGTACGCCACCGTTGGCAACACCGTGAACACGGCTTCCCGACTCGAGAGCTTCGACAAGGACAGCTTCCGGGAGGAGGAAGGGCGCACCAGCTGTCGCGTGCTGATCGGCGATCCGACCTGGCGGCGGCTGGGGGATCGCTTCGCAACCCGCTGCCTCGGCGATCACATCCTGAAGGGAAAGAGCGAGGCCGTCACGATCCACCGGGTGATTGGGCGACGCTCACCGGTCGGGTACGAAACCTGAATCGCGCTGCCAGGAGTGCCGCCAGGATTGCGGCGTGGATTGCGGGCGGAAGCCAATCCGCCTTCACCTGCCAGAGATAATGGATCACAGCGAATACCGCGGCTGCGTAGACGAGGCGGTGTAAGCTGATCCAGCGGCGTCCGAGTCGCCGGATCCAGCTCCGGGTCGACGTGATCGCCAGCGGAACGAGACACAGGAAGGCTGCGAACCCCATCGTGATGTAGCGCCGCTCGGCCACGTCTTCGAGGATGGCTTCCCAGTCGAAGAACTGGTCGAGCACCAACCAGGTCAGGAAGTGAAGGCACGCGTAGGTAAACGCCAGCAGCCCGAGCGTGCGTCGCAGCGGCAACGCCCAGCTCCAGCCGAGCCAGCGCTGGGCCGGCCGGACCGCCAGACTGAGAAGCAACAGTCGGATCGCCCACTTGCCGGTGCTGTGGGTGATGTGTTCGATGGGGTTGGCGTCCAGCCGGTCGGTGAGGGCGCCGAACAGCAGTACCCCCAGCGGCAAGAGACCTGCACCGAGCACCGTGCCGTGGAGTGCCAGCTTGCCAGGGATCTTCGCCAACGGCGCGGCCCTTCAGAAGCTCTTGTTCAGGTCCATCCCCGCGTACAGAGAGGCGACCCGATCGGCGTAGCCGTTGAACGGGAGGGTGGGTCGCTTGCGCCACTCGCCGATGCGGCGTTCGCGTTTCTGACTCCAGCGCGGATGACTGACGGCGGGATTCACGTTCGAGTAGAAGCCATACTCGCGCGGCGCCGAGATGTTCCAGCTCGTCGGCGGCTGCGTTTCGAGCAGGCGGATGCGAACGATGGACTTGATGCTCTTGAAGCCGTACTTCCACGGTACGACCAGACGCAATGGGGCCCCGTTCTGGTTCGGCAGTACGGCGCCATACATGCCGACCGCCAGGATCGTCAGCTCGTGCATCGCCTCGTCGATCCGCAGCCCCTCCACGTAGGGCCAGTCGAGTACGTTGCGTCGCTGACCCGGAAGATGCTCGGGATCGAGAATTGATTCGAAGGCCACGTACTTCGCGCGCGACGTAGGCTGGAAGCGCTTGAGCAGATCACCCAGCGGGAATCCCACCCAGGGGATCACCATCGACCAGGCCTCGACACACCGCAGTCGGTAGATGCGCTCTTCCAACGGATGGGGCCGGATCAGGTCCTCCAGGTCGATCGTACCCGGCTTCGCCACCTCGCCGTCGATCGTCACCTTCCACGGCTCGGTCACGAGCCGGTGCGCGTTGCGCTTGGGGTCGCCCTTGTCGGTGCCGAGCTCGTAGAAGTTGTTGTAACGGGTGGCATCGTCGCGGTCGGTCCAGGTCTCGTCGGTTGCGAAGGGACCCGGCGACCGGAAGTCGAGCTTGCGCTCCAGCGCGGGCGTCGCGGCCGAGGCCGATCCGGGCAGGCCGGCCATGGCGGGCAGGCTGGCCGTGACGCCGGCGGCTGCCAGGCCGCGTAGGAACTCCCGCCGCCGGAAGTAGAGACCCGGATCGGTGATCTCGCTCGACCGGATCTCCGGAGCCTGCCGAATCAGCATGTATGTCCCTTCGATTGTTCCGACGTGTCTCTCGTTCCTGTGTTGCGATCGTAGGATTGGACGCCGCGACTAGCGTTTGGTTTCGGCCTGCTTGAAGAGGTCTTCGATTACTTCCGGGGAGGCTGGCTCGTGATTCGCGAGGGCGAGATTCGCCGTGATGTGATCGGGATCGCGCATACCCACCACGGCCGCGGTGATGCCCGGGGTGCTGCGGACGAACTGCAGACAGCGCTCGGCGTCGGAACCCGTCTCCGGCATCGCATCGGCCACGAACGAGGGGATATCGCCCAGGATGCGGCCCTGGGCCAGCGGCGTGCTGGCGAACACCACGGTTCCCGTGTCCCGAAGGGCCTCGAGAATGGCGTGGGTACCCCCGGGCGGGACCCACTGGGTCGGGAGCTTGAGCGCTTCGGCCATGGCCAGGCTGAACGGGAGCGCAACCGCCCGCAGGTGATGGTCGGCGCCGCCGACCTCGAGCGCCCAGTCGAAGAGCTCGAGAATCGAAAGGTGATGGCGGTCGGTGTGGGGCCGCAGCAGCCCGTCCCAGCTGGCCAGTCCATACGCCCCGATCCGACCGGCATCGACCTCGTCTTCCAACGCCTCGAAGACCGCATGGATCTTCCGCTGAAATTCGCTCGGGTCGGAGCCCCGGAGCAGCAGCTCGGGCTCTTCGATCAGGTAGAAATCGATGGTTTCGATTCTCAGGTTTCGCAGGCTGCGACGGATCTGATCTCGCAGGAAGTCGGGCGCCAGACAGTGGACGCCCATGAAGATGTCGTCAGGGTCGACCAGGCCCGAATCGAGATAGGTCTCTATCAGGTAGCGGCGGGTGTCGATGTGAGTCCGCACTTCGTCCGGATCGATCGTCAGGGTCCCCCCCTTGGTCACCACCACCACCTCGTCGCGGGCCGCCAGCCCTTCCCGGAAGGCGCGCTCCAGGGCAATCCCCAACACCCGTTCGCTGGTCTGCATGCGGTCGGACAGGGCCGTGACGAAGACGTTGACACCCCCTTCCAAGAGCTGGGCCACGGCCGACCGATAGAGCAGGTCGTCGACGCCGCCGGGCTCTCCGTTGCGTGTGCCCAGCGCGAGCGAGGACAGCCACATGTCATCGGGCCGGCGGAAGTGCCCGGGCAGGTGGGCGAATCGGTCCGCGAATCGGCGCGTCCCGGCAGCAGTCGCGTGACCGGGGGCTTCCGCCTGGGATCTCTGGGACATGGCGTCGAGCGTATCGCGCTCTCCAATGGGTTGCAGAGCAGGGATCATGATCGGCTGTGCGTGCGCTAGGCTAGGCGCGCCCCTCCCCGCAAAACGCTGAAGGCAGCCGAGTTTGTCCAGGAACGGAGCCCAGCGAGAGTCGAGCGCCACGCGCGACAAGATTGAGAAAGCCTTCGAACGCTGGGGGGCCTTCACGTGTCGTCATGCCTGGAGCGTCATTGTCACGGTGGCGGTTCTTTCGCTGGGCCTCGCGTCTCAGATCTTCTCGCTCAAGGTCGACAACTCGATGGAGGCCTTCCTCCACACGGACGATCCGATCCGGATCGCGTACGACGAGTTCCGTGCCGACTGGGGGCGCGACGAGCAGATCATGCTGGCGATCGAGACGACCGACGTCTTTGCGCTGGAGTTTCTCGAGCGCCTGCGCGCCATGCACGAAGAGCTGAAGCAAGGGGTTCCCCACCTCGACGACATCATGAGCATGGTCAATGCCCGCAACACGCGTGGCGAGGGTGACACGCTGATCGTCGAGGACCTGCTGGAAGACTGGCCGGACTCGCCCGCGAAGCTCTCAACGCTGCGCGAGCGCGTGCTCGGCAACCCGCTCTACCGTAATTCCCTGGTGACAGCCGACGCCACCGTTACCACGGTCTTCATCAAGCTCGTGGTCTTCGGCGGAGGCGACGACGACGACTCGCTCGAGGCCGGTTTCGAAGACGACGCACTCCTCGGCGGAATCTCGCCCCCGCCCGAGTACCTGCCGGAGGTCGAAATCTCGCGCGCTGTCGATTTCATCCGCGAGGTGATCGAACGCTACGAATCGGACGATTTCAAGATCTACCTGGCCGGCACCCCCGTGATGTCGCAGGTGCTCAACCGGCAGATGCAGTCCGATATGCTGACGTTCACCCTCTACTCCCTGGGCGCGATCGCGGCCCTGCTCTTTCTGCTCTATCGGCGCATCGCGGCCGTCCTGCTGCCGATGCTCGTGGTCGTCCTGTCGATGTTGTCGACGCTCGGTGTCATGTCGCTCAGCGGAACGTTCATCGGCGTGGGAACACAGATCCTGCCCTCGTTCCTGCTCTGCGTCGGTGTTTGTGACGCCGTCCACCTGCTGGCCATCTACTATCAGCGGTTGAAGGCCGGCGATGCGCGCGAGCAGGCCATCTCCTTCACTCTGGGCCATTCGGGTCTCGCCATCGTCATGACCAGTCTGACCACCATGGGAGGGCTGGGCTCTTTCATGGCGGCCGAGCTCAAGCCGATCGCCGATATCGGAATCTTCGCGCCGATCGGCGTGTTCTTTGCCCTGATCTTCACCCTGGTGCTGATGCCGGCCATGCTGGCGGTGATCCCCGCGCCGCCGTCCCGGGCCACGGACGCCTCGACGGACATCGTGACGCGGCTGCTCCAGGGCCTGGGCGACTTCTCGGCACGTCATCCCTGGAGCATCGTTGCGGTGACGGCCGGGATCCTGTTGGTCGCCGGGGCCGGGACCAGTTTTTTGCGGTTTTCCCACGATCCCATCGACTGGTTTCAGCCCGGCGACCCCTTCATGCTGGCAACCCGCTTCATGGACGACCACCTCGACGGAGTGAACGTGATCGAAGTGATCGTGGAGACTGGCGAGGAGAACGGCCTCTACGATCCCGAGCTGTTGAACCGCTTCGAGGCGTTTCGCCAGAGCAACGAAAAGATCTACGACGGCAGGTGGCACATCTCGAAGACGTTGTCGCTGAACGACGTCCTGAAGGAGACCCATCAGGCCCTGAACGAGAACCGCGAGGAGTTCTACACGATTCCCCAGGACCGGAAGCTGGTGGCGCAGGAACTCCTGCTGTTCGAGAACAGCGGTTCGGACGACTTGAACGACTTCGTGGATCCCCTGTTCTCGACGGCGCGCATCACGCTTCGGGTTCCCTGGATGGACGCGATCGGTTTCCCGGCGAAGCTGGATCAGCTCGCGGTCCAGCTCGAGGAACTCCTGCCTGAAGGGACGAGTTTCGAGATCGTCGGCCTGGTGCCGCTGATGGCACGAACGTTCCTGGCCATGCTCGAGAGCATGGCCCGGTCCTACATCATTGCGATCGTGATCATCGTGCCGCTCATGATCCTGCTGATCGGAAACCTGCTGCGCGGCCTGCTGAGCATGATCCCCAACCTCACGCCCGTGATCCTCATGTTGGGCTACATGGGCTGGAGCAACACCCCCGTGGACGGTCTTACCATGATGGTGGGCGCGATCGTGCTCGGCCTGGCTGTGGACGACACGATCCACTTCATGCACAACTTCCGTCGCTACTACGAGCGTTGCGGCGACGCACGACAGGCGATTCGCGAGACCCTCGAAACCACGGGCCGGGCGCTGCTGGTGACGTCGCTGGTGCTGTCTGTCGGATTTTTCACATTCCTCGGGGCCTACATGAGGAACGTGCAGCTCTTCGGCTTCCTGGCCGGCGCCTCGATCGTGGTGGCGTTCTTCGCCAACGTGATCTTGGCCTCCTCCCTGATGGTTTTGGCGACCCGGCACCGACCCTGAGAGATTTCTGCCCCGTTTCGTGAGCCCGGCCACACCCTTGGCGCCGGAGCGTTCAGGTGGATGCGCGTCCGACCGATGAGCCGGGGGGCATGAGTGACGAGACGGATTCGCAGGGGGGCGAGATCGAAGTCACGCCGGAGGAGGAGCGCTTCCTGAGGCGGTTCTTTCGGCGCCAAGCGCTCCCGTACGTGGCTCTGCTCGGTGTGATGCTCATCACCGCCGTCATCTGGACGGGTGATGACGACGGCGAAGAGCGCGAAGCGCGGATTGCGGCGGCCGTCGCCCAGATTCGGGCCGAGAACCAGCAGTTCGCAAGGCAGCTTGCCGTGGTCTCGGAGCAGTTCGCCCACGCCGGCAACACCGATCACGGCGCGAACGAGCTCGAGCGGCGAGTCGAGGACGCCCGCCGCAACGTCCGCATGATCGAGGCGCGGGTCACAGCCTCGTTGGAGCGACGGTTGGATTCCCTGGAGACGCAGCTGGCCGCGCGGGACTCGCTGGCTGCGCTTCCGGGAGCCTCGGTGGCCGTGGGCAGTCCGCCGCTCGACGCTGCGGCCTGGGACGTGAGCTCGCTTCTCAATCGATTGGTGGCGCTCGAAATGAGTCAGCAGCAGGCGGGTACCGATCCGGTCGTGGCCGGACGAATGGCGCGACTCGAGGAGCGTCTCGGACGCCTCGAACAGGCCGCCTCGGTGGCATCGCTCGCACCCTGACCGCGCCGCCACACGCCGTCTCACGCACCCCGCCGCTGGGATGCGCGTTCCGAAGCTCGACCCAAGCCCGGTCAGCTGACGCTGGCGCGGGACTCCGGGTCTGTCGGTTCTGGCTGCGTTGACCTCTCCTGGCCGTCCAGGTCGGACTCCCAGGCGTCGATCGCGTCAACCGAGCCGCGGTGGAGGCCCAGGGTCTGGGCCAGCTCGCGCTCGGCCGGCAGGCGATCGCCGGCCTGGGACTGGCCATTGATGATCTGCTGGCGAAGATCGCGCGCGATCTCATCGGCGATGTTTCGGGTTCTGGCGATCGGCTGCTTGTTCCTCGGCAGGTCGGTAGGAGCAGTGACCCTTGCATCGGCTCGGCCGTTCGCGTGGTCGGATCAAGCGTCCTCGACCTGGCGGATTGCAGCGACGCCCGACAGCACCAGGTGCACCAGTTCTCCCTGACGGTTTGTGTCCGTCTTGGAGAAGACCTGCTTGAGCTGGCTGCGGACGGTATTGATGGTGACGCCCCGTTCATTCGCCACCTGTTCCAGCGATCGCCCTTCGGAGATCAGGCGGACCAGCTCCGCCTCTGCGTGGGTGAGCTGGTAGAGCGTCTCGAGATTCTGCGTCTTGTCGATCTGGTGTCCCTCGGTATCCGCGATGAAGAGGATCGCCCGCGCCTCGTCTGTCACGTGTTCGGGCCGCACGACGAGCAGCGGACCCACCATCACCGACAAGGCCCGACGACCGGACTCGCGGCTGATGATCATGACCTCGCCGCCTGGGTCGGCGCGGCGGGTCGGGTCCTTGACGGCCCGGTTGATCTTCTCCTGGAGGTCGCGGTTCTCGAAGGAGTCGACGGCGGCCGGTCGCCCGCGGTCTAGGGTGAGCCCGTCCTCGGCCCTCAGAATCTGCGATGCGCTGCGATTGGTGTGTAGGATGCGGCCCGAGGCGTCGAGCATGATGACGCCGATCGGCAAGCGGTCGGTGACTTCGGCCAGGGCCTCGCGCTCGTGGCGGGTCCGGCAGAGTTGGGCGTGGAGGGCGTAGGCCCGCGACAGGTGGGGCACCAGGGAATCGAGCAGGGCGAGGTCGTCGACTTCGAACTCACGGCCCCCGTTGCGCCGGTAGATCACGATGCCCGACAGCGGCATGCCCGCCTCTTGGGCGATCATGTGGATGATGGGCCAATCGGCGGCGAGCCCCTGGGGCTCCATGAAGTCCCGATAGAAGGCGGTCTCTTCAACCGGGCGGTCGGGCAGGACGTCTTTAGCAGATCCGAAACGAGCTTCGTAGGTCTCGTTTCCCAGGGATCCCCAGGGTAGGCCTTCGAGCACGTGCTTGATGAATGCGGGCTGGTAGGTCTCGTCCAGACCGACGCTGCGGAAGGTATCGAGGTCGGGCACAGCGTCGGGCAAGCGCAGGGACATCTGAATCGCGGGTCCACCGAGCAGGTCGGAAACATCCTGGATGAACGCATTCCACGAGTCGGGTTCAATCACTGCCTCGTAGATCCGTTCGATCAGTTGGAGCGCGCTTCTTGTATCGATCACGCAGGCTTGCTCCTGCCGAAACGCCTCCCACGTTTCGGATCAACTCACCCCGCAAGTATACGTTGAACCGCAGATGTGGCAGGGAATAGTTTCGCGCAGCCAATCGCTCCCCCCGGGAAGGCCGCGCCAAGCGCGGGCGCCTCGGAGTCTGCTGAAGCGGCAGACTCCGCTTTCGGCACGAGTCGGCGCAGCCGGCGCTCGGGAGAATGGCGGCGGCAGCGGGTCTTTTAAAGGGGTGGGGCCCGCTCTGACGAGCGGGCCCCTGAGGAAAGACAGAAGTGCGGACTGGTTGGCGTTTTTTTGGTCCTCTGTCTCAAGCCAAGCCAGCGAAGGCGCCCTTGTGGCGGGAACCGGTTCAAGCTGTCCAGTGACTCGTACCGGCTCCATACCCCCGTGGCTTGTCTCTGATGCAAGCAATAACGCGCACGCCACAATGACAACCTCCCCCATTTGGGGGTCTCGAAACAAAAACTTTTCGATCTTTCGCCGGTGGCCGGACTCATTTGACGCGCCATGTGGGGGACCCCACCCGCTGCGCACGGGAACACGATTCTCGGACGGCGACCCCGCCACGATCACACGAATCCGTGACGCTCCGCGTTGACACCGCGATCGGTTTTCTCGCAATTTTTGATTGGAATAACGACAGCTCGCTGCTTCAGCAGACTGCAAGGCGCGCGTTGCGCGCGCCCCTAGCCTTGGGCGAGCCGTCGGAAGATGGACTCGGGGGATTCGCCTTCGCCGGCGCTCGATTCGAGGTCCGATTCCTTGAGCGCGGTGACGATCCCGGTGCAGACCCCGTCCGGGTCATCGACGCCGCGGGAGCGTATCTCGTTGGGCATGACCTTCTCGAGCATGACCTGCATCTGCTCGCCGGTGACGGTGCGAGCGTCGAGCCCGGCTTCCTTGAGGGCGAGTCGTACGGTTCCACGAGCCTCGAGCTTGTCGAGATCCGTCCGCTGCTCCAGCACGTCGGCTACGAACTCGAAGATCCATGCCGCCATGTCACTTCACCCCTCCGTCGGTTTCTTCGGTGGAGTTGGGTCCGAACTCAACGGTGAATTGCTCCATACATTCACATGGGTGAGCGGTGCTGGGGTATCGGGCCTTTGCCGTCAAGGCGCTCGGTCCGGCCCGGTGCAGGATTTCTCCGAATTTCGAGCCTGGCTGCAGAGCCGCTCCCGCGTGCGCGCAGAGAGCCTCGCGCGGCCTTTCAGGGCTCCGGGGCCGGATTCCGAGGTGCTGGGGTGAAACGCGTTATGATCCCACACTTGGGAGGGATGGTCTTTGAGTCTGCATCCGCTCGTCGCCCTGTCGGTCGACGCTGAAGTGAAGAAGGCCGCGGGTTTTCGCGCCGCGGCCACTGAGCTCACGGGCGAGGCCCTTGGGACCCGCTACCAGCAGGAACTCGCCAACGCGCCCAGTCGCCACGACGCCGGCAAGAAATATTTCGTCGCCTACAACAGCCGGCTTGCGGGTGCGCGAAAGCCGAGCCGCGACGATGAGCATCTCTCGCTGGCCCTGGTCGACTGGTGCACCACCAGTGCCGCGCCGCTGGCGCTTCCCGAAGACGGCGGAACTGTGGAGTTCGTGCACGCCGAGGTCCCCGTCAAGAGTGCAGCGGAGGACAAGGACAAGGGTGACGCGGATCCGAACAAGGGCCTGGGCAAGATCGATCTGATCGGTATCGGCCCCGAGGATCGACTCGTGATCGGCATGGTGAAGTATCTCTCGCCGAGCGCGACCCGCGGCGGAACTGGTGACACGCCACTGCGCGCGTTGCTCGAAGGACTGGCCAACACGGCGATCGCCGCCGCGAACCGGGCGCCGCTGGGCCAGGAGATGGGCGAGCGCACGGTCTCCGAAGACCCACCGATCCTGATGCTGATCGGGAGCCTCCGCTACTGGGAACTCTGCCGACGTCGTGAAGCCCAGAAGGGCGCGGCATGGATCAAGGAGATGGAGCGTCTCGCGGGCGAGATCGAAGCCGAACTCGGTGTGACCGTGATGTATCTCGGTTGTCAGCTCGAGGGTGATCCGGGTTGGAGCTATCCCGATGGATCTCCGGTGCTCGATGCGGCGCCGAAGCTGACGCGCGCCTGGGAGCTTGGTGCGGGCCGCGTCCGGCCCAAGCCCAGGCCGCGACCCAGGACGATCGATCCCGCTGACGTACTGGTGGACGGGGACATGTCGCGCCCGATTCGCGGCTACGCGTTGACCGAGAGCTACCAGTCTGGAGACCGCATCGAACACCCCACCCTGGGGCTCGGCGTCGTTCAGCGCGGGGCCGGCAACGGCAAGATCAGTGTTCGCTTCGGCGAGAAGAAGAGCGTGCTGGTGCACGAGCGTCCGTCACCGGCCGGGAGCGCCCCCGCGACCAGCGGTTAGCGGCGCCGCTCCACCACCATCACCTCGACCCGGCCCGACGGGCCGATCGTCCAGTTCGCCACCCAACTGGTGAGGCTCACGACGAGCGAGCCCCACAGGGCCGAGCCGAAGTCGGCCAGCTGGAAGCCGTCGAGCAGGGCGGCAACCAGGGCGAGCATCCCTGCGTTCACGATCAACAGGAAGAGTCCGAGCGTGACGATCGTGATCGGGAAGGTCAGGACGATCGCCAACGGTCTGACGATCGCATTGACGAGGCCCAACAGGAAGGCCGCGAGCACCAGCGTACTGGTGCCTTCGATCGACATGCCCGGGACGAGCCGGGATGCGATCCAGAGCCCGGCCGCTCCGATCGCCAGCCGAATCAGCAAGCCCCGCATCGTTTGCCGCCCTCCTTCTGGGGTCGCAGTATAGTCTGCGCCTCACGGCGCAGGGGTTTCGGGGGTGCCATGCGAAGTCGGTCCAGCAGCCTCCAGTTGCGTCCGAGGCGTTTGGGGCGGCTCGCGATGTCGATGTCGTTGGCGACACTGGTTTCGGGCTGCACCACCAATCCCGTGACCGGAAAGTCCGAGTTCACGTTCATGTCGGCGCAGCGCGAAGCGGCGCTGGGTCGCGAGGCCGCGACGCAGGTCCAAGAGCAGATCGGCCTGCTGCTGGATCCGGCACTTACGGCCTGGCTCCGAGACCTCGGCAACCGGCTGGCCGCTCACTCACCCCGGTCCGGCGTGCCCCATCGGTTCGCCATCGTCGACATGCCCGAACCCAACGCCTTCGCCCTGCCGGGCGGCTACGTCTATGTGTCCCGCGGCTTGCTGGTCCTGGCCAACTCCGAATCCGAGGTCGCCGCTGTGGTGGGCCACGAGATCGGCCACGTGGCGGCCCGCCACGTGGCGCAGCGCGAGACTCGGAGCGTCGGCGTGGGACTGCTGACAGCGTTCGGGGCGTTGGCGGCCGGTGCCGTCGGTGGCGAGGAGCTGGGGCGCTCGGTGGCCGGCTTTGGGCAGCTCGCGGGTGCGGGACTGATCGCGTCCTATAGCCGTGAACAGGAGCGACAGGCCGACGCGGTGGGTCAGAAGCTGGCGGCCGCCAGCGGCTACGACCCGGCCGATCTCTCGACTTTCCTGACCACGCTCGAGCGGGAGTCGCTGCTGCGCTCCGGGATCACCGGTCGACCTGGCTTCTTCGATTCGCATCCACTGACCCGCGAGCGGATCGCCAGCACGGCGGCGCGCGCAGCCGGTCTCCAGGTGGCCGCTTCGCCCCCCGGTGTCGAAGACCGCTCGGCCTTTCTCGAGCGACTCGATGGGTTGCGGGTGGGACCCGACCCGGCCGAAGGCGTCTTCCGCGCGGAGCGGTTCTTGCATCCCGGCCTGGGGATCGTGATCGACTTTCCGGGCCAATGGTCGACGCGCAATGGGCGCGACGCCGTTGGAGCGCTTTCTCCGGCAGAAGATGCCGTCATCATCCTCGAACTCCAGGGGCCGACAGAAGACCCACGCAAGGCCGCCCATGCGTACACAGCGGCCCGCGGACTTCCGCTGGGCGAGGGCTTCGATCTGAAGATCGGGGGGTGGCCGGCGTTCCGGGCCTGGTCCGAGGGACGCACGGAATCGGGCCCCGTCCAGCTCGATCTGACCTGGATCGCTCACCCAAAGGGAACCCTGCGCATCACCTCCATGGCGGAAGCCACGCGATTCCAACGCTATGCCGCCGGCTTTCGGGCCGTTGCGCGAAGCGTTCGCAGCATGACCCGGCGCGAGCGACACTCGATCACCGATCTGCGGCTTCGGATCGTGGAAGCTCGGCGCCGCGAGTCGCTGCGCTCGCTGTCGCGTCGAACCGGCAACGCCTGGAGCATCGCCGAGACCGCAGTGGCGAACGGTCTCAGCGAGGACGTGCGTCTGGGCCGGGGGCAACCGGTGAAGATCGTCGAGCAGGTCCGCTACCTCGGCGACTGACGCGCTCGCCGGCAGCCGCTGGACGACACCCTGCCGGCCGAAATCGAGGCATTTCACATCGAGGTGCGCCACTGGCTCGACGAGAATCCGTCCGCCGAGCCGTAGCGTGAGGGGACGTTGTTTGGGTCCGGTTTTTCTGGGCATCGGCAGGACATCGACGCACCGAGAACGCCCCAACGACGTCCCGTCCGGATAGACTCACGCCATGGGCGTCGACTTTGCCAACGTTGGCTTTCCCGTCCGGGAGGACCTTCGGGAATCCCATCGCGAAGCCTGGCGCCGGCTGGCGTCACCCGGTAGCTGGTGGAGCGGTGGCGAGCGCGTCGCGATCGCGGCCGAGGTCCGGGCAGCCCGGGATTGTGCCCTGTGCACCGCTCGCAAGGGTGCGCTGTCTCAGAGCGCCGTCACCGGCGTGCACGACGGACCCGGTGAGCTGCCGGGCGCGGCCATCGAGGTGATCCATCGGCTCACGACCGATTCCGGACGGCTGTCGAAGTCCTGGTTCGACCGGGTTCGCGCGGACGGACTCGACGAAGGCGCCTACGTCGAGATCGTCGGCGTCACGGTCACGGTGGTGAGCATCGATTCGTTCTGTCGCGGCATCGGTGTACCACTCCACGATCTTCCCGAGCCCTTGGAGGGCGAGCCCTCGCGCTATCGGCCGGCGGCGGCTTGCGACGACGGCGCCTGGGTGCCGATGCTTCCCAACCGTCGGGCGCGCGGAGACGAAGCCGATCTTTGGACTACGCTGGGGACCGGAAACGTGATTCGGGCCATGAGCCTGGTTCCGGACGAGGTCCGCACCCTGAACCTGCTGAGCGCTTCACACTACTTGTCGATGGAGCAGATGACCGATCTTCGGAAGGGGCGTGAGGGCATCACGCGCCAACAGATCGAACTCCTGGCCGGTCGCATATCCGCACTCAACCAGTGTTTCTACTGAACGGCCTGCCACGCAATGCTGCTCCGGGTGAGCAGCGAGCTTCAGGGACACAAAGTCGACCTCGCTGCCATCACCGACCCGAAGGCGGCGGATGCCAGCGGCATTCCCCAGGCGGGCGTGTTGATCGCGTTTGCCGACGCCGTGGTGGGCCGTGACGATGGCGAGCTGGGCCGGGCGCGAGAAGCCGTTCTCGATGACCTCGGCGCGGTCGGACTCGTCGACGCCGCCGCGGTTGCTTCGAACTTCGAGCGCATGGTGCGGATCGCCGACGGCTGCGGCATTCCGCTGGATCCGCCCATCGTGGTGCTCAGCGAAGACGTGCGCGACGACCTCGGCCTCGATCAGTTCGCGTCGGCAGCAAGCACGCCCGGGCAGGGTTTCTTGGGCCGGAGCCTGGGACCGGTGCTGCGCGCCGTCGTTCCGCGCCTGTTGCGCATCGCCGGCTCTTTTCGCCGCTCGTAATCCGGCGGAAACTCCGCCACGCGCACGGGAAGCTTCGGGACTGCGGGGCTCGGACTTCAGGGGAACGGACGAGAGCCCCTCAAGCCGACCGGCGTTGCTTCATGTGGGCCTGGACCTCGTCGAAGTCGACTCGGATGAAGATTCCCTTTGCATCGGCCGTCAAGGTGTCTCCGGCATGACACGTGGCCTTCGCCACCAGCCGCCGGCCGCGCTGCTCGTGCACCCAGGATTCGAAGCGGAGGTCTTCGTTGACCGGTGTGACGTGTCGGAATTTGACCGTCAGTACGGCTGTCACGCCCTGGGTACCGGCCAGTCCTTGTACGACGCCCAGCATCTCATCGAACAGGGCGGCGACCCAACCCCCGTGAACGCCGTGGGGAGGACCCTCGTAGGCAAGACCGAGGTGGGCTCGTCCGACCATGATGGCCGTTCCATCGGACCGGGTCGCGGATTCGATCTCGAGCGGCGGAGCGACGGGATTCAAGCGGCCGCGAATCGGACTCTGCTCCAAGTAGGCAACACGCGCCTTGGGCGGGAGCATCGCGATCTCCCCACCCCCGTCGTACCAGCGGAGCTTGGGTGGGCCGTCGATCGTCCGGCGGAGCTGGCGTGCGAGACCCGCGGCATGGGTCATTGCAGCTGGATCGATCTCGTGGGTCGCCAGGGCCTGGATCACGCCGCGCAGCTCGGAGGCCAGCTCCAGCGCCTGCGGATTGATCGCCTCAATTTCGGGGCTGGCGTCGGTCTGTCTCATGCATCTTCCTCCGGTACCCGCCGCATGGGATAGCGCGTCGGGTCGAACCGTGGCCGGTCCAATTCCGTCAGCGTGACCCGGAGGCCGTGAGCGTGGCCCGGAGGCCGTCAGCATGACCGGGAGGTCGTGAGCGTGACCGCAAAGCGACCCCGGCGGAAGAGAGCGTGCGAGTACCACGGACCGATGACGGAGCACTTTGTGTGTTTCTGGGCTTCGTTCGCAGCGCGGGAGATCTGGAGACCCCGCATTGCGCCCACCTCCGTCCGGGCTCGTGTGCGTCAGCGAAGTACGCGAAGATCACGTCTCGTCGATTGCGCGCGCACCGTCTCGCGAACCTTCTCCCTCCCGCCGAAAGCCGCAGCGACAACATGACGTGTCGATCGCAATTTCCAAACCCTTGAATGGGTGAAGCGGAACCCGGATGGGAGAAAACCCTCGATCCCGGTTGATTGAATCCAATCAAGTCGAGTCTCGGAAATCCCGAACGTTCGCGGGCGCACGACCACAGGAACAGAGCGACGCCGAGATCTCCGGTCCACTGGCAATGGCGACCTCGCTGCCATCGGCTTCGAGCCGTTTCGACCTGTTGGTTTCCGCGCATCGCGAAGGCGCGTGGTCGGTCCATCCACTCTGGTTTAACGGTTCGCTGCTGGAGCGAGAAGAATGCGAATCCATTGCCCGCGGGGCCACCGCCTGCTTCAGGCTGCCGGCTTGGGGGGTCCGATGGAGGGGAATCCGTCGGGCGGCGGATGGCGCGGGCTCCGCAGCCGTCCATCGTTGCCGGGGGGTGGGCCGACGATGAAAAATGGATCGCGCGCCTTGAATCTGTCCGCTCAGACGATCGTGGTCAGCTCTCCGAACGACTTCTGAAGCTCCTGGGCCAAGACGCCGAGATCGGGCACCAACTGCGGATCCGCCGTGATCCCGATCAGGAGCTTTCCGTCGTACGAGAACAACACCAGGTTCAGTCCGAGTCCATCTTGAACACCGAAGTACGGGAAGAAGCCGTGCACTTTGGCGCCGAAGCTGTAGAAGGGCGTCGCGGGGCCCCGAACGTTCGAAACCATCAGGTTGGCGTTGTTCATCAGGCCGCGGAACTGGAGCCAGGAGGCGAGGCGCAGCATCGGCGTGGGCATGGCCGAAGTCACGCGGGCCCACATGTTGGCGCCGTCGGCCAGGTCGAGTCTCTTGGCCAGCCGCGAGCGCTCGGTCACGAACCGGATGCGTTCGACCGGGTCGGGTTCGTCGACGGGCAGCTCGAGCACGAAGGCCGAAACGTCACATCCCAGGCTCGTGTCGCCGTCCGCACGGTTGTCGACGGGAACGATGGTCTTGACGCGCCGAAACTCATCGGGGTCCATGCCGCGATGGGTGAGGTAGCGACGCAGGCCACCGGCGACAGCCGCCAGCGCTACGTCATTGACAGTGGCGCCCACGACCCGCTTGGCGGCCAGGACGTCCTCGAGGGGAAGCGACACCGTCTCGAACGCTCGCCGCGAACTCACCCGTTCATTGAAGGGCAGGTGATCGTAGTCGCTGGTGAGCGTCTCGAGGGCACGGCTGAACTTTCGTACGTGCTCGATCGGCTTCGACGGATGGCGCACGGCCGCAAGCGTCGCCTTCAAGAAACCGACGGCGTCCGTCGTCGTGCGTGACCAGGCGTCGAGCAGTAGCTCGATGGCGCCGGGCGCCGGAGCCGGCTCCCAGGGCGCGGGTTCGAAGCGGCGCGGCTCGGGTGTCATGTCGAACAGCAGCATGCCGAGTTCGACGCCGGCCGTACCGTCGATCATCGCGTGATGGATCTTCGTGATGATGCCGAGATTGCGACCGCCGTCGAGACCGTCGACGAAGTAGAACTCCCACAGCGGTCGGCTGCGGTCGAGCATGCCCGATTGAATGCGACCCATCAGGTCGAGGAGTTGGCGCTGCTGTCCCGGCTGGGGCAGCGCCGTCAGGTGCACATGGTTCTCGATGCGAAACTCGGCGTCGTCTACCCAGACGGGTCGTCCCATGTCGAATGGGACTTCGGCGAGCCGCTTGCGAAACTGGGGAACCTGGTGGAGACGCTCGGCGATGCCGGCGCGAAGCCGCTCGATGTCGATGCTGCCGTCCGCTTTGCGGACGGGTGCGGCTTCCATGGTTCCCAGGCAGCCGACGTGCAGGGGGATCCGCGCGTCCTCGCCCAAGACGAACGAAGCGTCCTGGGCGGACAGGCGTGAGCTGATCATGGTCTTGTCTCCCGCAGGGTCCAGCGGCGAAAGCTTCCTGTCGTCGCCGCGCGCGATGCGCAACGACACGAAGCAGGTGCCTGCCGGCCCTCATCAAACGGTGCTGGCCTGTGGATCAGGGTTCCGAAGCCGCGCAGCTTGGGGCGCTCAGCGGGGTGCGGCTAGCAGGTGACCCGGGGTCATAATTAGCTCGGCCGGCGCAACCTGGCAACGGGGACGGGTCGAAAATTGCCTGCATTTCCGTCGTCTACTGGTGAAATGACCCCGTTCTGTGGTTGGATTGCCGCTCCGCAGAGATCGTGCCGAAGAGAGGTGAGTGATGGTTTTTCAGAACGTTGGTTTGGGCCGGCTCCTCGCCCTGCTGGGAGCTCTTCTGCTCGGGGCGGTCTCTTCGGCCCGGGCCGAAGACGTGATGGTCACCTCCAACGCCGACGACGGCGGCGGGTCTGAAATTACTCTGCGCGAAGCCATCGAGATGGTGAAC
>Ga0209988_10000044_pt1 | contig 59075 bp, 55 predicted proteins | sample N075metaG_FD_183115 | JGI IMG/M metagenome (GOLD analysis project Ga0209988, IMG submission 183115) | Deep subsurface microbial communities from Kermadec Trench to uncover new lineages of life (NeLLi) - N075 metaG (SPAdes) (version 2) | ecosystem: Environmental > Aquatic > Marine > Ocean trench... | reverse complement strand
TGGTGGCCGGTCAACGTGGCAATAATAACCTCGCGCGGCAACGACAAAAAAGACGCATCGAATTGGCCGGCTATCGCAACCGGCCATTCGTTGAGCGCCGTCACTTCTTCGTACAGGGCATCCGTCGCAATGACCGCGCCACCGCATTCGGTGGCCAGGTCGCGGACGCTCGCTTCAATCTTCGCGCGCCGTGCGGCGAAGTCTACGAGGACATAGCCGCTATCCCGTAACAGCGACACATAATTTTTTGGCGCATCGATTGCCAAAGGTTCGGGGGAGAGAAAGCGATGACCGCGGGAGAGGTTTCCCGCCGCAACGCCCAGTATTTCCCCGGGGACTACCGCCGTGCCATGCAGCATGACAACCCAGTGCACCGGCCTCACAAACTCCACATCAGAGCTTCCCCAGCGCATACGACGCGGGATCGGCAGGGCATCCAGCGCCACCTGTACGCAAGCGGGCAACAATTCCGCGGCGGCGACACCGGCCTCAAGCGAACGATGCAACAACCATTCGCCTTTGCTGCTGCTGCTGCGGCCCAGGTGATCGATGGGCACGCCACATTTTTTAGCAAATGCTGTCGCGGCGGGGGTAGGGTTGCCAGCGGAGTCGAATGCGATCGAGACAGGAGGGCCTTTTATTTCCGTTTCCTGGTCCGTTTGCGCCATAGCAAGGTCCGTGATAATGACCGCGAGTCTTCTGGGGCTCGCATATGCATGCGCCGCCACAAAATCGAGGCGCTGTTCATGCAGCGCGTCCTGCAGTTTATCGGCAAAAGCATCTTGCAACGAAAGCAGCGTCTTTGGCGGCAGCTCTTCGGTGCCAATTTCGACCAGGAAGTCGGCTGTCGTGCTCATGAATTTGCCACCGCCTTGCCGGCATCACCCGCTTTGAGCATGGGAAAACCGAGTGCTTCCCGCGACGCGTAATAGGCCTGGGCAATCGCGCGCGCCATGGTGCGAACACGCAATATAAAGCGCTGACGCTCACTGACGGAAATCGCTTTGCGAGCATCGAGAAGATTGAAGGTATGCGATGCTGTCAACATTTGCTCATAGGCGGGCAAGGCGAGCTCAAGCTCGATCAGGCGCGCGCTCTCCGCCTCCGCGTGATCGAAGCGTGCAAAGAGCGCCTTGATATCCGCGTGCCTGAAGTTATAAGCAGATTGTTCAACTTCATTCTGGCGATAAACATCCCCGTAGCTGATACGACCCAGCGGACCGTCGGTCCAGGTGATGTCGAAGATGCTCTCCACGTTTTGCAAATACATGGCGAGTCGTTCCAGGCCGTAAGTAATTTCTCCGGATACCGGTCGACACTCAAGACCCCCCACCTGCTGGAAATAGGTGAACTGGGTGACCTCCATCCCATTTAGCCACACCTCCCAGCCAAGGCCCCAGGCGCCCAGCGTGGGTGACTCCCAGTCGTCCTCAACGAAGCGGATGTCGTGTACTTTTGTGTCGATGCCTATGGCCCGTAACGAGTCCAGGTACATATCCTGAAAGTCCTCTGGCGATGGCTTTATGATCACCTGAAACTGATAGTAATGCTGCAGGCGAAATGGGTTGTCGCCGTAGCGGCCGTCGGTAGGGCGGCGGCAAGGCTGCACATAGGCTGCGCTCCAGGGTTCCGGGCCAATAGCGCGCAGGAATGTCGCCGGATGAAACGTGCCCGCACCCATTTCCATGTCGTACGGCTGTGCTATCGCACAGCCTCGCTCGGCCCAGTAGCTTTGGAGCCGAAAAACCAGGTCCTGGAAGCTGCAGGAGCCCGGCATTATTCCCTTGTCCATCAATGAATTCGCGGCAAAAAAAGAGGCGCGCAGTATAACCTGCCGCGCGCGGGAAAAAAGCGCCGCCGTGTTGGGCGCAGATGTCCGGCCCAAGCGGCTTTCGTCGCAAGCGGAGGTGCCGCAACGATGCAACCTGACCACGTTTGCACTACAATCGTGCGTGGCCTGACGCTGACGCACTAAAATAGTGCGGGCCGGGCAAGCCAGATTGCGAGGAGCTTGTTATTAATCAATAAGATAACGGCAACAGACTCTTGGCATGCATCCTGCAGCCCTCACGGGGACCTGGTGCTTATTTCAGGCGATGTCCCGGCTGGAAGGGGACAATCGCTCTTGCCAGCAATAAACGAACATAAAAGGAGGACATTGCCATGACGCCTGTTGAGGTGATCGCGCTGATCAAAGACAGAGAAATCAAATTCGTCGACCTGCGGTTTACGGACACCCGAGGAAAAGAACACCATGTGACGATACCCGGGCGCGTGGTTGACGAAAACCTCTTCGAAGACGGCAAGATGTTTGATGGCTCGTCTATTTCCGGCTGGAAGGGGATCAATGAATCAGACATGGTTCTGCTGCCGGATGCGGCGTCGGCTGTGGTCGATGTTTTTACCGAAGACGAAACGCTTAATCTGCGTTGCAATGTCGTGGAGCCCGAAACAATGCAGGGCTACGACCGGTGCCCACGCTCACTGGCCGAGCGCGCCGAGGCTTATTTGAAGTCAACGGGCATAGCGGATGCAGCCTACTTCGGACCGGAAAACGAATTTTTCGTTTTTGACGACGTTCGCTGGGATGACAGCATGCAAGGAGCGTTCTACGCCGTCGATTCCAGCGAAGCTGCGTGGAACAGCGGACGCCGCGAGGAGGAAGGAAATATCGGTCATCGGCCGACCGTCAAGGGCGGGTACTTTCCGGTGCCGCCGGTCGATTCGCTGCACGACATCCGCTCTGCCATGTGCCTGGCGCTCGAAGAGATGGGACAGGAAATCGAGGTCCATCATCACGAAGTTGGTACCGCCGGGCAGTGTGAAATTGGCGTAAAATTCAATACCTTATTGGCGAAAGCAGACGAGGTTCAGGTTTTCAAGTACGTTGTGCACAACGTCGCGCATGGATACGGAAAAACGTCGACCTTCATGCCAAAACCCCTGGTCAATGACAACGGTAGTGGCATGCATGTGCATATGTCCCTGTTCAAAGATGGCAACAATCTGTTTAGTGGCGATGGCTACGGCGGTCTGTCGGATATCGCGCTTTACTACATTGGTGGCGTGATCAAGCACGCCAAAGCGATCAATGCATTTACGAACCCCTCGACAAACAGCTACAAGCGCCTGGTACCTGGTTTCGAGGCGCCAACAATTCTTGCCTATTCCGCGCGCAATCGCTCGGCATCGATTCGCATACCCTATGAGTCAAATCCGAAAGGACGACGCATCGAAGTGCGTTTTCCCGACTCCATGGCGAATCCCTACCTTGCCTTTGCTGCGCTGATGCTGGCGGGTCTCGATGGAATCAAGAACAAGATTCACCCGGGCGACGCGATGGACAAGGACTTGTACGACCTGCCGCCGGAGGAGGAAAAAGACCTGGATCTCGTCGCGTTTTCGCTGGATGAGGCGCTCGGTGCGCTCGACAATGACCGTGATTTTCTCAAAGAAGGCGGTGTATTCAGTGACGACCTGATCGATGCGTACATTGACCTGCACATGGATTGTGTTACTCGATTGCGCATGACAACGCACCCGGTGGAGTTTGACATGTATTACAGCCTCTAGATTCGGGCAAAAGTGTGAACCGGGCGGCACTTTGCCGCCCGGCGGCTACCTCTCCCAGAAAGGCACTGTTATGCTGTTGCCATGTTCAGGCGCACAATCATCACAATTTTATCGTTGGTTGCGGCCAGCGCCGTACTCGCCGAGGTCGTGTACCGCTGGGTTGACGAAACCGGCATCGTGCAATATTCCGACCTCCCGCACGAGGGTGCAGAGCGCATCGAGCTTTATGTCATTGGGGGTCGGGCGCCAAGACCAAGAGTGTCAATCCCGACAACACAGCAAGCCGATCCGAAACCGGAGCAAGCAGCGGCTCCCGGGTATCAAAGCATTGATATTGACTCACCTGGCCCGGAAGAGAACCTGTGGAACATTGGCGGCACGCTAAACGTATCCGTGAACCTGCAGCCGGCCCTGCAACCGGGACACCAGGTGCGGGTACATATGGATGGCGTGCCGCAAATGGTTACCGGAACCTCGTTCACGCTTCCGGAGATATTCCGCGGTGTACACAACATTCAGGTGGAAGTGATCGACCAGACGGGCCAGTTGAAAATCCGCAGCGTCAACAATCGGTTCTACGTCCACCAGAACACGATCAACTAGACGCACCGCCACTGCCCGCGCCACCGGCAAGACCGCCACCGGATTTCCAGCATTTTTTTGAAAGCCTGAACACGGCCGTCGTGCTGCTTGACGGCAATCTCCTTATAACCGAACTCAATCCCGCAGCAGAAAACCTGCTCGGTGTTTCCCGTAGTCGAGCCAGCGGTCACCCGTTCATGCAGCTTGTGGACGACGATAGAGACTTCGCCGAGATCCTCACAAAAACGCTCGCGACAGACGTAACCTATGCAACAGAGTTGCGGCTCGCCCGAAGTGACGTTTATCCAGAAGAAAGAACCATCGAAAGCCGCGTGTCTGCGATTCGCTCAGGAGCAGCCGAGGAGCGCCTGCTGATAGAAATGATTGATGTAACGCGGCGCGAGCGCATCAGCCGTGAAAACGCCTTACTCATTCAACACGGTGCAGGCAGGCAAATGATCCGGCAACTTGCCCACGAAATAAAAAACCCGCTTGGCGGGCTTCGCGGTGCGGCTCAGTTGCTCGGCAAGCAACTCGGCAACGCCGAACTCCAGGAATATACGGACGTGATCATCAGCGAAGCCGATCGACTTGCGAATCTCGTCGACACGCTCCTGGGCCCCGGGGGGCCGCCGAACAAACAGCCTGTAAATGTGCACGAAACAATCGAATACGTCCTGCGTCTTCTCGAGCCGGAGCTCGGAGACAAGCTGAATGTAGTACGCGATTACGACCCCGGATTACCGACCATCAACCTGGATCGGGAGCAGATTATCCAGGCGCTTATAAATCTGGTCCGAAACGCCGCCACAGCGCTGGAGGGTCGTGGCACCCTGGTCTTGCGGACGCGCGCAGTCATGAATTTCACGATCGGTGAAACGCGACACCCGGTCGTTGCCACGATTGACATTGAAGATGACGGACCGGGAATACCGACCGAACTCCAGGACTTTATATTTTACCCCCTGGTGACGGGCCGACCGGAAGGCACCGGTCTCGGCCTGCCGACCGCGCAGGATCTTCTAAGCCGACACGGCGGCCTGATTGAATTCGAGAGCCGACCCGGCCGTACTGTATTTTCCATGCGTATTCCCCTGTCGTCAGAACATGATGCCGATCATCGTGGCTGATCTTGTTGCATGGATCGTTGACGATGAGCAATCCGTGCGCTGGGTGCTGGAAAAGGCCTTGCAGCAAGCCGGCGTGCAGACGCGAAGTTTCGAGCGTGCGGAGCATCTTCTCGAGGCACTCCAAAATTCACAGCCCGATGTTTTGCTCACCGACGTACGCATGCCCGGCATGGACGGCATCACCCTGATGGATCGGTTGACCCACACGCACCCCAATCTCCCGATCATCGTGATGACGGCCTATTCGGATCTGGAAAATGCGGTCGCCGCCTACCGGGGCGGCGCATTTGAGTACCTGCCAAAACCGTTCGACATCGATGAGGCGGTTGCGCTCGTAAAAAAAGCCGCCGGCCAGAACTCCATGGAAGCCGATCTGAAAACAGGTAAAGAGCCTGGCGCACTGCCGCCGCTTCTTGGACAGGCACCAGCGATGCAGGACGTGTTTCGCTCCATAGGCAGGCTCGCCGGGTCCAGCATGACAGTTCTTATTACCGGCGAAACCGGTACCGGCAAAGAGTTGGTCGCCCGTGCGTTGCATCAGCACAGCCCAAGAGCGGGCAAGCACTTTGTCGCGCTAAATACCTCTGCGATACCTGCGGAGCTGCTTGAGTCCGAACTGTTTGGTCATGAACGTGGATCGTTTACCGGCGCCGACGCGCGCAGAATCGGTCGCTTTGAACAGGCGGACGGCGGCACCTTGTTTCTCGATGAGATTGGTGACATGTCACCGGCGTTGCAAACCCGCCTGCTGCGCGTTCTGGCCGAGAGCGAATTTTTTCGTGTTGGCGGACAAGAATCCATCAGCGTTGATGTTCGCGTTATCGCCGCGACCAATCAGGATCTTGCTCTCGCCGTAAAGGAGGGTCGGTTCCGCGAAGACCTTTTTCATCGCCTGAATGTTATTCGCATCAACACTCCGCCACTGCGTCAAAGGCGGCAGGACATTCCGTTGCTGATTAAGCACTACCTCGCCAGTGCAGCGACAGAATTGAACGCATCGGCCAAAATAATCAACAGTGACGCGCTCGAGATGCTGCAATCGTATGACTGGCCGGGGAACGTTCGTCAACTGGTAAACGCCGTGCGTCGACTAACAGTTACTGCGCCCGGAAAAATCATAACGGCGCTGGATATCAGTGAAGACCTGGGCGAGCGGTTGTCGACCAACGGAACAGCTAAAGAATGGACCCTGGGTCTTGAGCGCTGGGCGCAACAACAATTGGCAAGCGACAGCGATCAGCCGCTACTTGATACGGCAATACCGGCGCTGGAAAAGACGCTGATACGCATTGCACTGGAAAAGACTTGCGGTGGGCGGCAGGAGGCAGCGAAGCTTCTTGGTTGGGGGCGGAATACCCTGACGAGAAAAATGCGGCAGCTGGATATCGAGTAAAAAGAGCGACGATGCGACAGCCGAAGTGTTCTCTGGATCCGGTACTCTAAACCTGTAACGACCCAATCAATTGCTGCACGGACTCGATATCGTGTTGTGAAAGGTAATCACGAATGCCCTTGTTGACCTTCTTGCAAACGAGCGGATCATAAAATAGCGCAGTGCCGATACCGACGGTCGTTGCCCCCGCAATAATAAATTCAAGCGCATCCTTCGCGCAGACAATACCGCCCTGCCCGATAATCGGAATATTCTGTGGCCCAGCGACCGCATAAACCTCCCTGACTTTCAGCAAGGCAATGGGTTTTATGGCTGGGCCGGACAGACCGCCGCGAATGTTGCCGATAATGGGTTTGCGCTGTTCGATATCTATGGCCATGCCGGTAACGGTATTGATAACGGCCAGGGCGTCAGCGCCGGCCTCTATACACCGGCGTGCATTTTCCGCAATGTCTGTCTGGTTGGGAGACAGCTTCGCGATGATCGGTTTGCTGGTTTCCCGTCGGCAGGCCGCCACAACGCTCGCCGAGGCGTCCGGGGAATTGCCGAAGGAGGCGCCGCCCTCTTTAATGTTTGGGCAGGAAATATTGATCTCGATAGCGTCGATGGGCGAGTCGTCGAACCTGCGGGTCACGGCCGCGTAATCTTCGATGGTGGAGCCACAGACATTCGCGATGAAGCGGGTTTCCTGGAAGTCCAGGCCGGGCAAAATTTCATCGACCACCTCATCCATGCCGGGATTTTGCAGGCCGATGGCGTTCAACATGCCCATCGGAGTTTCCCAGACACGATGCGGCGGATTGCCCAGACGTGGTTCTCGCGTAGTGCCTTTGAGGACGATGCCACCAACGTCACCGTTGGAAAACCCCTCGATACGCGTGTATTCCTCGCCGAAACCGACGCAGCCGGAAAGCAACACGATCGGTGATTCGAGCGCCAAACCACAAAGCGATGTTGCAAGCGAATTGTCCGAAGCATTGCTCGCAGTTGTCATGTTGCAGAAATTCTTCTAGTTGTCAGGGATCCGATTGGAATCGCCCAGAGCGATCGTGCATTCTACAGTGAATCTCTTTGTGTCCGCAGCCCTATGTTCAGCCTGATCTTATACGAACCAGAAATTCCGCCGAATACCGGCAACATTATCCGGCTGTGTGCAAATACCGGAGTGGATTTGCATCTTGTGGAGCCGCTGGGCTTTGAGCTTGACGAGCCGCGTTTAAAGAGAGCGGGCCTCGACTATCGTGAGTTTGCGAAAGTTGCAACGCACGCCAACCTTGCCAAATGCCTGCATTCATTGGGAGCGCCGCGAGTATTTGCACTAAGCACCCGTGGTCAAACGCGTTATTCGGATGCCTGTTTTGAGCCTGGCGATGCCTTTTTGCTGGGTCCGGAAACGCGTGGTTTGCCCGTCGACATCCTGGCGTCCTTGCCGGAATCGCAGCGCCTGCGGATTCCGATGCAATCGCGCAGTCGTAGCCTGAACCTTGCCAACGTCGCGGCGCTGCTCGTCTATGAAGCATGGCGCCAGCACAATTTTGACGGTGGAGAGTAAACTTATTCAGTGGTAATCGCGCGCGACAGGAGAGAGGCGACCGCGTCCCTGGGCGAGACCGCTTCGTAAAGAATGCGGTAGACCTCTTCGCAAATAGGCATTTCCACGTTCATTTTTTGCGCCACCTCCCGAACCGCTTTGGCGGCGAGAACACCCTCCACGACCTGTTGAATCTCCTCCTGGGCTTCCTCAATGGTCATCCCGCTGGCGAGCGCGAGACCCATGCGGCGGTTGCGCGACAAATTGTCCGTACAGGTGAGCACCAGGTCGCCCATCCCGGCAAGCCCCATAAACGTATCCTGTTTTGCTCCTAGGGCCACGCCAAGGCGTGTCATTTCTACGAGCCCGCGGCTGATTAGCGCAACACGCGTATTGGCACCAAAGCCCAAACCGTCTGAAAGGCCCGCCGCGATGGCAAGCACGTTTTTTATGGCACCACCAATTTCGACGCCGATCATGTCTGAGGACGTATAGGCACGGAAATTCTGGCACGAAAGCCCTTGCGCGAGATCGTTCGCGAACCGCTCGTTATTGGCGGCGACCGTTAGCGCAGTCGGCAAGCCGATACCAACCTCTTTGGCAAAGGTCGGTCCGGACAACACGGCCATTGCCGGCCCCTCGCCCAGCACGGCTTCTGCGACCTGGTGTGGCAGCAAACCCGTGCTTAACTCAAAGCCTTTCGTTGCCCAGCAAATACGGATGCCGGGCTCCAATAATGGCTTGATCAGGTTCAGGGTCTCACGGAGCCCATGGCTTGGCACAGCTACCAGGACATCCGATGCGCCGTGCAAACATTTTTCGAGAGAGGGCTCTCCGGTAAGGTTTTCCGGAAAGGCCGCATCGGGTAAGTAGCGCTGGTTTTCGTGGTCCGCTGCGATCTTGCGCAGATCGGCCTCATTGCGGCCCCAAAGGCGTACCGAGCGGCCACAACGGGCAAACTGCAGCGCCAGCGCAGTTCCCCAGGAACCTGCGCCCAGTACCGCGAGTGGGCGCGATTCCTTGCTCGTTGTGTCAGATTGATTCAGTGATCGGTCTCCGTGCCCCCATCGCCCGCAGCGCTTTGGGCTTCGCCATTTCCGCCGGCGCGCTCCGCGCCGGCTTGTGCCTGAGCCAGCGCCTGCTTTTTGGATTCGGCGAACAATGCGTCGAAATTGATGGGTTGTAGCAAGAACTCAGGGAAACCGCCTCGTGCCACAATGCTGGCGACAGCCTCGCGAGCATAAGGGAACAGCGTGTTTGGACAAAACGTGCCCACAATCGCATCAAACTCTTCTTTGGAATAACCGCTGATCTGAAACAAGCCGGCTTGTTGAACCTCAACCAGAAAAATTGTCTTGTCTTCATGTTTTGCGTCCACAACAATGGTCAAAACAACTTCGTGCACATCGTCGTGCGATGGGTTGTGTGAACTGCGGAGGTTCAGATTGGTTTTGGGAGACCAGTCGCTGGTCGTGAAAACCTTGGGGCTGTTGGGTGACTCAAAAGAAAAATCTTTCACGTAGATCTTCTGCAAAAGAATTAGTCTTGGATTTTTTTCCTGCTCTGCCATACTCGCTTTCCTAAATAGTGTCTGCGCCGGGTGCCGGCCTCTTATGCGCTGCCAAGCAGTGCGTCAAGACGCCCGTCTTTATCCAGCGCGCACAGTTCATCAAAGCCACCAATCGGCTCATCGTCAATAAAAATTTGCGGTACTGTCCGTTGCCCGCTGCGGCGCATAACGTCCTCGCGCAATTCAGCGTCATCCGACACCAGTACAAACTCGTAGTTCACGCCTTTTTTAGTGAGCAACATCTGTGCTGCGCCACAATAGGAGCAAAAGTTTGTGCCGTATATAACTACCTTCTTGTCTTTCTCCAACGGACCAAGCGCCTACGATTTCGATTTGGTCTTTTTTGCAGTGACGAGCGGCATGCCGGCCTGTGTCCAGGCATTGATACCGCCACGCAAGCCGTAAATTCGTTCGTTGCCCGATTTTCTCAATGCGGCAACAACGCGTGCAGATGTCGCGCCGGAATCGCAAACGGCAATAATCGCGTTGGCTTTCAGGTTACCGATTTTTTCCGAATTGGCTTCGAGCTCGTCGTGGGGGATGTTCTTCGCGTTGACTATATGCCCGCGCGCAAAGGTTTCGGCGCTGCGCAGGTCAATAACGGCAGCATCCGCATTAATTAATTTTACGACCTCCGGCGGATCGAGGTTCGTGATGCCGCCAGCCTTGCGTTTCAACTCCATAAAAACGAGCAGGAAAAAACTGAGTAACAGGGCGGCTACCAACAGCATGTGGTTGCCCGCAAATTCCAGATAGATTGTCATGTTCGGATACTACCAAAGCAAAAAAAGCCCGCAGCAGGCGGACCATCGGAAAAGGCGACAGTATACAGTGCACAACGATAGAAAGTGTTGTCATCGATGGTTGGCGTTACACTTCGCCGCGATGAACCGACCTGCCCTATGTGTTTTTTCCGTCACCTGTCTCCTGCTCGCCGCAACGGCGTTGGCTCAGGGGCCCAATGACGAGATGACAAAGGTGAAGGAGCAGGAGCTGGAGGAAGTTCGGGCAAAAATCAGCCAGCTCAAAAGAAGCATGGATCGCCGTGCTGCCGACAGAGACAAGATCACGGGCAGCCTGCAGGCGGCTGAAGTGCAGATCTCTGAAATGCGCATCAATCTGGCCGATCTGGAGCGCCGAAGAGACTTCAGCGTACGCAAGAAAGCGCGGCTGGATGCTGAATTGGCCGACAGGGAGGCGCGCCTCGTGGAGGAGTCCGATGCGCTCGCAGCACAGGTCCGGGCGGCATATACAAATGGTGGCCGGGAGCGGATCAAGCTGCTCCTGAATCAACAGGACCCGGCAGAGCTTGGCCGGATGTTCGCTTATTACAAATACATGTCGGATTATCGTGGAGACAATATTCAGGCGGTTGCTGAACATATTACGGTACTCGCGAAGCTGCGGGTTGAAGCCGCGGATGAGGCAAACCGCATTTCACAACTGGCGAGAGCCCGTGCCGCTGAACTTGGCGAGTTGAACAAGAGGCAGCAAGAACGCCAGCAACTGCTTGTCTCGTTGAACACACAAATAAAAAGTGAGGGATCGGCGATAAAGCGTTTGGTCGCCGAGGAGCAGGACCTCGCTCGCCTTATCGCGGAGCTGACCAGCATCTTGTCCGATTATCCCATTACCTCCGCAGAACCGTTCAGCACGCTGAAGGGTCGCCTGACCTGGCCGGTTGCGGGGCAGTTATTGCATGACTTTGGCCAGCCACGAGCGGGCAACACCATCAAGTGGAACGGCGTCGTGCTTGGCGCACCGCGCGGGCGGGAGGTTCGGGTTGTTTATCACGGCCGCGTCGTGTTTGCGGACTGGCTCGCTGGAATGGGCCTGTTGGTGATCGTCGATCATGGTGAAGGCTACATGACGCTGTATGGGTATAACGAAACAATCCTGAAAAGCACGGGCGACTGGGTGGCTCCCGGCGATCCGATTGCGACCGTGGGTGACAGTGGTGGACAAACCCAGGCGGGCCTCTACTTCGAAATACGCAAGGGAACGACGCCGGTTAGCCCGCGAAGATGGGTGAGCAAGCAGCCCAGCACAAAGTAGCAAGGAAGCAAAAGATCAAAGCGCAAATTACCCTCGCCGCCTCAGGAAAACCCCTTTTCCTATGCTATCGTCGCTACTGCCGCTCAAGCCAACCGTCGACGACCGCCAAGCACAAGACAGATATTCCAGGAGATCTGCATGTCATTCAAAACCAGAGGAATACTCGTTCTGGTTATAGGTACCATATTGGGGCTTAGCCTGTCCTTTGGCGGTCGTGTAATTGCGAATCGGGATACGCCGGACGTCGGGGAGTTAACGTGGGAACAAGCACGCCTAATCGCCGAGGTGATGACGCGCGTGAAGCAGGATTATGTAGAACCCATTGACGATAGTGCGCTGCTGGAAAGCGCTATCCGCGGCATGGTTGCGGATCTCGATCCGCATTCTCAATTTCTCAATGCGCAGGAGTACCGGGACATTCGGGCCAGCACTTCGGGAGAGTATTCCGGTGTTGGTCTTGAAGTCAGCAGTGAAGGGGGCAAAATTCTGGTCGTCGCGCCGATCGATGGGACGCCTGCTTTTCGTGCCGGCATTCGCAGCGGCGACACAATTGTTGCAATCGACGATTTCTCGGTGTATCGGGAGGGTCTCCAGGCAACGATTAACAAGATGCGCGGGCGGGCGGGAACGCGGGTAAACATCAGCGTTTTGCGCGGCGGTGATACGGAGCTTCTCGTATTCAATTTGCGACGCGAACATATCCGGGTCGCAAGCGTTCGATACCAACTACTGACCCCCTCCTTGGGTTACGTACGCATCAGTCAGTTTAACAACAATACGGCGCACGAAGTGGATGTGGCTATTACCGAACTGACAGAGTCGTTCACTGAGAACGGCAATGCGCTTGGCGGTTTGATTCTTGATTTGCGCAACAATCCCGGTGGCGTTCTCGGGGCCGCCATCGACGTCTCGGACCTCTTTCTTGAAAGTGGCATCATAGTGACGGCGGAGGGCCGCACGCCAGAGGCGCGGTTCACCCGCAAGGCAACAGCCGGCGACGTTCTGGACGGAATGCCGATGATCGTATTGGTCAACAAAGGCTCGGCATCAGCGTCGGAAATTGTGGCCGGCGCGCTGCAGGACCATCGTCGAGCGCTGATCGTTGGCACGTCAACATTTGGCAAAGGGCTCGTGCAGACCGTAATGCCGTTGTCCAAAGGCAGGGCGATCAAATTGACGACGTCCCGTTACTTCACGCCTTCCGGCGACTCGATTCACGAAACGGGAATCGCACCGGACATCCATGTGGATGATACCGGCAGTCACCCCGGGTACAGCCTCGAAACCCATCTCGATCGGGAGGGTGATCCGCAGCTTATTGAGGCAATCTCACTTCTCGGTGATCATCGCATCATGCAAAGCCGGGCCCCGTAAACACCGGATACTGCGTGACCAAAAGAGCCACCATCGCCTTTGCCATCGTTGCCGCATTCTTGGCATCCGCAGCGATTGCTGCGCCGTTGCCCAGAATTGCGATTATCATCGACGATCTCGGTTGGCAACTCGCTCCCGGCCAGCGTGTAATCGATCTGCCGGGGCCCATTGCTTGTGCGGTGTTGCCGGAAACACCGTTGGGCGCCAAAGTGGCTGAATTGGCGCACGCACAGGGCAAGGATGTCTTGCTGCACTTGCCATTGCAGTCGGTGGATCACGAGGGGCCGGCGGAGCCAGGCGGCATAATGCTCGACACGACCCGCCAGCGCTTTGCCGAAACGTTTGCGGCTGATTTGGCGAGCGTGCCGCACGCCATCGGCATCAACAGCCATCGCGGCAGTTTGTTAACTCGGCACCCAGGCCACATGAGTTGGCTCATGGAAGAAATTGCAGCACGGGACGAGCTCTTTTTTGTCGATAGCTATACAACACATTTGAGCGTTGCTCTCGGTGCCGCCATGGAAGCGGGAGTTCCGGCGCGGCGGCGTGATGTGTTTCTCGACACCGATACGGCGCCGGAAAGTATCGCGCGCGAGTTCGAACGACTCAAGTCGCTGGCGAGGGAGCGCGGCGCAGCTATTGCGATAGGCCATCCGTACCCCGCTACCCTGGCTTTCTTGGAAAAAGCACTGCCGGAGCTGGAAAAAGAAGGAATTCGTCTCGTGGGCGTCCGGGAACTTGTGCTGGGGCCGGCTGTCGAGACCGTTGTGGACGCGAATCTTGCCGGCGACTGGCGGCAGCAAAAACAGGAACACTGATCATGGGTTGGTACGATGAGCGGATATTGCCGCATGTCATTAATCTGGCGTGTTCGACCCGCCAAACCCGGAAGCAGCGAGAGAAGATCGTGCCGTTGGCACAAGGCAATGTGCTTGAAATTGGTTTGGGCAGCGGCTTGAATTTGCGTCACTACGATGCCGCAAAGGTTCGCAAGATCTGGGGTCTGGAGCCATCCGAGGGAATGCGCAAACTTGCACAAGATAACGTAGACAAGTGCAATCTTGATTTTGAATTCGTCGATTTGCCGGGCGAGGAAATACCGCTTGAAAACGACAGCGTCGATACAGTCGTTGTTACCTATACTCTGTGCACCATTGTCGATGCCGTGAAAGCGCTTGAGGGAATGCGGCGCGTATTGAAACCAGGCGGCCGGTTGTTATTCGCCGAGCACGGCCGGGCTCCGGATGATAATGTTCGGCGCTGGCAGGGCCGCCTGAACTCGGTGTGGGGTAAGGTTTCGGGTGGTTGCAACATGACTCGGGATATCCCACAACTGATAAGGGATGCCGGGTTCAAGCTGGATATGGACGAGCGCATGTACATACCCGGCCCGCGTGTGCTCTCATACAACTACTGGGGAAGCGCATTGCCCGCGTAAGCTGAACCGTTCCGAAACCTTTTTGCAGAATCGATTGTGATGAAAAAACGTATGCCTTCACTAATGCCAGCCGCCGTATTCGCGCTTGCTGCGTCCTTGATCCTCAGCACAGTATTCGCCCAGGAAGATGGCGTAGCGACCGATGCAGATGGAGAGAAAAACCCATCTCTCGAAACCGCGTGCACGATGCAATACGACCCGGTTTGTGGCGTCGATGGAAAAACCTACAGCAACGACTGTGTCGCTGGCGCCGCTGGTATCGAGACGCTTTTTTACGGTGAATGTGACGCAAATGTAGGCGCGGATATTGAGGCTTGCCCGGATATTCTCGCGCCCGTTTGTGGCGTCGACGGTGACAGCTATACCAATGAATGTTTCGCTAGAGCCGCGAGGGTTGAAATTGCATCACAGGGCGTTTGTGGCGATGACGAGTCGCTGGTCTGTGGTGATGAGATTGATCCGATTTGCGGCGAGGATAACGTCACCTATTCGAATGCCTGCAAGGCCATCAAGGCGGGTGTGAAAGTTGCAGATCTTGCGGCCTGCATCAATGACAATGGCTGTCCTAATGTGTTTGAGCCGGTTTGTGGCATGAATGCGCGCACGTATAATAACCGTTGCGAGGCGGGTCTGGAGCGCATCCCCGTCCAGCGGCGTGGCGCATGTTCAACGGACAACTGCCCAAAAGTTTTTGCGCCGGTCTGTGGCCCTGATGGAAAAACCTATGCAAATGCCTGCGAAGCGGAGGGAGCTGGAATAGAGACTGCCACGGAAGGTGCCTGCAACGCCCGCCCCTGTCCACGATTCTTCATTCCCGTTTGCGGCTCCGACGAACTGACCTACGGCAATGCCTGCCAGGCGGAACGAGCGGGCGCAATAATTCGACATGCCGGCGTATGTGAATCACAGGGCCGAAATTGCCCGAACGAATATCAACCAATATGCGGCCTGGATGGCAACACCTATGACAACCAGTGCTATCTGGACAATGCCGACGAGACGCTGGCCTATGCAGGTGTTTGCCTCGGGCAATAGAGGGGAAATGCAGCGGGCGGTCGTTTGGTGACAGCCGGGCGGCAACAGGCATAATGTCAATTGCCAGGCCGCGAATTCGATTCCGGTTTGTTCTGATAAATATTCATTGGGGGCAACATGTTGCAACGTTTGCTGCACAGATCGCTATTGCTTGCGTTTCTCGCGATATTGTTATCCGGGTGTCAGCCCGATGAAACGGCGCCTGTCGAAAGCACGCCGGCCGAAGAAACTCAGGATCAGAAGCGTACGGCATGGGTTGACGCTGCACGAATAATCGCAGCAGATTCAGAACCGGAGAACTGGCTCGCGCATGGCCGAACCTGGTCGGAGCAACGATTCAGCCCGCTCGATCAAATCAACGCTACAAGCGTTGGGCAGCTCGGCCTCGCCTGGTCCCTGGATCTCGATACCAATCGTGGCCAGGAAGCCACGCCCATCGTTGTTGACGGCATCATGTATTCAACGAGTGCATGGAGCAAAGTCCAGGCCGTAGACGCCCGCACCGGTCGGTTGCTCTGGCAGTATGATCCGCAGGTCCCTGGAATCTGGGATGTGCGCGCCTGTTGCGGTGTGCAAAATCGAGGCGTCGCTGTTTGGAAGGGCCAGGTATATATCGGCACACTCGATGGGCGTCTGATTTCGCTGCAAGCGGAAACCGGCGAGCTCACTTGGGAAATCAACACCACAGACCAGGCGCAAAGTTACACGATCACTGGTGCGCCAAGAATAATCGGCGACAAGATCATAATCGGTAATGGTGGTGCTGAGTACGGCGTCCGTGGTTATGTGACCGCGTACAACCCGGATACGGGCGAGGAGTTGTGGCGCTTCTACACAGTGCCAGGAAATCCGGCCGATGGTTTCGAGGATGAAACGCAGGAGATGGCGGCGAAGACCTGGACCGGCGAGTGGTGGAAACTCGGTGGCGGCGGCACAGCATGGGATTCCTTCGCTTATGACCCGGAGCTTAATCTTGTTTATATCGGCACAGGCAACGGCTCCCCGTGGGCGCGCGCAATTCGCAGTCCGGATGGTGGTGACAATTTGTTCCTGTCTTCCATCGTCGCGGTCAATGCCGATACAGGCGAATACGTCTGGCACTATCAGACAGTGCCAGGTGACACCTGGGATTTCACGGCGACGCAACACATGGTGTTGGCCGAGCTTGCGATTGATGGCCGTCAGCGCAAGGTCATCATGCAGGCGCCGAAGAACGGTTTCTTTTACGTTATCGATCGCGCCACCGGCGAGCTGATCTCTGCCGATAATTTCATGCTCGTCAACTGGGCAACGCACATAGACATGGAAACGGGCCGCCCGGTCGAAACGCCGAATGCGCGCTATGACGAAACGCTGGTGACCAAGAAAATAGTGCCCGGACAAGGCGGAGCGCATAACTGGCAACCCATGACGTACAGCCCTGACACCGGCCTTGTTTACATACCTGCCAAACAGCAACCGGCGATTTACAAGCTGCAGGAAGATTTCGAGCCGCAATCGATGGGTGTCAACCTGGGCGTTAATTATTGGGATCCGCCTGGCGAGTTCATCGACATCGGGCCTGAATTCGGTGCAGAATTCCAGGGCGTCTTGCTCGCCTGGGATCCCGTGACTCAAAAGGAAGTCTGGCGGGCTGAGCAAACACATTTCGTAAACGGTGGACTGTTGTCCACGGCGGGCAATCTCGTATTTCAAGGTAATGCTGACGACGAGTTGGTTGCCTACAATGCGCAGACCGGTGAACGCCTGTGGTCAGCGCCCACCCAGACCGGGGTGCTCGCTCCGCCGGTGACTTATTCGGTCGACGGCGAGCAATACGTTGTTGTCGTGGCCGGATGGGGTGCAATTAATGCCAACCTTTTTGGCGTGATGATGAATCCAGGGGGAACGCGGAGAAATATCAGCCGCATTCTGGCCTTCAAGCTGGGTGGCGACGGGGAACTTCCACCGATTCCGGAATTGGCAGCCTTCGCCGCGCCGCCTGACGATTTCGGTTTCGATGCCCAGATAGCTGCCGGCAGCAGTCTGTACGAACGCTACTGTGCTTCGTGCCACGGGGTGATGCTTTTCTCGGGTGGCGCGCTGCCTGATCTCAGGCGTTCTGCAATGACGGCAACTACCGAGGTCTTCCAGAGTATTGTGCTGGAGGGCGCGCTGTTGGATCGCGGCATGGCCGGATTCGCCGAAGTGTTGTCGAGCGATGATGCAGAAGCGATTCGCGCTTATATTGCGAGAGCGGCGAATCAATAAAACTGAGCTGCTGCCAGTAACACCTTCAATGGGGATCGGGGTCAAAGTAAAAACTCTCCTCGAAGCAGCCAGTCGTGTGTATCAGCTGTTTGATGCCTCCGGCGATGTGGTGGATGTGGACGGCGTGCCGCGTGCTATCTATCACAAGATCATTGGCATGAATGCCCGCGGCCAGGTGACCGTGGAACAGTTGGGCGACAATCTACCAACCGCAACTCCGGCCGCGGTTTTGTTCCTGCAGCCAGGTCATCAACGGCTGGAAATAATCAACAATGGCGGTTGCATCCATTTCTCGCGTGCCCGTTAATTTTTCAAGCGTGTCTTGCCAGGGCTCGCTGGCCCCCGCCGCAAGCATGGCGGTCAGACGCTCGCCGGCGGCCTTGCTGCCGTAGATTGAGCACTCGTTCAAGGGGCCTTCGTGACCGGCTGCTGCGCACAGCGCGCGCTGAAACTGAAATTGCAGAATGTGGGCAACAAAATAACGTGTATACGAAGTGTTCGCCGGCACGTGATACTTGGCGCCCGGGTCGAAGTCATCTTCGCTGCGTTCAACGGGAGGGGTGATGCCCTGGTAGCGAGTTCGCAGATCCCACCATGCCTCGTTGTAATTCTCCGGTGTAATTTTTCCGGAGAAAACGCCCCAGCGCCATTCGTCGATGAGTTTCCCGAACGGCAGGAACGCAACTTTGGCAAGCGCCTGCTGCATCTGCCGGTTGATCGTTGCCTCGTAACTGTCCTCCACCGAATCGATGAGCCCCACTTCGGCCAAATATCGTGGTGTCATGGACAGGGTGATCGTGTCGCCGATGCCCTCATGGAATCCGGCGTTCGCACCGCCCTGGAAGAGCGGTGGTTGATTCTGGTTGGCCAGATAATAGTAGTTATGCCCCAGCTCGTGGTAGATGATGCGAAGCTCTTCATAGGTCTGCTGGATGCACATCTTGATGCGCACGTCGTCGTCCCAGCCGATTTGCCAGGCACTCGCGTGGCAGATCACATCCCGATCAGCCGGCTGGCTTAACAGCGAGCGCTCCCAGAAAGTGTCCGGCAGTTCCGGCATGCCAAGAGACACGTAGAAATCTTCGGCGGACTCTACCATTTGGACCGGCGTGTAATCCTGCTCCCTGAGTGCTTTGTCCACATCAAGGCTGGCAACTCCGGGGTAGGGTTCGAGCAGGTCGTACAATTCATCCCAGTTTTGTGACCACATATTGCCGAGCAAATGCGCCGGAATTGGCTGGCCGTTCGGCACCTTGTCTTCACCGTAATGCTCTGCGAGTGCCGCCCGAACATGGCAGTGCAACTCTTCGTAAAGCGGCTTCACCTGGTTCCACAACCGGAGTGACTCGCCCGCGAATTCTGCCGGCGTCATGTCGTAGCCCGAACGCCACATATCGCCCAGATCCTTGTAGCCAAGCTCAGCGGCGCCCTCGTTGGCAAGCTCGGTGAAACGCTGATACTTATCGCGCATTGGCACGGCAACCTTGCGCCAGCCAACCCAGGCATCCAGCAACTCTTCGAAGTCGCGACTCTCGGCCATGATCGTGCCGAGCTCGGTCAGCGTCATACAGTCGCGACCGTCTTCGGGGCAGTACTTACCCGAACCGTACATGCCGGCGAGGTCCGTTGTAATCGCCGCAAGCTCCTTTCGCTTGTCGGCATCGTTCGGTGCCGGTTCCTGTGTGCCAAGCTTCAATAGCTTGATGGCGCGAGCCGTTTCCGGCGACATCTCCTGCCCCTCGTATTTGCGCGAGGCGGCCACAGAACGGCCATGCCATGCGGAATATTTCTCGGCCGCCGCAGTGGCAAGAATGGCGGTTTCTTCGGTGAGGTAAGTGGCGCGTACCCAGTTGGCGGCAGCCACTTCTGTGCCGAGCTCCTCAAGCTCTGCATTTATTCTCGCTACGAATTCCTCGGCTGACTCATCCGGCGCCGTGATCGTCAAACTGGCGCCCGTGTACACAGATTTGTCGCAAGCCGTGAGACAAAGGGCTAGCAAGAGCAAGAAAGATAAAGGCTTCATAAATTACTCCCGCAGGGTCGTCAGAAGGACTTCTCGCTATTAGCCTGGTGAAAAAGCCACGAAGGGCTCTTCCTAGTCCACTCCACCCATCAATTTCTTCAGCGGTTTTGAGAAAATCAAAAGCATTATGCCGCTACCCGCCGCCGTCATGACAATGCCCCAGTACTGGTCGGGGAATGCCTGCAAATTGTTCGGATCGAAATCACCGGCTATTTGACCGGCGATCAGGTTGCCAAGCGCGGCAGCAACAAACCAGATTCCCATCATCTGCCCGGCGAATCGTTTGGGCGCAAGTTTCGTGGTCGCTGACAAGCCGACCGGCGACAAAGCAAGCTCGCCGAAGGTGTGAAACAGATAAGTCATTATCAGCCAGGTTGGCATGGCCTTGTCGCCGCTCGCGACGATCTTGGACGCAATCACCATCATGAAAAAGCCAAGGGCCAGCAACAATAATCCAAGCCCGAATTTCGCCGGTGTTGAAGGGTTGAGATTTCGCTGTGCGAGCCACACCCACATATACGCAAACATCGGTGCGAACAGAATGATAAACACAGAGTTCACGGACTGGAACCAGGTGGAGTAAATGGTGATCCATCCCAGATCGAGATGCGTGTAACGATCGGCGAACAGATTCAGCGAACTACCCGCTTGCTCAAAGCCCGACCAGAACATGGCCGCACCAAAGAACAGGGCGATAATGACAACGACTCGTTTCTTTTCGGCGCTGGTTAATTTTCCGAGCAGCAGCACGTACGCGAAAAAAGCGACTGCAATGCCGATAATTACGTAGGTCGTCATACGGGATATCTCGACCGGGTCGAATTGGACCGCGCCGCTGACGCCCATAATGACAGTGACCACCACTACTGCCATGGCCCCGGCAACGATTTTCCAACCCCGGCTGCGGGCAGCGGCGTCAGCCACCGCGTCCCCGGAAGATGCGGGCTCAGCACCGGCAGAACCCAGGTAAACCTTGGTTCTCGAGAACTGAATCAGGCCGATCAACATGCCGACACCGGCTGCGGCGAAACCGTAGTGCCAGCCGTAATTGGGATTCTGTCCGAGCGAGCCACAAATCAGCGGTCCGAGCATCGCGCCGACATTGATACCCATGTAAAAAATCGTAAAGCCGCCGTCACGACGCGGATCACCCTCGGGATACAGCGCGCCGACTATTGCGCTGACATTGGGCTTTAGCAGGCCGGTACCGAGTACGACGAGAAGCAGACCAATGAAAAAGGCATAAACAGAGGGAATGGCGAGCACGAAATGTCCCGTCATGATGATGCTGCCGCCCAAAAAGACGGCGCGTTGTGCACCGATTAGCCGGTCGGCAATCCAGCCACCCGGCAACGCAACCAGGTACACGAGCGCGGTATAAATTCCGTAAATTGCTGTTGCCGAGGAGTCAGTGAGACCCATGCCATTGTTCACAACCTGGTCGGTCATGAACAGGACGAGGAGCGCACGCATTCCGTAATAACTCATCCGCTCCCACATTTCGGTAAAGAAGAGCGTCACAAGTCCGCGAGGGTGTCCGAGGATCTGGCGCTCGGCAAGGTCACCGGCAGTGGCAGCAGAATCTGTCATAGGTATCTCACTTCAGGATGGTTAACGTTTCGGAACAGCCCTATTCGGCGGCTTCTTCCTCGTCTTCACCGCGGGGGGTAAAGAATCGCGACATGAGGATGCCAAGTTCGTACAGCAAATACACGGGCACCGCGAGCAGGGTCTGACTGATTATGTCGGGCGGCGTAATGAACATGCCAAGCACGAAGGCGCCGAGAAAAACGTAGGGCCTTGCCTTACCGAGTTTTTTCGGTGTTGTGAATCCGGTCCAGACAACAAGCACCGTTGCAATCGGAACCTCAAAGGCGATACCGAAAGCAAAAACAATCGTAATTATGAAATCGAGAAACTGGCTGATGTCAGTCTGCACTTCTACGCCCTCTGGCGCGACAGCCGTGAAAAAACTGAACATCAGCGGAAAGACAACGAAATAAGCGAAGGCGATGCCGAGGTAAAAAAGCAGGACGCTCGACACGAGCAGCGGTATCGCGAAGCGTTGCTCCTTTCTATAAAGCCCCGGCGCCACAAAGGCCCAAACCTGGTAAAGAACGACCGGCATTGCGGCGAAAAGCGCTGTATAGAAGGTAAGTTTGAATGGAGTAAGCAATGGCGACGCCGGTGCCGTAGCAATCATCGTGTTCCCGGGCAGCACCGCCCTCAGGGGCTCCGAAACCAGCGAAAAAATATCGGCTGAAAAAGGCAACAACGCGATAAAGATTACGACAATCGCTGCGGACAACTTCAGGAGCCTGGATCGAAGCTCAACCAGGTGCGACAGCAAAGTGCCTTCGTCGAGGTCTTCGGCGTCTTCGCTTTTATCGTCCTTGTCGGTCACGCTGCCGGTGTCTTCTCGTCTTCAGGCGTTCCAGCATCTTGTGCTTGTTCCACTCCATCATCCGCCTCACTCGCGGCGACCGGTTTGAGTCCGTCGTCAATATGTTCCTGGTCATCACCGACATCTGAGCCAATACTGTCGGCATCGTGTTCAGGGGAATAGTCATCAGCCTTCTCGACCGGCTTGTCGTGTACATACTGTGGTTTGCTGACGTCTGCTTTTGCTTTGGGTGGGGTTTTAAGCCCCAGGTCTTTTTCGAAATTCAGCTCGTCTTCGAGCTGGCGTCTCATGACGCGCGTCATGCGTCGCGCTTGCCCAAGCCAGCCGCCTATCTGGTTAGCGACGCGCGGCAGCCTCTCCGGGCCCAGTACGATGAGCCCAATCAGGGCCAAAATAATGAACTCCCAGAAGCCGGCGCCGGACATGGTGGGTCGCCGATCTAACCGTGGTTATCTTTGCTGGGCTCTTCTACCGGCGTGTTTTCAAAACTGGCGTCTTTCGATTGGTCGCCGAGTTGCTCGGTGGTTTCCTTGTCTGCGTCGTTCATTGCACCGCGAAAGCCTTTCACCGCGGTGCCAAGATCAGAACCCAATGTCCGCAGACGCTTTGTGCCAAAAACAGCAAGCACAATAACAAGAACTATCAGCAACTGAACCGGACCGATGTTCGATAACATCCTTACAACTCCTGGGGCCTGGCCCCTCAATAACTAAATAATGCCCCCAACCGCCTGGCGTTTACTTGGCCGGACCAACGCGGGTGCAATTCGATGATACGCCTGCTGGCAGTACAAATCCGCACAGGCGTCACACCGTGCGTGACGGGTCCCGGATAAGCGGCCGGCTATGATACCGCAATCGAAGTAAAAAAACGGACTATGCGCTCTGCAGCCAGAACGTCACCGGGCCGTCGTTAATCAGTTGGACCTGCATATATGCGCCGAATTCCCCGCTTTTTGTCACCGCGGCTCTCGCCGTGCAGGCCACAAGCAAGCGAGCAAAGTACTTTCGGGCCATTTCGGGGGGTGCCGCCTTGGTAAAGCTTGGTCTGGTGCCCTTGCGGGTGTCTGCGGCGAGCGTGAATTGGGGCACCAGCAGGAGTTCCAGCCCCTCATCAAGGAGGCTTTTGTTCATGCGGTCATCGGCATCGGGAAAAATGCGATAGGTGAGTATGCGCTCCGCCATGCGAGCAACATCGGCCTCGTTATCGCGAGGCTCAACGGCAACCAGGACGAGGAGTCCGCGGCCAATTTCGGCAATGCACTTGCCATCGACCGATACGCTGGCTTCTGTAACCCTCTGAATAAGACCAATCACGTGACACTCCTCCCATGATATCGGGGGCTCATGATTCTCACACTGATGCCACAGCTCAAATCCCGAGAGCGTCCCAATTATTCACGCAGAGTTTATTCATCCATCCGGCAATAACAACAGCTTCCACCCGATGTAAATCGTGGCAGGCTGTTTGCACCGGGCAGGGCGTACGGTTTTCTGGGTTTTTCTGACATGAGGGCGAGAAGGCCGTTCACGCTGAATCGGCCAGGGAAGGCTGATTTTGTCCAAAAGACATGCTGTCCGGCCAGGGAAGGAACGGCCCCGGCCGCTTGGCCGGGGTTTTTCCAAAACAGACGGTTGTGTTATCACTTGGCAGCCCTCTAAACTGTGCCGTTTGGCGAGCGAAAAAACGGGCAATTTAATGAAGAGACGTAATTTTGTCAGCGGCCTGGCGCTGGCTGCCGGAGTATCGGCGTGTGCCAGCAAGAGTGATGACTGCGAGAACGGCGTTGCGGCGTCCGCTGAGACCTTCGAGTGGAACATGGTGACGTCGTGGCCACCCGGGCTCCCCGGCCTTGGCGTTGGCGCCGACAATCTTGCCGCGAACATCGCAAAAGCGAGCGCGGGCCGCCTGAAGATAAAAGTGTTCGCTGGCGGAGAACTGGTACCCGCCCTGGAAGTATTCGATGCGGTTAGAAGTGGCACGGTTCAGATGGGCCACGATTCGTCTTATTACCATCGAGGCAAAGTACCCGCGGCCCAATATTTTACGACCATACCTTTCGGCTTGAACGCGAATGAAATGAATGCCTGGCTCTATTACGGTGGTGGCATGGAGTTGTGGCGGGAACTCTACCGGCCTTTTGGCCTGATGCCCTTTCCGGCGGGCAACACAGGCGTACAAATGCTCGGCTGGTTCAACAAGGAACTGAACACAGCCGACGACCTGAAAGGCCTCAAGATTCGGATGCCCGGTCTTGGCGGCGAGGTGATGCAACGCGCCGGAGCAACGCAGGTGACCGTCCCCGGAGCGGAAATCTATACGGCGCTGCAGACCGGTGTTGTCGACGCGGCGGAATGGGTGGGCCCTTACAATGATGTGGCGCTTGGGCTGCACGAGGCAGCGCGCTACTACTACTATCCCGGCTTCCACGAGCCCGGCCCGAACATCCAATGCACGATTAACCTGGATGCCTGGAACAGCCTCCCCGATGACTTGCAGGAAATTGTCAGCATCTGCTGCAAGGCCGGCAATACGGACATGCAAGCCGAATACAATTGGGGCAACGCAATGGCTCTTGAGCAGCTCAGGAACGACCCGGATGTTGAATTGCGTGAGCTCCCACAGGTAGTGTTCGATGTCCTGCGTGGCCACGCACAAGATGCCATCGATGAATTGTCCGCAAAAGACGAGTGGTCGCGCCGGCTGCAAAAGTCGCTGTTCGATTTCATGGAGAAGTCATCGGCGAATCAAAAAATAAGCGAGCTCGCTTACCTGGATATGCGAATAAATGGCTCCTGAAATCGGTCGCAGACAATTCGCAGGAGAAAGCCGCGAGCGACTTGAGTAGCAATTTCGAACAATGGTCAGGGTTGCACATCCAAACGCTTTACGAATCACACCAGCAACAAGACCGAAGTTGCAGTTACGAGATGAAACCAAAAAAAGCCTTGTAGAAGCGCGTCCCGACGCGCGATCAATCTGCGAGCGGAGGAAATGCATAATGAATTTATCCGGAATTTTGCCATTACTCGGTGCAATAACGCTCCTGGCCGGAGCCGATGCTGATGGGCAACCAAGTCGGGCGAGCGACAAACCGGTGGTCTACGGCCACCACCACATCAACGTCAGCAATCTCGATGATCAAAAACGATTTTGGGTGGATACGCTCGGTGGCACGACCGTCCCGCTTGGTGACCTGACGGTCGTCAAATTTACGAATGTGCTCGTATTCATACGCGAGCAAGAACCAACCGGCGGAACGAGGGGAACCACGGTTAACCATATTGGTTTTACGGTGCCGGATCTTCGAGCGCTCCTGGATAACGTAACGGCCGCAGGGTACTCGGTTGTCAGCAAAGAAGAAGTGCCTTCAACCTATGAGGTCAGGAAGGGGATCGCATACAACGAGGTACAGGATGCCTATCTCGCTTTCGTCATGGCTCCCGACGACATAAAAATAGAATTCATCGAAGACCCGATGCAAGAGATGCCGGTCAAACTACACCATATTCATTTCGCGACCAACGATGTTGTAGCGATGAAGGCCTGGTACGTAAATACATTCGGTGCCATACCGGGAATGCGTGGCAATTTCCAGGCCGCCGATCTCCCGGGAGTCAATCTGACCTACTCGTCGTCTGACGTGCCGCTGACCGGCACCAGGGGGCGCGGCCTGGACCACATCGGCTTCGAGATCGATGGCCTTGAGGCATTTTGCCGGCGCCTGGAAGATCAGGGCATGGTCTTTGATCTTCCCTTTACCCAGATCGAAGAGCTTGGAATTGGTATCGCATTCCTGACCGATCCGTTCGGCACCTACATCGAACTTACGGAAGGCCTGGACAAGCTTTAGATCGGGCGGACGACCAAAGACGGGGATGGGTGAAGTCCTGGTCGCGGCTGCTACGTGCGGGCAGGGTGCCGGGTCAGACTTACCGTTACATACCCGCCTGACACCGAGGCCGTTTTTCTGTACCATGCGCGGCCGACAACGGACGATCAACAGATAATCGAAGAGGTAAGTATGAGAATTTTTGCAATAGCGATGTTGTTAATAGCACTACCCGGAATTTCAAACGCACAGGGCAGCAGGTCCAAGACATGGGAATTGTCAGTTGCCGGCGTCTATCAGGACTCAAAAAGCCTCAGCGGTGACAACGGCTCGATACTTGATATTGATTCCGAGCTGGGCTTCGGTTTTGGTATCGCTTATAACCTGAACAGCAAGTTTTCGCTTGGAGCGGATTTTGAGTTCCTCTCACCCAAATACACGGCAGTGCTCGTTGCTGAAAACATTGGCGAAAACGACATCACCATCAGTCACAAAATGGACCAGTTCAATGGTCGTTTCAAGGGCACGTACAACATAATTGACGGGCCTTTTACGCCGTTTGTGGAAGCAGGACTGGGCTGGACTTATTTCGATTCAAACGTTGTGGACGGACCACCGACAACGGGTTGTTACTGGCACCCCTGGTGGGGCTATATCTGCGCTAATTTTTACAGCACCTTCGATGACACGCTGTTCAGTTACGGCGTCGGTGTTGGTCTTCGCTATGAATTAAGAGGTGGCACGTTTATCAAGGCCAGTTACAATCATTGGGAAATGGATGGTCTCGGAAATTCGGAAGATGCGGTCTTCGAAGCGGCCAAAATCGAATTTGGTTGGAGCTTCTGACAGCGATTGACCACGCGTCCGGTTTTGACAAGACGGACGATAAAGAAAAAGGCGAGCCAGTGGCTCGCCTTTTTTGCATGCGCCAGGCTGAGCTCAAATCGTTCGCTTTGAAATACCGCTGACGCTACAGGAGGTTCAGGATAGTTTATCCGGCAACCATGTGACGAGCCCGGGGAACAGTGCGAGTATCAACAGCACGCCAAGCTGAATGGCAACGAAGGGAATGACGCCGCGATAAATTTGTGCCGTCGTAACGGACTCGGGTGCCACACCGCGTAAGTAGAAAAGCGCGAAACCAAAGGGCGGTGTGAGAAAAGATGTCTGTAAATTAATCGCTATCATGATGCCCAGCCAAACCGGATCGAGGCCCATGCCGAGCAATACGGGAGCGACAATCGGTACCACAACAAATGTGATCTCAATAAAATCGAGTACGAAGCCCAGCAGAAACATGACCAACATGACGACCAGCACCGCACCGAATACACCTCCCGGTAAATCAGTGAGCAGCCCACGGACGGCATCGTCGCCACCGTAGCCGCGAAAAACCAGCGAAAAAATAGAAGCACCAATCAGGATCAGAAACACCATGCTGCTGATTCTCAATGTGCCCTGTGTGATTTCGCGGAGTCGCTCGAACGACAGTTGCCGGCGCTGCAGAGCAATAAGCAATGCACCGGTAGCGCCTACGCCAGCAGCCTCTGTCGGCGTTGCCACGCCGGTCAAAATCGACCCAAGAACGGCAAAGATCAACAACAAGGGTGGGAATAATGCGCGGACGACGTCGGTGAATGTCACCCGAGTGTCCGAGTCTGGGGTGTGCGCGGGCATCGCTGCCGGGTTCACGATCGCGACAATAACCAGGTAGGTAATGTACAAGGCGACCAGTAGCAGCCCCGGAATCACCGCACCCGCAAAAAGATCACCTACCGATACCGTCTCAGGTGCATAAATGCCCTGCGCCAGTTGTGCGCGCTGGTAAGCCGATGACATCACGTCGCCAAGCATTACCAGGATTATCGACGGAGGAATGATCTGGCCGAGGGTGCCTGAAGCGCAGATAATCCCGGTAGAGATCTCCGCGGAGTAACCTCTCTTTAACATCGTCGGCAATGACAGTAAGCCCATGGTCACGACGGTTGCGCCAACAATTCCCGTGCTTGCAGCCAGCAGCATGCCGACGATAGTTACCGAAATGCCGAGGCCACCGCGCAACGAACCAAAAAGACCACTGAGAGTCTCGAGCAACTCCTCTGCGATCTTCGCGCGTTCGAGAGTAATGCCCATAAAGACAAAAAGAGGAACGGCGACCAGGGTTTCATTGGTCATGATGCCGAATATCCGGCTCGGCAGGGCGGCCAGGAAAGCTTGCTCGAAACCACCGCCAATGATGCCGGCAACCGCGAATAACAGCGCGGTTCCACCGAGCGTAAAAGCGACCGGAAAACCGAGCAGCAATAAAACAACCACGGCGGCGAACAGCAGGACCGCGACCCACTCCACCGGCTAATCCTTTCTTATCTGTTGCAACGATTTGAGCAGGAGCGACAAACCTTGCAAGCCGATGGTCAATGGCAAGAGCAGGAGAACGGATTTCAGGAGCGGTATGGCGGGATAGGGCAGACCACCGGTATTGCGCGAAATCTCGCTGACAGACCATGCAGCATGCACGTAGTCCCAGGACTCAAGCACGAAGAAAACACACAGTGGCAAGAGGAAACACAAAACGCCGAGAGTATTTACCCATGCGCGTTTCGATTCGCTCATGTCTCGATAAAAAATATCGACCCTGACATGTCCGTCCTGTTGCAGCGTGTAAGCAGCGCCGATCATCAGGACGACTGCGTGCATCCAGATCAATAACTCCTGTAACCAGATATAATTCGTATTGAAAACGTATCGCAGAGCTACGATCAGAAACGATACGATCACCATGAGCAGTGTCAGCCAGGCTACTGTACGGCCGGTAGCCTGGCTGAATCCATCCAGTTTCGTACAGAGATTATTGGCCCTGCCGCCCGTGTTTCCAGCGGTCATGCCGAGAGCATCAATGGCGCCAGAAAGTCGGCGTCAGGAGTACGAGCAATGTGAAAATTTCGAGCCGCCCGAGCAGCATCCCGACAACGGCAATCCATTTCGCGGCGTCAGGAACCGTCATGAACCCCGAAGCGACGTCGCCCAGACCCGGACCCAGGTTGTTTAACGTCGCGGCGACGGCGGAGAACGCCGTTACCTGGTCGAGGCCAGTCATCATCATGCCCAGCAGCATGATCCCGAAAACAATGATGTAGACGGAGAAGAACCCCCAAACCGCATCGACCACGCGAAAAGGGACTGCGTGGTTACCGAGCTTAACCGGAATTTCGGCGCTCGGGTGTACCAGTCGGGCAATTTCCCTGAAGCCCTGTTTGAAAATAAGCATCCAGCGGATGACTTTGATGCCCCCGGCCGTCGATCCGGCTGAACCGCCGATGAAACTGGCAAAAATCAACAGCACAGGAACAGCGTCCGGCCAGGCGGAATAATCAGCCGTCGTAAATCCGGTGGTTGTCGCAATGGACACCGCATGGAACAGACCGTTGATAATCGAGTCTGCCGGATTCATGTAAGTTTGGTGCCAAAGCAACGAGCCAACGACAAGCACCGCAACGGCAAGCAGAAAAGTGAAATAGGCCCGAAACTCATGATCGCTGGTGTAATGCGATAGTCGTATGTTCCTCCAGGCGAAAAAATGCAAAGAGAAGTTTATGCCGGCGGCGAACATAAAAAATATCGCGATGAGTTCGATAGCCGGGCTATCAAAATAACCGATGCTCGCATCGTGGGTAGAAAAGCCGCCAATCGCTACCGTGGAGAATGAGTGGCAAATGGCATCGAAAACATCCATGCCGGCTAACCAGTAACTGACCCCGCAGGCGATGGTGAAGGTGAGATAGATTAGCCACAAGGCTTTTGCCGTTTCGGTGATGCGTGGGGTCAGCTTGGTGTCTTTGACGGGTCCCGGTGTTTCGGCCCGGTAAAGCTGCATGCCGCCAATGCCCAGCATGGGCAACACTGCTACGGCCAGTACGATGATTCCCATACCCCCCAGCCACTGCAACTGCTGCCGGTAATACAAAATGGATTTGGGTAAATTATCAAGGTTTGTCAGTACCGTCGCGCCGGTAGTGGTGAGCCCGGACATGGACTCAAAAACAGCGTCAGTCAGCGTCAAGGACAGGGTGTCTGCCAGATAAAGCGGTGCGGCACCGAATGTTCCCAATACTGTCCAGAAGGCAGCCACAACCAGAAACCCGTCGCGAAGCCGCAAGTCTCGCCGTGACTGCCTGACTGGAAACCAGATGATCAGCCCGGATATCAAGGTCAGGGCGAAGCCCTCTAAAAAGGGCAGCCAGGCCCCATCCTGGAAGATTATGCTGACCAGAACTGGCGGTAACATGGTCAGGCTGAATATCATCAGGAGCAGCCCGAGTATGCGTTGCACCACCGTCCAGTTCATTGGTCTACTCTCTGGCTCGATTGCTGTTCGGGTTGCCCTCTGACCTAGACAAAGGAGACACCGACCTGGAAAAGCTTCTCCAGATACTCGATCTTGCGTCGGTCTGTCAGGAACAAAATAACGTGATCATTGGTTTCAATGACAGTGTCATGGTGCGCCATGATGACCTCTTCGCCGCGTACGATTGCAACAATCGTGCACCCCCGAGGCAAGCCGATGTCTTCAATTTTCTTGCCAACAACAGGAGAGTCACCTTTCGTACCGTGCGCGATTGCCTCGATTGCTTCTGCGGCACCGCGACGCAAAGAGTGCACCTTAACCACATCGCCGCGGCGAACATGCGCGAGCAATGAGCCAATCGTAATTTGTCGCGGTGAGATTGCGATATCAATGTTGCCGGACTCAACCAGTTCTGCGTAAGAGGGTCTGTTAATGAGTGCCATGACTTTGTGGGCACCCAGTCGTTTTGCCAGCATCGACGAAAGAATATTCGCCTCCTCCGCATTGGTTACCGCACAGAAAACGTCAACGCTGTCGATGTTCTCTTCGAGAAGAAGTTCCTCATCGGCGGCGTCACCCACAAGGACAATTGCCTTATTGAGTTGTTCGGAGATTTCTCGTGCACGCCGCGGATTGCGCTCAATTATCTTGACCTGGTTCGTTTGCTCCAGCGCAATAGCCAGGCGCACGCCAATGTTTCCGCCGCCCGCGATTACAACCCGCCGCACCGGCTCTTCGAGCTTGCGCATCTCGCTCATGAAGACACGAATATCCTGGCGGGCAGCAATAAAGAAAACCTCATCGTCTTCCTGAATGATCGTCTCGCCCGTCGGCTCGAGTGCTTTGCCTTGCCGATAAATCGCTGCAATACGCCCTTCGGTATTTGGAATGTGTTCCTTCAGGGATGCGATTTTTTTCCCGACAAGCAAACCATCTTTGTCGACCTTGGCCGCAACGAGTCGCACCTTGCCATCCGCAAATTCGAGTACCTGCAATGCGCCCGGATACAGAATAAGTTGCTCAATGTATTCGCAGACGAGTTGCTCGGGGCTGATGCGTACGTCAACCGGTATGGCATCCTGGGCAAACAATTTTTTCGCGTTCATGTATTCGGCAGAACGAATTCGCGCGATTTTGGTCGGCGTGTGATAGAGCGTATAGGCAACCTGACAGGCGATCATGTTGGTCTCGTCCATGTCGGTTAATGCAACAATAATGTCTGCATCGCTTGCACCGGCACGCTCGAGAACCTCCGGGTGGGCTGCGTGACCGACAACCGTGCGAATATCGAGACGATCCTGCAGCTCTCTAAGGACATCGGGTCGCGTGTCGACAACGGTAACTTCGTTGGCCTCTTCTCGCGACAAATGATATGCGGCGGAAGAACCGACCTGGCCGGCGCCAAGAATTAGAATTTTCATTGTGCTTCCAGGGCTCTCAACGGAAAGAAACGCCATTCACAAAGTGGCGCTTGCTTGCCTCTCACTAGTTTCGGATTCTACATCAGATCAAGGTTGGCATAGCCAAGAACAAGCCATTTTGTGCCTGAGGTCTCAAAATTGACTTCGACCCGGGCGTGCGCGCCCTGTCCCTCGCAGTTGAGGATTACTCCATCGCCAAATTTGCCATGGCGTACGCGCTGGCCGAGCCGTACCCCCATTTCAGAGGCTGGGCTAATATTGCCACCACGGTTCCGCCGGGGCGCTGAGGGCATGGGCCGACTGATCCGGACACGGGGCCTCACCTCCTCAACGAGGTCAGCCGGAATCTCTGCTATGAAGCGCGAAGGTTGAGAAAAACTGTCCATGCCGTGCAAGCGACGTTGCTCGGCATAGGTGACATACAGTGTTTGCTTGGCTCTTGTAATCCCGACATAACACAGGCGCCGTTCCTCCTCCAGCCCGCTTGGGTCCGCGATGGAGCGATGGTGTGGAAACAGGCCGTCTTCCATTCCCGACAAAAACACGAGCGGATACTCGAGCCCTTTGGCGGAATGCATGGTCATCAACTGCACGCAGTCCTCCCATGCATCTGCCTGCCCCTCGCCGGCCTCGAGAGCCGCATGCGCAAGAAAGGCATCGAGTTCCGACATTTCTTCGGCAGGATCCCCGCTATAGCCGCGGGCCGCACTGACAAGCTCCTCAAGGTTTTCGATTCGAGTTTCGCCCCGCTCTCCTTTCTCCTTACGGAAATGCTCAATCAGGCCGCTCAACTGAATGACATGATCGACCTTGTCTTGCAGTTCCAGGCCCGCTGATTCCCGCGCCATTTTCTCAATCAAATTCATGAACGCAATGACGGCCGTCGCGGCTCTGCCGGCAAGCTCGTCACTTGCGATTGCGCCGGCAGCACGCCACATGGAGCAGGCATTTGCACGAGAGTAGGCGCGCATCATCTCGAGCGTACGCGCACCGATACCTCGTGTCGGCTTGTTAACGACCCGCTCAAAGGAGCTGTCATCGTCACGGTTTGAGGTCAGGCGCAAATACGCCAGCGCATCTTTGACTTCCGCACGCTCAAAAAAGCGCAGGCCGCCATAAACGCGATAGGGAAGACCGGCATTCATCAAAGCCTCTTCCAGTACCCGCGACTGTGCGTTCGAGCGGTAAAGGACGGCGGATTCGGCGCGCGGATTGCCCTGGTCGCTCCAGTCGCGCAAACGACCGACGATAAATTCAGCTTCGTCACGCTCATTGAACGCTGCATAAACACGGATGGGCTCGCCCTCTGCACCGTCTGTCCAGAGGTTCTTCCCCATGCGCGAGCTATTGTTGGCGATCAGGGCATTGGCTGCTTTGAGGATCGTGCCTGTTGAGCGGTAATTCTGCTCCAGTTTGACGACGGTTCCACCCGGAAAATCTTTCTGAAACTGAAAAATATGTTCGACACGCGCACCGCGCCATCGATAAATGGACTGATCGTCATCGCCGACGACAAAAGGCACGCCGTCCTGACCGGCGAGCAGCCGTAGCCAGGCATACTGGATTGCGTTGGTATCCTGAAACTCATCAACCAGGAGATGTTGAAAGCGTCTCTGGTAGTGAGCAAGCACCTGCGCGTTATCGCGCAACAACTCGTGTGCTCGCAGCAGCAGTTCCGCGAAATCAACCAGCCCGCCACGGTCGCAGATTTCCTGGTAACTGCGGTACAACTCAATTTTCTGACGACGATTGACGTCACCATCATCGTCGAGATGTTTTGAACGCAGGCCCTCGTCTTTCTGCGCGTTGATGAAATACTGAATTTCGCGCGGTACCCATTGGCTGTCGTCAAGTCCGAGGCCTTTTAGCAGGCGTTTAATGAGACGCAGCTGATCGTCCGAATCGATGATCTGGAAGTTTTGTGGCAGGCCTGTTTCACGCCAGTGGCGGCGCAACAGTCTGTGCGCAAGGCCGTGAAAAGTACCAATCCACAGGTGCCCGACCGAGATGCCAAGCAGGTTCTCAATGCGCCCGCGCATTTCTGCTGCGGCTTTGTTGGTGAAGGTTACGGCCAGCAAACTCTCTGGCGACACGCCCATCACTTCGATCAACCATGCTGCGCGGTGTGTGAGTACGCGAGTCTTGCCGCTGCCAGCACCTGCGATAACGAGCAACGGTTTTGCAGGCGCAGTGACGGCCTGGCGCTGAGCGTCATTTAAAGATTCAAGTATTGGGGTGACGTCCATCGGGGGTTCACGGTGTGGCAGATCGGGCGGGGCAAGTCTAGCAAAGATATATGAATAGTGAGCCGGGTAAATCGGGCCAGATCGCTTTTATATTCGGCGCGCAAGAACGGGCATGATGCCGCTTGACGAATACCCGCTGAGTTTCTGCGAACGGCCAGGTGCCGCTGCCGCCAGGCTATTTCCTCGTGGTCACCCTATTCGGTCGGCAAGCCCGCGGCCTTCCACGCCTCCATGCCACCTTCCATGTAACAGACGTTCGTAAAGCCCATGTCCTTGAGAAGGCTGGCCCCTATTGCGCCATTCGGTCCAACTTGACATGTCGTCACTACCGGGCGAGATCGATCCTGGAGCCTGGCTTCTCGCCACTCTTCAGGCAGCTCGAGATCGGCTTTAACCGGCAACATGCCGAGCGAGATATTCAAGCCACCAGCAGCCAAACCGGTCGTTGCAACATCGCCGGCGTCGCGTACATCCACGACCAGAAGGCTATCGTCCTGTTCTGATCGACTGCGAACTTCATCAGCGCTGATTCCGTCCACCTGCGCCATAGCCGCTTCGGCCATTTGCATAAATGATTTGGCCATTATTTTTCTCCTGACAGTTCGTTATTGTTCAACAATTTTTCGGGTAAACAGAGCAACCCGCGTGAAGCAGGCGTGACTCAAAAACCACCAGAGCGCTGTTGCTGCGTACCATCACAAACATAAGTATAGCTGACGAATCGCCGGTCCGCTCGGTGTCATCAGCGATCGTCGGACCCTCCTAGCCCGGACTAGGGGTGATTGGCCCGCCTGGCCGGAATCAGAAGCGGAAGACGACCCCGGCGAAGGTTTCGAGTTGCCAGAGCATTTTTCCATCGACGGAAATCGCGCAGAATGCGCCGGCAGGTCCGGAGCCGCAAAAAAGACTCGAATCTGAATCCACCAGGGTGGCGAATACGCGGGCTTCAAGCCTGAACCCCAGGCGATTGGTCGGCATAAAATTGAGCCCGGTGCCGAATGAAAAGGACCAGAAAACATCGCTGTCAAATTCGGACAGTCCTGGTTCGATGAAGGTGCCACCTATCGTTACTGCCAGGTAAGGTCTCACCCGGTCACTGCTTCCCTGGTAGGTACCGCCGCCCTGGAAGTAATGTATATCGAGGTCGAGAGATTGCTCGGGGATATCGAGCTCCGAGGTATCTGCCCGCGTGGTCTGGCGAGAGTAAATTATCTCCCACTGGGTATTGGCAGATTCGCGAATATTGAAGATCAGGCCAAAACTGCTGTCATCGTCCAGGTCTATGGTTATCCCATTGTCTACATCTTCGAACGTGCCGCCAAAACGATATCCGCCGTAAGCCGTTAGTTCAAATTTGCCGAAATTCGATTGTGCTGAAGCAATGTTGGCTGTGAATGTCGCGATAAATGCGATCGACAAAAGAGCAGTGTTCTTCATGATCGTGTGGCGCTATTCGTGGATTTGTAAAATCGGCGCCTAATTGTAATTCCACTGCAGGCTGAGCATGAACTGGCTTCGGTCATACTGAATTCGTATGTCATTTGATACAACTTCTTTATAGGCGTACTCGCCAACCAGGGACAGGTTCCAGCTAAAGTCCATCGATGCTGTGATTGTCCCGAACAGCGTTTCCAGGGTCTTGCGTCCGGCGATCGGATTGTTGAATGCGAATGCATTGGTGAAATTATACACGCGGTAAGTGGTGTCCGCTTTAATGCGGAAGCTCTCTCCGGCGCGCAGACTGAACTCGAGACCGTATCCATCTCGAGTAAAATCGTTATAACCAACATACCCATCCGTCCGTTCAGTGCGCACATACTTAACGCCGAACCAGGAACGCCGCGTAAGTCTTTGCCGTGCGCTAATCGAAAAATCGAGGTAGGCGTACTCGACCGTCGGTGTGCCAAGCGGCTGTGTCCCGTCCAGCTCATAGGAAGGTCGGTCGCTGAAATTTCGATGGTAGGACTCGGCGGAAAGCCTTAATAACGATGTTGACGTAAAGCGGTATTGCGCCAGGCCGCCGAAGCGGAAGTATTCATGGTCGTATTCGGGAACCGCCGCCGTTCTCTCGTAATTCCACAATTGTGCCTTCCCCCACAGACTGAAAGAAAAACGTCGCCACGATTGTCGTGTGCGAATTTGCGGCCCATACCTTACGTAGGAGAGCCGATCCCCGATGCTGGTGCCACCATTAGAACGCTCTGCGCCATCGTCGGGATCGAAGTACGTTTCGTGGTGCTGCGCAACGGTAAAGGCACTGAAAATCCTGCTGTCACGATTCTCCTTTTTGCGCCTGTATTCCGTGCCAAACGAAAGTTCATGACTGTATTCGTCAGCATTCTTCAGCTCTTCCTCGGGATAAAATTTCCCTGTCATTCGATAACCAGCGAAAAACGATTCGTGTTCAAAGCTATTGACCGAAAATTTCGCGCCGAGGCGAACTGGAATAAACGTGCCGGACTGAACAATGGGATCGACGATAACCGGCTGGTTTCGATTCGATAAATCGATATAGCGATTGGCAGGAGACCGATAGACGTTGGTATCGGTGCCAAAGCCGCCGCTCGCGTAAAACAGGAGTTCCGTAAACGGCTTCGGACCGGCCATTTCCTGCGCGTGGATCGTTACCGTATCAGCTGCCCGTTCCTGACCACGGATTCGGGCGATTGCCTTGATGGCGAGTTCGCGAAGTCTCGCGCTTTGTTCCTGGTCACGCGCGCGTCTGAACCAGCGTAGTGCTTCGTCGTTGTTGCCGGCGGCGTAGGAATTGAGGCCGAGGTTGTAGTGGGAAATCACTCGCAGCTGCGAGGATTTGCTGGCTTTCAATAGTGCGTCATTGGCGCGTTTGTGCTGGCCTGCTTTGTAATGCGCGACACCGCTGTTGAAGTACAGGAGCGGCGTGCTCATGCCGGCTTCCTCTGCCTGGCGATATCTCAGCAGCGCCGCCCAATAAAGATCGTCTCGAAAGAGTCGATTGCCATCCGCAAAAGACTCATCGGCCGTGACCGCGTGGGCTGGCGGAGCAACGACGCTAATAGCAAGAGCAAGCAGGATGCCCGCCAAACCAAAATCAGTCGTTCTATGTCGAAATTCAAAAGCCATTCCCGGATAGCCATTTCCCTGAGTCAATAATCTGCCGGTTAAATTACCCGTTTTCGGCCAGGATGCACGATCCGATGTTAAAAACTATGACCTGGCGCAAAAAAACCCCCTGTTTCGCGGTACGAACAGGGGGTCATCTGGTCTAAGGACTTATTAGACGGATCTTTTTCCTAGACGACATCCCCTCCGTCGTCCTCGCCGTCAAGCGGATCGTCTTCGCCCATTTCGTCGGCGACGTCCTCTTCCGGTTCCTCTTCGTCCATTTCGCCGGCCATGTCATCATCGGACATCTCGTCGGCAGCTTCGTCGTCGGACATCTCATCGGCAGCCTCGTCGTCGGACATCTCGTCGGCAGCTTCGTCGTCGGACATCTCGTCAGCAACTTCCTCGTCAGACATGTCGTCCGCAACGTCATCACCCTCAGACATGTCGTCTTCCATGTCGTGATCCTCTTCTTCTTCGTGATGCGCGTCGTCGTCGATGCTTTCACCTTCCTCGAAGTCGCCGTCTTCCTCGAGCTGCAGATCCTCTTCGTCGTCGTCATGCTCAAAGTCACCGTCTTCGTGGTCAGCGTCATTTTCGAACTCGTCGTTATCCGACTCGCTGGCCACGTCATCATCGTCATGGGCCTCATCGGATTCCTCGCCCGTATCCTCACCGTCATGGGACTCATCGGAATCTTCGCCCATGTCGTCGCCGTCTTCGGCATGATCAGACTCCTCGTCATGGTCATCACCAGGCTCGTCGGACTCCTCGTGCATTTCACCTTCGTGATCAGGCTCCTCGTCATGGTCATCGTCGCCCTCCGCGCCCGCGCCTTCCGGGCCGCGCATGACAATCATGTCGCTGTCGAGACCTTCCAGGTCATCGAAAACTTCCATGGTGACATCGTCGAGATCATCATCGTTGGCCATGGCTGCGGCCGGGAATAGCGAGAGGCCAGTGATAACCAGACTCGCAACAAATATTCTGAATTGTTTCATGACAAATACTCCGTTTGATGCCCTGACGAACCAGGGCTCCGTTCATTTCTATTCATGTGCCTACTTCAAATTACTGTCACGCTCAGACGAAACGTCCGATCGTCTTCGTTGTGTCGCAGTGTAGCCAGGATTTCCCCACCCATCGGCGAGGTCGCAATTAACTTGAGCGGCAATACATTTTTACCCACGCTCAAACTGGTTTCCCAGCTTATCTCGCGCTGACCGGCAAAGCCGATCAGCTCGATACCCTCCGGCAGAAACACCGTCAGCGTCGCATCGACCAACTCGCTTGTTGAAGAAAACACCAGGTTCACTGTGTGCGGCTCTTCAAGCGCCATAGTCACGCCGGGAACAGCCGCGTCGGGAAAATCGGGTGTGTTAAAAAACGAGCCGGCGATCATCCAGATGGCAACGCCGGCCGCGATGGCTGTGCCAAACCCTTTCACCCACCCACGATGATGTTGTTGGCGTCCTCCCTGGTGTGCTGCGCGTAAAAGCGTCTGGTCGAAATATGTCGCGTCAGGTGTTGGCACGTCCGTGTCTCCGTTGTCTCGTAAAAGGCCCTGAAGGTAGCGCGCATCCTTGATGGTCTTCTGGCAATCGCCGCATTCGGCGGCGTGTGCGTCGAACACGGCCAAATCGGCTGCGTCCAATGCGCCATCCAAAAAGTCATCCAAAAATTCGTTTACGTGCTTGCAGGTCATTTTGTCCATCCTGTTATGCGTTAACACGATCAACCTTCTGAAAAGGTTCCATCGTGGCGCAAAATCTCTCGCAATCTCGCCCGCGCCCGATGCAGGCGAGACTTCACTGTTCCGATCGGGTCACCCGTAAGCTCTTGAATTTCTGTTAGTTTATAGCCCTCGGAATCATGCAGAAGAACGACAAGCCGGTGTTCTTCACTGAGGGCATCAAGAGCAGCCTTGAGACGCATTATGTTATCCAGGCGCTCCACGTCGCGGACGGGGTCGCTGTCGCCGGCGAACGCCTCAACGGACTGTTCCGGCAGGCACCCTTCCTCGACGGTGACAAGACGTCGGCGCGCATAGCGGCGTTTGTTATCGATGAAGTGGTTGTAGAGAACCCTGTTGAGCCATGGGCCGGGTTCGCGAAGCTCGACCAGGTCATCGAGGCGGGTAAACATCCTGGTGAGCACATCCTGAAATAAATCGTCGGCCTCGTGCTTGCTTTGTGTCAGGCGGTAAGCGAGCCGATACAGTTGCCGCATATGCGGCCGCAAAACACGTTCAAAGATCTCTGACTGATTGTCCTCGACGGAACCCATAGTCGCAGCAGTGTAGCTCCTGCATTGGCAGCTACAAGAAGCAAAGGCAAAAAATGAGACTCTGTCGAGGGGGTTTACGCGTGCTTGAAATCAGATCTCGAGTCGGATAATGAAGTAGTGATCGACCAGCAAAGCCGCAAAAAGAATCATCAGGTAATTGATCGAGAAGCGGAACACCTGCATTGGCAGCTCAAGTCCATCGTCGCGTCTGAGCCTTATGGCATACCAGAGGAACCAGGTTCCGAGGCCAAGTGCGGTAAGCAGGTATATCAGTCCGCTCAAGCCGGACAGGTATGGCAGAACCGTTATCACCAGCAGCAGGATGGTGTACAAAAGAATGAACAATCGGGTGAACTCATCGCCGTGCGTTACAGGCAGCATCGGTATTCCTGCGCGCTCGTATTCGTCTTTCTTTGCTATCGCCAGAGCCCAGAAATGCGGCGGCGTCCAAATAAAAATGATCAGGAAAAGGATCAGCGCGTCGCTGTGAACTTCACCCGTTACGGCCGTCCACCCAAGGACTGGCGGCGCTGCGCCGGCGGCGCCACCAATCACGATGTTCTGCGAGGTCGCGCGTTTCAGGTAAACGGTATAAATCACGGCGTAACCGATCAGAGAGGCGAAAGTAAGAACGGCAGTAAGTCGATTGACCAGCAACGTGAGAATCAACATCGAAATGACACCCAGAAGTGCCGCGAAAATCAGCGCATTGCGCTCTGATAACTTGCCCTGGGGTAGTGGGCGACCTCGCGTTCGGCTCATGTGCGCGTCTATGCGCGCATCGAGCACATGGTTAATCACAGCAGCGGAAGATGCTGCAATGCCGATCCCGATAGTGCCGAACAGCAGCCCGCTCAGCGGAGGCAAGCCCGGCACGGCCAAGAACATACCCACGATGGCCGTAAAGACAATGAGTATGACGACCCGGGGTTTCGTCAATTCATAATAGTCTCGCCAAACAGCGGAGTTTTGCAGGCTGGTTACATCCAATCCGGTCTTCCTGATTCTGGGCACGTTCAGCGGGTGCTTGATAGGGTCCACAAAGTTGCGTGGCTACTCGCAAGAATACTCGCTTCGTCCACCACACATCAATACGTACCATCTGGTACTTGCATGAGATTGATACTCTGGCTGCAAGGCAGGACGAAGCGCACACGTGCTTCCATGTTGCATGTTCTTGCTTATCGGTGTGAACGCTTTTTTCGCGGTTGTAATACAGAGATCACAATGACTGCCAGAGAAAATGCGAACCACTGAGCTGCGTAGCCATAGTGCGTGGAACGATCCGCCGCATTAATTCATTTTTACCGGCCGATTCAATCACTGGACACCTGTAAGGATCATCCTGCCCTCGCTAGCAGAACGCCGGCGCTGGCAATTCTTTTTGTTGCGTTGCAGACGATTGGGTCGCTGTTGTGACGGATGGTACGCCGGAGACGCCGGTCCAGCGGGGGCACTGGTATTCGATCATGTTGGAAGTAATCGCTTCATCCGGCGTCGCATCGTATCTGATCACCGCGTCAGCCGAAGGTACAACCATGGCGAACAGAATCACGATTGGAATGCAGGTCCAGATCATTTCTGCGGTCATGCTGGAAGCACACGATTCCGGCAGGGTACGAAGTGATTTGCGGTGTTGAACGAGCGCAAAAATCATGGTGGCGAATACAAGAATCGCGATCACGCAACAGCCGTACATAATTTTGGCATGCAGGTCCGACGTCGCTGGATTGAGTACGGTCACGCCACGAGGCATGTTGAGCGCCCAGTCTGCACTGGCGCTGCCTGTAATGAAGAGTCCGAGAACACTTAGACACATTTTCTGAAACATTAAAATCTCACACGGTGAACGCACAGGCGGCCACACAGATACTCAAGTCATGCTTTCTGGCACCCCGTTTATCAGGGCCAAAAACCGAAGCCCCACTTGTTGGTCTGGCCTCACCGAATTCAAGAGGCGGGCGCACTCATAAAATAGCTTGTCGGCGGCGTAGTCCACCGCCAGGAGTCAAAATAAGGCGAGCCGGTCAAAAAGCCAGCGCAGTGTACTGAAACCATGGCCATCGCGCAACCTCATAAGAGTACCTACTTGGCCCAATAACTTATTGAATAACAAAGAGTTATAATGACAGCCGAAGCTAGCGCCGGCGGCGACCGATCTGTGCCGGATCGACGTGGAATTCGCCCGGGGGTTGCGCCGGCCCGCCACCCCACGCGTGGCCGTAAATAATCTCAAGCTCTACGGTGAGCACGCCGTTGCGAAACTGGCTCTGCAACCACTCCCTCATGCCTTTGAATTTTTCCTTACCGGTCAGCCCTGGAAACCGATCCCGCAGGCAGTTTCTGGCCCCTGTTGCGGTCAGGTCTCGAAACAGGGAGTCAATATCGCGATAACTGAGCAGCAGCGGGTCTACATCGACAATCGGCTCCCGCAGGCCGGCCCTCATGAGGCCATCGGCAATGTTATGCATGTCCACAAACTGACTGACGTGCGCATTTGTGTCGTTCCACGCCTGGCGGAGATTGGCCATGCTGGCAGGGCCGAGGGTCGAGAACGCAAAAAGGCCATCATGCCGGAGCACTCGCGCTATTTCCGCGAACAGGGATTCCAGGTTATCGATCCACGGCAGCAACATGTTGGCGAATATCAGGTCAATGCTGCCGGTTTTGAGAGGCAGTTTCGCCGCGTCGCCTCGAATCTCGGAAATTCGTGCAAATCTCGACCGGCCTCGTCGAGCCATCTTTAGCATGGCGTACGATAGATCGAGGCTGGTCACATGACAGCGGCGAAACGACTTGGCAATCTGGCGGCTGCCCGCTCCCGTTGCAGAGCCCAGATCGAGGATTCGATTTGCTTTCAGCTGCATGGGTTGCATGCGCTCAAGCAGGCCGTCGAAGGCGTGCCGGTGCACGAAGTCGTTGTCGGCGAAAAGCGGCGCGGCCTTGTCCAGGCGGCGTATCGCATCGCGCCGACGAATCGATTTTAGAGTTTGCTGGGCCAACATCAGGTCGCCAAGGATATGACCAATCGCAGCAAACGGCGAGATGAATATGGTGATTTTCAGCAATTATGCCGGTGATAAGGGCGGGCGATCCGCCGCACCCTTGTGTGATGCTCCGTCATTACGCAAAAATCATGCTGCCGCGCATGGCCGATATATTATTGCCTGTCTGCTGCGCCTTCTGTGGCGACGCAGCCTGCGGCGAGCTGGTTTGCCGGGGATGTCGCGGAGACCTTCCCTGGATTGCTCATGCCTGTGAGCGCTGCGGAACGCCGCTTGTGTCAGCGCCTCCCCCGGGCGTTGATTGTGGGAGCTGCCAGCAGCGACCGCCGCCGTTTGTCACAACTTTTGCGCCGCTCCACTATGATTTTCCGGTAGATGCCGCAATCAAGGCGCTCAAATTCGATCGCAAACTCCATCTCGCACCCGCGCTGGCGTCGTTAATGCTGGCGGTGCTTGAGCCGGACGTCCAGCGCTTCGATGCCCTGGTGCCCGTGCCCTTGTATCGTTGGCGACGCTCGAGACGTGGTTACAACCAGGCGCAGGAATTGGCGCAATATCTGCGAGCTGCAACAGGGCTACCTATCAGCCGTTGCGCCATCCGCATGCGCAAATCAGAACCACAGTCCGGGCTGGATGCGACCTCGCGTCGCCACAATATGAAGGGTGTTTTTCAGTTGAAATGCGTCCCGGAATGCAAGCGACCGTTGATTGTTGATGATGTCATGACGACTGGCGAGACTTGCCGGGCGCTGGCATCCGTCCTCATCGCTGGCGGTGTGGAACGAGTGGGTGTTCTCGTTGTGGCGCATGCATCCTTCTGAGGCCAAGCCAATGGAAGCGTGTCCTCTCAGCACACACTCTTCCTGATCGAACAATCGAAAAGAGGCATATCTCCCCAGCCGCAGGTTTTTTGATCGAGAGTCAGTCAATTACCGGGCTGAAGGTGTAATGCAACGCGATGCCAATGAAGACAACCATGCCGATGTGGTGATTGTGCAGGAATGCAGCAAAGCAACCGCTCTTCTGACGATCACGCGCAAGCCATTGGTGGTAAGCCATCAAAATAGCCACGATGACGATTGAGAGGTAATACCAGACGCTCAATTCGGCCATGCCGCCAATGAAAAGGAGCGCAACGAGCATCAGCAGCTGCAATCCACCGATAACGAACAAGTCCAGGTCACCAAACAAAATCGCCGTCGATTTGACGCCAACCTTTATATCATCATCCCGGTCGACCATCGCATAGAACGTATCGTAAATGGTTGCCCAAATAAGTGCCGCGCCAAAGACCAGCCATGAGAGTTGAGTTGCCGCACCGGTTTGCGCTGCAAAAACCATCGGCACTGCCCAGCCAAATGCAGCGCCAAGAAAAAATTGCGGAATGGATATGAAGCGCTTAACGAAGGGGTAAGTCAGTGTCAGTACCGCAGCTACAATGGCAAGCAGTTGCGCGGCCGTGTTGAGCATCGAGGCAAGGCCAACTGCGATCAGGGACAGGCCAGCGAACAGGGTGAGCGCTTCTGCCGGTGTGACCGCACCGGAGGCTATCGGGCGATGGCGCGTTCGTTCGACATAGGGGTCAATGTTGCGATCCGCAAAATCGTTGAGTACGCAGCCGGCGGAACGCATGACGATGACACCGAGCACGAACACGACGAACACGCCCCCGTCCGGATGCCCTTCGCCTGCCAGCCACAATGCCCACAGAGTTGGCCACAATAGAAGCCAGACCCCGATCGGCTTATCGAGACGCATGAGCCGCGCATAGTTTCGTAATTGCTGAATAGGCCCGGCAATTTGCGGCCCCGGAGCGGTGCTTTTGCTCATGTACTCGAATTCTTTCTTATGGAACTCAAAGGTAACAGATTCGCCCGACTGGTTTAAAGCCGAGGAAAATTGATTAAGGAACCTTTGATTTATTCTGGGCCCAAGAGTCGAGTTCACGAATAGATCAGAGTTTCCTTACAATCATACCTTGCCATAACGACCTGCATCGCCCAACCATCGCCTGATGATCAGTGCGGCGTTGCCCGGCTGATCACGTTGCAGGCCGGCGGCAACTCGCAGCACCTCGGGCATGAGGGCTGAGTCACGCACAAGGTCAGCGATGCGGTATTGCGGCAGGCCCGTCTGTCGTGTCCCAAGTAACTCGCCGGGGCCACGTAATTCGAGATCGCGTTGCGCGACTTCGAAGCCGTCATTGCTGTCTCTTAGGACGGTAAGGCGGCTGCGGGCGAGCTGTCCCAGTGGCTGCCGATATAACAGGACGCAGTGACTTTGTGTTCGACCGCGGCCTACCCTGCCACGCAATTGGTGTAACTGCGACAAACCCATTCGTTCGGCATTCTCGATAATCATCAGGCTTGCATCAGGCACGTCGACGCCAACTTCGATCACGGTGGTTGCGACCAGAACGCTGATTTCGCCGTTCTTGAATGCACGCATTACTTTGTCTCTGGCCGCAGACTTCATGCGCCCATGAACCAGACCAATGCGGAGATCCGGGAGCATTGCGGTCAATTGCGCATGTCTCGCCTCAGCCGCCTCATAGTTCAGTGCTTCAGATTCTTCAATCAGTGGACACACCCAGTAAGCCTGCTGGCCGCCGACACAAGCCTTGCGAACGCGTTCCACAACCTCGTCACGCCGTGTGTCCGGCAGCACGATAGTGCGAACAGGCTGCCGACCCGGCGGCAGTTCATCGATCACGGATGTGTCCAGGTCAGCGTAAGCGGCCATTGCCAGCGTGCGCGGAATCGGCGTTGCTGTCATTACGAGCTGGTGTGGGTGACCCGCTTTGCTGACGCCCTTGTCACGCAAGGCCATTCGCTGGTGTACGCCGAAACGATGCTGCTCATCGATAATGATGAGTGCGAGATCGTGAAACTCGACCGCCTCCTGAAAAAGTGCGTGCGTGCCAACAATCAGATCGGCTTCACCGCTAGCAATCATGGCAAGCGACGCTTTGCGATCCTTTTGTCGCTGGCTGCCGGAAAGCCAGGCCAGTTTCACATCGAATTTCTCAAACCATTCACTGAAGTTATGCCAGTGCTGCTCGGCGAGAAGTTCGGTAGGCGCCATGACCGCCGCCTGTTTTCCGCACACGATTGCGTGCAGGCAGGCCACCGCTGCAACCACGGTCTTGCCGGAACCCACATCTCCCTGAATGAGCCGCATCATCGGGTGTGGCTCGCGCATGTCCCGGGCTATTTCGGCGCAAACACGCTTCTGTGCGCTGGTTAACTCATACGGGAGTGAGTTTACGAATGCCAGCACCTGATCGCTTCCCGCCTTCATTGCCGGCGCCGCTTTCCGGCTTGCGAGCAAGCGCAGATTTCTCAGGCTCATGTAGTGTGCGAGCAGCTCCTCGAAAGACAGCCGCTGCCGACAGGGATGTTCGCCGAGTTCGATACTCTGCAGATCTGCATCCGGCGGTGGCTCGTGCAAATACTCCAGTGCTGCAGGCAAAGAGGGCATGTCGAGTGCAGCAAGCACATCATCCGGCAAAAACTCCTCTGGCGGGGAGGACTGCATTATCTTCAAAGCCTGCCCGACCAGGTTGCGTAAACGGCCTTGCTGAATGCCTTCAGTTATCGAATAAACAGGCGTCAAGGCGTCGCTGATTACGGGGTTCTGCCCGGGTTTCAAAACCCGGTATTCGGGATGAATTATTTCGAGTCCGCCAGTGCCGCGGCGAACATCACCGTAGCAACTTAAACGAACCCCTTCCCGAAATTGCGCCTGCTGCTGTCGCGAGAAATAAAAAAATCGCAGGGTAATTTCACCCGTGTCATCTGTGATGTGTACGAGCAGGCTACGGCGCCCCCGATAAACTGTTTGCGCATGCTGCACTACGCCGCTTATCAGGCAGCGCTCGCCGGGGCGCGCTTCGCCAAGGTTGACGAGGTGAGTGCGATCTTCGTAACGAAGCGGCAGCAGGAAAAGCAGGTCTTCGACGCGCAACGCACCGAGGCGCGCAAGCTTGCCGGCCAGCGCCGGTCCAACGCCCTTCAATACGGTTAATGGGGCGGCTAGCTTGTTCTCGGCTGCTTGCAAGCCGGTACTCCGTCAAGGTGGTATTGATGAATCAGGGGGAAGCGACAGACTGCTAGAGTGCAAGAACCGCTTCGGCTTCAACATCCGTGCCCTTGGGTAGCGATGCTACGCCAAGTGCCGCACGCGCCGGGTACGGTTCGTCAAAATACTCGGTCATCACTGCATTGACCGCAGCAAAATTGCCAAGGTCCGTGAGATAAATTGTCAGCTTCACAATATGATTGAGATCGCTGCCGGCCGCCTCAGCCACGGCGCGCAGGTTCTCGAAAACCTGGCGAGCACGCGCTTCGAAATCACCGTCAACCAGTTCCATCGTTGTCGGATCAAGGGGGATCTGACCGGACATAAAGACCAAACCGTTGGTTTGAATTGCCTGGGAATAAGTGCCGATCGCGGCGGGGGCGTTATCAGTATGCAAGGCTTTTTTTGACAAGATTTTCTCCGATTTTCGCTGTCAGGCGCAATCGCGCGAAACGCGCAAGACGTTGGGCATATTGCGGACATTGCGCATTATCCGCGCCAGGTGAACTCGATTCCTGACCGTTAGCTGGAAAGTAAGCTCGGTGCAATCTTCATGACGGTTGGCTACCGAAACCTGTTCAATATTGGAATCAGAGTCGCCGATAATAGCGGCCACTTCCGCCAGTACGCCCGTCTTGTTGACTGAATCTACCGTGATCTGGCTGGAAAATTCGCGGTCGACGCCGTCTTCCCAGCTGACGGACAGCCACTTTTCGGGGTGCTTGCGAAAATTGATCAAGTTGCCGCAATTATTGCGATGGATGATGACGCCGCGGCCGGCACTCAGGTAGCCCATGACGCTGTCACCGGGAATCGGGTAGCAGCATTTGCCGTAACTTACCACCATGCCTTCGGTGCCGGCAATTACCAGGCTGGCGGCCGACGGCTTGTCGTCGTCAACATCCGGGTCACCGACCAGGAATCTTGCAGTAAGTGGCGCAAGACGCTCGCCAAGGCCAAGTTGCTCGAAGAGCGCTGCTGTATCCACGAGGCCAAGTTCTTCCAGCGCCTCGCGCATGCGAACTTTGCCCACCTTGCGCAGCGATGAATTCATATCCTTTAAAGAGCGATCCAGCAGGCGCTTGCCCAGGTCGATGGACTCACTTGTCCGCATCGTTTTCATGTAATTGCGAATGGCAGAACGAGCTTTCGCCGTTGTTACAAATGCAACCCAGTTCGGATTGGGTTTTCCACCGCGGGCAGTGATGATTTCCACCGTGTGACTGTTCTTCAAAACGGTGCGCAGGGGTACAAGATTGCGATCGATCTTCGCGGCAACACAACGGTTGCCCACATCGGTGTGCACGGCGTAGGCGAAATCGACAGTCGTTGCTCCCTTGGGTAAGGGCATGATGTCGCCTTTGGGTGTGAAGACATAAATCTTGTCAGGGAACAGGTCAACTTTGACGCTTTCGAGAAACTCCTCGGAACTGCCGGATTTCTGGATTTCGAGCAGGCCGGCAAGCCACTCCCTGGCGCGACGCTGTGGAGACGCCGTCGATTTGTCTTCTGCTTTGTACTGCCAGTGCGCGGCAACGCCGGATTCGGCGACACGATCCATCTCGGCCGTGCGAATTTGTACTTCAAGAGGCAGGCCCTTCGGTCCGAATAAAGTGGTATGCAGTGACTGGTAACCATTCACCCTGGGAATCGCGATGTAGTCCTTGAAACGACCCGGCATGGGTTTGTACAAGCCGTGTACGACGCCCAGCAGTCGATAACAGGTGTTTACATCCTCAACGGTGATACGGAAACCGTAGACATCGGCAATATCCGCCAGCGAACGTTTCTTCTCCGCCATTTTCTTGTAGATGCTGTACAGGTGTTTTTCGCGACCGCTTACTTTGCCCTCGATGCCCTCTTCGAGCATGGATTTTTCGATTCGCTCAGTGATTTTTTTGACGATCTGTCGCTGGTTTCCCTTCCGCCGGCGCAATACCCGGCCAATGACTCGATAGCGGAACGGGTAGAGGTAACGCATGCCCAAATCTTCGAGCTCGATTTTCAATCGATTGATACCGAGGCGGTTCGCGATCGGAGCGTAGATTTCCAGCGTTTCCCGGGCGATGCGTGCCTGTTTTTTGGTGGGCATAGCATCGAGCGTGCGCATGTTATGCAATCGATCAGCAAGCTTGACCAGGATGACGCGAATATCGCCGATCATCGCCAGCATCATTTTGCGAAAGCTTTCTGCCTGCGCCTCGGCACGGCTGGTAAATTGTATTTGTTCGAGTTTGCTCACGCCATCGACCAGCGCCGCGATCTCGCTACCAAACAGTTCCTCAAGATCGCTTACGCCGGTCTCGGTGTCCTCGATAACATCATGCAAGATCGCGGCGGCGATCGCCTGACCGTCCATGTGCATGTCCGCCAGGATTTGTGCGACAGCGACAGGGTGTGAAATATAGGGTTCACCGCTAAGGCGAGTTTGCCCCTGGTGCGCCTCGGCGCCGAACTCGTACGCCTGCACAATATGCCCGACCTGTTCGACGGGCATGTACGTTTCGAGCGTTTCCAGGAGGCGCTGCAATCCCTTGTCTCGTCTTGATAACGATACAGGCAGTTTCGCGAGGATTGCGGCGGCATAGTCCATACCCGATCATAACCGGTTTCTGTCCGGCTCCGACTATTGCGCCTGCAAATTGTGGGTGCGCTAAATGGTCATGCGCAAGAGCGTTGCACAGCTCTAATCGCCGATGGAAATTCCTCGTACCGGCATCACTTCCTGGGGAGCTTCGGTTTGCATAAACTCCTCAACAGGCGGCTGATCGATTTCTTCCAGTATGGCGGGAGTAATGTGTCCTGCAGCGATTTCTCGCAGAGCAATGACGGTTGGTTTGTCATTCTGAACTTCAACCATCGGCTCTGCGCCGTGCGCAACGCGTCGGGCGCGTTTAGCTGCAACGAGCACCATCTCAAAAATATTTTCGATATTTTCGAGACAATCCTCGACGGTAATTCTGGCCATTTTCTCTGTTACTCCACTGATGGCTGGGCAGCCACTTAAATTTCACCCAAGACCCACCAGTCTACCGCATTCGCTCAGGGTTGCGCCAGTATTCTCTGAATATTGGTCTGTAAAACCGGGTCGTCGCTCCGGTTTTTCTCGTTTGTGCCGGCGAAAACCGCCTCCAGCTCAGCTATTGCTACCTCCCGGTCATCATTGATGATGCAGAAGTCGAACTCGTGCCAGTGGGACATGTCGCCCAGCGCATCCCGCAGGCGGCGCGCAATCACTTCGTCGCTGTCGGTGCGCCGAGTCCGCAGACGCCGGGCAAGTTCGGCGAGTGATGGCGGCAGGATGAAGATCGATATGCACTCCGGCATGGATTGCCGCACCTGTTGGGCGCCCTGCCAATCGATCTCAACAATTACGTTGTTCCCGTTCGCCAAATGGTCTTCGACCTGCGAGCGACTGGTGCCGTAATGATTGTCGAAAACAAGAGCTGATTCCAATAATTTGCCATCGACCTGTAGCCGCAAAAATTCGGCTGGCTCGACAAAAAAATAATCTTTTCCGGGTACTTCGTTCTTGCGCTGCTTCCGGCTCGTATAAGACACGGAAAAGCGCAGTTTCGGGTGATGATCCATCATGGCTTTGACAAGCGTGGTCTTACCCGCACCAGAGGGTGCGGCAATGACAAAAAGGCTGGCTTTGTTCTGCATAATTTTCTGTGTTTCGCCGCCGGAAGACTACTCGACGTTTTGAATTTGCTCGCGCATCTGTTCGATCAACACTTTCAATTCAACCGCGGCGCGCGAAGTTTCAGTGTCACCGGATTTGGAGCCAAGTGTGTTCGCTTCCCGATTCAGTTCCTGCATGAGGAAGTCGAGCCGTCGACCGACAGCTTCCTCACCCGACATCGCGCAGCGAATTTCGGTGACGTGACTTTTCAGTCGGTCAAGTTCCTCATCAACATCCAGTTTTTGGCTCACCAGCGCAAGCTCCGTTTCGAGTCGATTCGGGTCCGCACTCACGTCCAGTTTTTCAAGCCGCTCACGTTGTTTTTTTCGCGCGACCTCCAGTACTTCGGGCATCCGCTTGCCGACGCTGGCGGCAATTTTCAAGATTTCATCACATCGCGAGTTGAGCATGTCGACGATTCTCTCGCCTTCGCTAAGTCGCATTTTCAAAAGGGCATTCAGTGTCCGGTCCAGGATTTGGCTCGCGTCAGCAAACAGTGGTTCGGCATCGACTTCGGGTTCGAGCACCACCCCGGGCCAGCGCAAGACATCAATGGGGTCGACCAGCCCTGAGCCGGGCAAAAGAGCAGCGATTTCCTTGAGCCTGCCGCCAATCTGCCGGACAAGGTCCGCATCGACAGCCAGGCTGTGATCACCCCCTGTCGCACGCCGAAAATGCAGCGAGCATTCGACTTTGCCGCGTTTTAGTGCAGCACTTACCTGGCGGCGCAGCTCTAGTTCCTTGGGCCGCAGTTCATCGGGCAACCGAAACTGTACGTCGAGGTAACGGTGATTCACTGCCCGCAACTCGCAGGTTAGCGAGCCCGCGTCGGACTCCATTATCTGCCGTGCAAAGCCTGTCATACTGTGTAACATCCAGAGCCCCCGCTGCTAAAGTTCGTCATAATTTGCTGTGATTGGAACAGCAGACTTGCAGCCAGCGCGTACGGCATACTGGGCAATGCGTCGTCTGCAATGGCTTGTTTGAGATTCAACGATCATAATTCTAAGCTGGGTTAGCTATTCACGGCTAGCCCGAAGCGGTATTTATTCACATAGCTGGACCAGAATATGGAAATTGAGTACGCCAAAGTATCCGCTGTTGGCGATCGCCAGGACAACCAGGATCGAGCGGCGGTAGTGGTCGCGGAAAATGCTGTGCTAATGCTGGTGTTCGACGGCATGGGCGGGCATTCGGATGGAGCGCGCGCGGCGGAAACCGGCCTCAAGGTCGTGCAGGACCTGTTTATGGCGACCGATCTGCCACTTTTTGACCCACAGGGCTTTCTATACACGGCGCTCGCGAAAGCGCACGAGGAAGTCGTGCGCTTAGGTGCCGATCTTGCCGTCGACTTCCGGCCGCGGGCGACCTGCGCGATCTGCCTGATTCAGGACGGTGGTTCCTTCTGGGCGCACGTCGGCGACAGCCGTATTTATCAATTGCGCGATGGCCGACTAATTGCTCGATCACGAGATCACAGCCATGTAGAGGTGTTGATACAGGAGGGCGCTATCACCGAGGAGGAGGCGCTCGATCATCCAATGCGAAACTTCGTTGAGTGCTGTATCGGCGGTGATTCGCCGGTACCGGACATGACGATCACGCGACGCAGACCGCTGTTGCCAGGCGACGTGTTACTGGCGTGCAGCGATGGCTTGTGGTCGGGTGCCACTGACAACGAAATTGCAGAAATGGCGACTCAGCCGGACGAGCCGCTTGGCGAAATATTAAAAGCAATCAGCTTGAAGGCGTTGACAACCAATGCGCCGTACAGCGACAACACAACCGGGACAGCCTTGCGCTGGATTGGCCAATGACCCGTTGCGCAACACTTGCGCGACGGAATTCTTAGGAGATAAGGAAATGCGACCAAGTGGCCGCAAGTTAGACGAGATGCGCTCGGTTCGTTTTATTGCGGATTTCACCAAGCACGCCGAAGGTAGTGTACTGGTTGAGTTTGGCGATACGCGCGTACTTTGCAATGCGAGCATCGAATCGCGGGTGCCGCCGTGGATGCGGGGCGAGAAACGGGGTTGGGTGACCGGTGAGTACGGCATGTTGCCAAGGTCAACACATACGCGCACCGGCAGAGAGGCCGCGCGCGGTAAACAGAGCGGGCGGACGCAGGAAATTCAAAGACTGATTGGGCGGTCCCTGCGCGCTGTGACCGATCTTGAAGCACTGGGCGAGCGCACTATCACGCTTGATTGCGATGTGCTGCAGGCCGATGGAGGCACTCGTACGGCGGCAATAAGCGGTGCTTATGTAGCCCTCCGGATTGCGGTAGGCCGGCTGTGCAAAAGCAAAAGGCTCAAAATCAATCCGGTGCATGGCCAAATTGCAGCGGTATCTGTCGGTATTTTCGCGGGTAATGCGGTGCTTGATCTCGATTATGCCGAGGACTCAGAAGCAGAAACCGACATGAATGTTGTCATGAATGAAGCCGGTCATTTTGTCGAGGTGCAGGGCACGGCGGAGGGTCACGCGTTTAGTCAGGCTGAATTTGACACCATGATCGGCCTTGCAAATATTGGCATCCGGCAAATCATCGCAGCCCAGAACGAAGTTCTCGAAAACTGTATTTAGCTAGCGCGAATCCGGTGAACAGGACAGCACAACAAATCGTGATGGCTACCGGCAACGCCGGCAAGTTGCGCGAGATAAGGGAATTGCTGTCGGATCAGGGCGTGGAGATTGTTGCGCAATCGGTTCTTGGCGTGGTTCCGACTGAGGAAACGGGCGACACATTCGTCGCCAACGCACTGCAAAAAGCACGCAACGCGGCGCAGCAGACCGGTTTGGCGGCAATTGCGGATGATTCCGGGCTGGTCGTTGATGCGCTTGACGGCTGGCCGGGAATAAGGTCTGCCAGATACGCGGGCGTCGGGGCCACCGACCAGGAAAACATAGACAAAATTCTTGCGGCCCTGCAGGGCGTGGAAAATCGCGCGGCACACTTTCGCTGCGCTGCCGTATTCCTTCGACATGCGGGTGACACACAGCCGCTCGTTGCCGAAGGCAGCTGGCATGGCGAAATTAGCAAAACCCAACAGGGCTCCGGCGGGTTCGGCTACGATCCGGTTTTCTTTGATACGGAGCTCATGATGACGGGAGCTGAACTAACGTCAGCGCAAAAAAATTCCCGCAGTCATCGAGGCCAGGCCATTCGCCGCCTTGCCGGGTTGATGGCGAAAGAGCGGAGTGCTTGGTCGTGAGTGAAACCCGCTTGCCGCCGCTGTCTCTTTACGTACATTTGCCATGGTGTATCGCGAAATGTCCGTACTGTGATTTCAACTCCCACAAGGCCGGTGACTCACCGCCGCGTAGCCAGTACATCGAGGCGCTGAAGCTCGATTTTCAGGCCCAGTCCGGAAGTGTGAGTGGCCGAATTGTGGAGACTGTTTTCTTGGGTGGTGGAACACCCAGTATTTTCGCGCCCGAAGAAATTCAGCAAATACTGGTCAGCGCACGAGCGGAATTTGATATTGCGGTTGATGCGGAAATCACAATGGAGGCCAATCCTGGCACGGTGGAGTGCGGCGCTCTCGCGGGCTATCGCGCAGCAGGCATAAACCGCCTTTCTATCGGCGCCCAAAGCTTCGACCGGGATTCGCTGCAGCGCCTTGGACGAATACATGGGCCGGACGAAATCCTCAGCGCTGTTGCCGAGGCGCGCTCTGCCGGGTTCGACAGCTTTAACCTGGATTTGATGTACGGCTTGCCGGGCCAGACACTGGCCATGGCGCAACAAGATCTGGCCACGGCTGTTGAGCTGATGCCCGAGCATATTTCCTATTATCAACTGACACTGGAGCCAAACACGGTGTTCTACAGCCGCCCGCCGGCGGCCATGCCGGACGATGAAAGCGCCTTTGCGATGCAAGAGGCCTGCCACGCGAGTCTTCAGGAGGCGGGCTTCGGTCGTTACGAGATATCAGCGTTCGCCAGACCGGGTTTTGAGTGCCGACACAACCTGAATTACTGGCAGTTCGGTGATTACCTCGCAGCAGGTGCCGGCGCCCACGGCAAAATTACCGATGCCGGGGGAATTATAAGACGCTACCAGAGGCCAGCTCATCCGATGTCCTACATAAAAGCTGCCAAAAAACGACCCGCTGGCACAGAGCTGCGAGAGCTTGGTGAGGACGATATTGTGTTTGAATACATGCTGAATGTGTTGCGTCTGCCGGCCGGGTTTACGATCGCCGACTTCGAGCAGCGAACCGGGCTGGCGTACGAGCTTGTTCGAGAGCGGCTGGAGGGCTGTGCCGATGCGGGTACTTTGCAGCAGCTGAACGACCAGTCCTGGCAGCCGACCGAGCTGGGTTTGCGCTTCGGGAATGATCTTCAGGCGCATTTTTTGCCGTCGCGAGGTGCGACTTGATGACACTGTCGGGCTCGCCCAGGGTCGTTTTGGGCTTATCCCTTTATGCACAAGGAAAAGGGTAATCCTATTTTTTCCGTGTATTAGGCGCCATGTTTGATCTTGTCCGTCCGGTAAACGACATAAGTCATTGATATTGCTTTAATAACGAAATTGCACAGAAAATAGACATTTTAATAACCTTGCTTTAAAAATCCCCACTTAGGTCACTCACTTCGATTTAATCCACAGTGTTATCCACAGCTTTTGTGGATAAAATTGGGACCAGCGCAGGGGGCTTGCGGCAACACCCGCTTCCCTATATGCTACGCGCCCTTTTGGCACCCGCTCGCAAGTCTCGGAGACTTACACAGAATGAAAGCCGACACTCATCCACAATACACTGCACTCAAGGTCACTTGCAGTTGCGGCAACGAGTTCACCACCCGATCAACTCTGGGCGAGGATCTTAAGGTCGAGGTCTGCTCGGCGTGCCACCCTTTTTATACCGGCAAACAGAAGATCATCGATTCGGGCGGTCGGGTTGATAAATTCCGTCGCAAGTACGGAATGAGCTAGCGCCTCTTTACGCTCTTTGCCAGGCGGCGCAGCGGAGCGCCGGCCAATTCCAGCCCTTCTAGAGAAAAATGCCCTCGGCGCTGCCGCGTGGCATTTGCCTGAATCCCCGGCTTGCGGCACCATGGTGTGTTGCTGGCCCGGTGGTCTGTCTGTGCCGCGAAATACCAGCAGCCCCGTTGTTGTGTGGTGGTAACAAGCGGGTTTTCAGGTGGATCTTCACCAAGGCCGTCTGATCGCACTAATAACGGCCAATTGAATCTGTGGTTGCAGAGTCCGCGGCCAGGCGCACTTTAAGGGAAAACATGACGAAAGATACATACACGCTGACAGAACCGGGTGGCGCAGGATCAATAGAGCTGCCCGTACGCAAAGGAACGCTGGGACCCGATGGAGTTGACATCGGTGGCCTGTACAAAGGACTGGGTGTGTTTACGTATGATCCGGGATTCGTTGCTACCGGCAGTTGCGACAGCGAAATTACTTTTATCGACGGCGATGAAGGCGTGCTTTTGTATCGTGGTTATCCAGTCGAGCAACTTGCAAAACACTCCAATTTCATTGAGGTCGCCTACCTGATTCTCTATGGCGAATTGCCGAACGCGGACGAGCTGGAGACTTTTGCAACCTCAATTACGCGACATACGATGCTGAATGAGGGCATGTTGAGATTCTTTAATGGTTTTCGTCATGACGCACATCCAATGGCCATGCTATCCGCCGTCGTAGGCTCAATGTCTGCCTACTACCACGACACTATGGACGTAACAAGTTTGGCAGCACGTGAAGTTTTCTCGCATCGCATTCTGGCGAAAATGCCGACCATTGCGGCAGCGGCTTATAAGCTCAATGCGGGCCAACCCTTCATCTATCCGCGTAACGATCTTGGCTACTGCGAAAATCTTCTGCATATGCTTTTCGCCGTGCCGGCGGAAGACTACGAGATTGATCCGATTGCGGCCGAAGCATTCGACCTTTTGTTCATCCTGCATGCAGATCATGAGCAGAATTGTTCAACCTCGACGGTACGCATGGCGGGCAGTTCCGGCGCCAATCCGTATTCAGCGGTTGCGGCGGGAATAGCAGCGCTGTGGGGACCGGCACACGGTGGTGCAAACGAAGCGGTGCTGGGTATGTTGGGCGAGATAGGCGATGCGAAGAACATCAATAAATACATTGCCAAGGCAAAGGACAAGAACGATCCTTTCCGGCTGATGGGATTTGGCCATCGTGTCTACAAAAACTTCGATCCGCGGGCGACGATTATTCGCGAAATGTGCCACAAGGTTTTGCAGCAAATGGGCCGCACCAATTCTCCGTTATTCGAACTGGCGCTCGAGCTGGAACAAGTGGCACTCAAGGACGAGTATTTTATTGAAAAGAACCTTTACCCCAATGTCGATTTCTATTCAGGCATCATTTATCGGGCGCTCGGTATTCCTACATCCATGTTTACCGTGATGTTTGCGATCGGTCGAACGGTAGGCTGGGTTGCGCACTGGCGGGAAATGATTAGCAACCCGCAGGCAAAGATAAGCCGGCCCCGGCAACTGTATGTGGGAGCCGCTACGCGCGACTACGTGGCGCTCGATAACCGCTAGGAGCCTGTCGGACTTAGGCCGAATCTACTGCGGCGATGGGAAACAAGTCCATTTTTTCGATCCTTTTCGTCAAATGGAACCACCATTCTCCTCAAACGATCAAAAAAATGGCCTGCGTTTCCCACTCGCCTCGCTACGATCCCCTAAGTCCGACAGACTCCTAGCCCTCAATCATCGCGAGGACGACGTGCGCATCAGCGCGCTGCATGGGTTTGCCGTCGACCGGGCTGATAGGTGCCTGCCGGATACCATCGAAAGGAAATACCGTTGCTTCGATTGCGGCATCGTCGTGCATGAAGTGATATCCGGCGAATGCTTCAACACGGCCTCGCCGGCTTTTGAGGCGTCGCTCGAATAGCTTGCAGGCAATCCGGTGCCGCTGCAATTGATCAGCAACTTGCTCGACACTGTCTGAAAATACGTGCAGGTTGACGGCGCTGTGTACGGCGGCGGTACCGCTCAATACCGGTCCAACAAGTCGTGGTGTAAATGACGACAATAATTGCATCGCCGAAAGTGCTGCGGTCCGCAAGCGGCACAAGAGATCCAGGTGCGCATCGCCGTGGAACAGCACGAGGTGATCGGCAAGGGCTCGCTCAATTTCATCGTTGCCAGGCAATGACCCACGTGTCGTGAGGCCGAGTCTTTCCGCGGCTTTTATCTTGGCGGCCCTGTAATCATCGACACCATGCTCGGCTATGATGCGCGCAGCCTCCTGTGCCAGCATCGTGCGGGCTCTGTCGTTCGCGCTTTCTGACTTCCTCGGCATGCGCCTGGCTCAACTAACAGACTGCTAATCTTAAAACAAAGGCTCTTCTTCATTGTCTTGCGTGTCGCTCTCAATGTCATCGTCAAGATTGAAGGGGTCGGGAACATCCTCCCCAAACTCACACTCGGGCACATTTTGCTCACGAAATACTTCGTACATGACATCTTCGAAATCGGTGCTGGAATCCGCGGGACAGCCTGTGCTTTTCGAGATTCGAACGGTAACGATTCCCTCTGGCATAGCCATCTGGTTCTCTGCATGACCGGCCAATGCGATGCGCATGAATTCGATCCAGATCGGCAAGGCTGTGCGCGAGCCCTCTTCGCGCGGACCCAGCGGTAAATCATTGTCATGTCCAACCCAGACGACGGTCACAATGTCGCTCTGGAAACCGGCAAACCAGGCATCACGACGATCGTTGGACGTTCCTGTTTTGCCCGACAGGTCCCTGCGACCAAGTTGCCGTGCGCGAATGCCAGTACCGCGGCGAATGACATCGCGCATCATGTCCTGAATCAAAAAGGCGTTTTGCGCCGAGATGATTCTTGGCGCAAGTCGAATGTCCGCAAATAATTCCGGCGCTGCAGTGGCATCCGGCCGATAGGTGTCACCCACCTCTGCCATTTGTTCCAGGATCATTCTCTCCTGGTTGAGGAGGCGTGCGGTGATGCCAGGGTCTGTCGCTTCGTCCGGCAGATAGTCGAAGCTGTTGATAACGCCGGCAACAATACGCGTTGCCCTTGCGGGATCATCAAGTGGACGGGCCATGGCGCGGACCGGCTGTTGAATTTCCGGCTCTTCAGACGGTTCACATTTTGGGCACACAATCAGTGGGTCGGCACGATAGAGCAGCTCGCCATTCGGTCCGATGATCGAGTCGATAACGTAGGGTTTAACGGCATAACCGCCGTTGGCGAAGGTTGCGTAGGCCTGCACAATATCGAGAGGCGTCGCACTGCCGCCACCCAGCGCGAGGGAGCCATTGCGAATCAAAGTGTTCTCGCTGAATCCAAACGGCCGGAGGTGCCGCACAGCATTGCCGATACCGGTCTTATTCAGCAGCAAACGTACCGACGCCAGGTTCATTGAGCGTACCAGCGCCTCGCGCAGACGCTGTTTGCCATAGAACCGACCGCTGTAGTTGATGGGCCGCCACGCGGCCTCAAGCTCAGTTGAATTTATGACGACCGGCGTATCAAGGATGATGGTCGCTGCGGTATTTCCGTGCTCAAGTGCGGCAGAGTAGATAAACGGCTTGAACGCCGATCCAGGTTGTCTGACAGCCTGGGTAACACGATTGAATTTGCTTAGCGAAAAATCGAAGCCACCGACAAGACTCGTAATTGCGCCGTCGAACGGGTCCAGGGAAACGATGGCACTTTGTGCCACCGGTACCTGTGCGAGCGCATAGCCCCCGATAGTAA
>Ga0209988_10000043_pt1 | contig 59092 bp, 48 predicted proteins | sample N075metaG_FD_183115 | JGI IMG/M metagenome (GOLD analysis project Ga0209988, IMG submission 183115) | Deep subsurface microbial communities from Kermadec Trench to uncover new lineages of life (NeLLi) - N075 metaG (SPAdes) (version 2) | ecosystem: Environmental > Aquatic > Marine > Ocean trench... | reverse complement strand
CTTGCATTCCACGCATCACCATTGGCAATACGGGTCGAATCTCAAGCTTCAGGCCGAAGCTGTCGGCGATATCATTCGCCCGTTTCAGGGCGAGGTAGGCATAAGGACTGCGAAACGAGTAGAACATCTCAAGAGCTGGCAACCCGCCGGCGCGGGCAGGCACGGTCGCTGGCAAGTTAAATTGTGCTGCCTGTTGTATCGATACCAGGGCGCTGTCTGCCTTCCCTGCTGTATTCAAACCGAGTTTATCCAGCCGGGCGACAAGATAGTGAATACGGTCAACGCCCCAATACCACTCACCACCGTAGTGCAACATGGCGCTGTTGTAATGACCTAGTTTTTCCAGCAGCGCCTGACTCCCCTCGATAACGGCACGAGCACTGCCATCTGCTTCAAACCCGGCCACCAGGCGCCCGACCCCTTCGGTGTCGCCGCGCCAGTACAGGGACAATGCCTCGGCAAACACCAGGGGAAAGGCGTCGCTGTCGTGCTCGTGCGCAAGAATGTCGAGTAGTGCGCGACGGTGTTCGATCACAGGTGTGTCACCCTTGTCGAGAAACGGTACACCGAGCTCCTTCGCGAGCATGCGGCAATCCGCCATCGCGTATTCCGCCAACATCGCGGGCATCTGCGAGTATCCCTCTCCCAGCGCCTGCGACAGATACGTTTTGCATGAGACGTCGTAGCTCTCGGCGACATTCTTCAGGTAGTGACTGAGCAGATACGAATAAGGATCATCAAGTTGCAGAAACGCAGAAATCTCGTGTGACTTTCCGGATATGCGCCGCCCAAGCTCTGCCTTCATGCGCTTCACGGAACGCGATCGCTCGGCGAGCAGCAGGTTCATTGCATGCGACTGGATTTTTGATTTGATACTCATTCTTCGTCCCAGGCGTCCCGTGGCTTCCACAGCAATTCATCGAGGTCCGGCTGCCAGCAATATTTGCGCATGTTTACTTTGCCTTCCAGTATCGCGACGCCTTCTTTCGACAGACGTTCGCTCTGTTCGTCGAACTTATCACTCCCCTTCTGAAACGCAATTGTTCCGGATGCCTGCAACACACGGTGCCAGGGAACGTTGTGACCGGATGGCAAGCACCGCAAAGCGGTTCCGACCTGTCGTGCACCGCGCACAATTCCGGCAATTTCTGCTATTTGACCGTAACTCGCAACCAGGCCCTCCGGAATATCGCGGATGGTTGCCCAGATTCTGTCGAAGCGCTGTGCCTGTATCTGACTCAAATCACCACCGTTTCAAGCAAGGCCGAGACGCGCACGAATTTCGCGACGTGCTTCCTGCAGCACCGTTTCCTTGTCCAGGCTTGCAAGGATTTCCTCTACGACCTGCTTTGGACCTCCCGGGCCCCATGACTTGCCTTTGGACAAATATTCGGCTGCAATACGACCGACAACGTAAGTACTGTAATAAGCGATCGCGCCCTGGGCGCCGGCCGTGAGCACCGTAGACAGGCCCAGCGTACCTACTTTCAATGCGCTGGACACAAAATGCAGCGCCCAGACGGTGCCCATCAATGCCGCTGCCTCGACGGCGATCACTTTTACGAGCGAGCCTGCTTCCTTGTTACCCAAAGGCAGACCATAAACGCGTGACAGGTGTATCACCATGCCAACATCAATGAATGCGGCAGCAAACAGGTCCGCAATCGGAACCGGATTGAATGCGACGGCAATGCCCTTTGCCACGCAATAAGTCCGCACGAGTTTATCGCCAAGTTCGCGCCTCGCCTTGAGTATGCGAAGGCCAACCTGGTCACTCAGATCCGATGCAAACAGGCTCGCGTTCAATGCGGCAAGCGTTTTTCCTTCTGCTTCGAAAATATCCCAAAGGCGAAGTTTTAGATTTGCAATGTCCCGACTGCGCGGGCGCGTCGAGGATGTCTCCTCTCCTGCTGCGTTGATTTCGATGAGAGTTGCTGGCCGTGGCTCGGCTGCTACTGCAATAACGTCCCGTGGTTGCACCATGCCCTCGGTCTTCTCGCGTATTGATGTCAGCAGCGCCTCGACATCATCGTGTGTGTACAGATCGCACTTGTTAAGAGCGACCACAACCGGGCGACCCTGGGCAAGCAAGGTCCGCAGTGAATTGCGCTCAGATTCGGTGATGTCACTGTCCAGCACGAAAATAACCAGGTCCGCACGTTGGGCGACCTCCTTCGCCAGCATTTCCCGGTCGTCCCCACCTGCCTCATCCAGGCCTGGCGTATCGATCAAAAAGACACCGTCGGCTTCAACCTCCGACCAGCGCTCCATTGACGATTTGCGCGTCTCGCCGTGCAACGGACTCACGGCAAATCTGGTCTCACCGATCAAAGCATTGAGCAACGATGACTTGCCGGTGCTGACACGGCCAAGAACAGCGATGTGCAGATGCCCGTGCTTGAGTTTGCCGAGCATGGACTCAACCGCTTCGTAGTCGTGAACCAGCGACTCGCGTACGCCCTGTGGCAAACGAGAATCTTCTATCAGCTCGCGCAAGCTTTCGCGTGCCAGGGCCAGATGAGCAGATCCGCCGTCCTCGCCGGCATCAATCGCTATCGGGCGCTTGCTCCACGGCCATTTTGGCAACTTTGCGAACACCCGCGTCAATATGCTCACCTATCGTTTCCTCGAATTCCTGCGCGGCGGCTTTGGGAAGCAGTTCGCCGTGTTGCTTGAGTGTGTGGGTCAGGCTGCGTCCCAGCGCATCGAAAATCAGTCCGTAGGCGACCGCGTGGACCAGTCCGCCAACAACGGTACCGAGCCCCGGAAAGGCTTTGAGACCATTACCCGCCACCGCCAGGGTGAGCGGCAATGCCTTACCCGCCCGACTTTGGCTCAAATTGAGGAATTCCTCAATATCCAGATCGCGAGGCGCAACGCCATAAAGTTTGCAGAGTTCCTGCGTCATGATTGTGCCGATGTAGCCCTGGATGATGATGTCGGTTCCGGGACTGACCGCCGCCATCGCACCAATAACCGCCTTGCGGGTCGCATTGCGGACGATCTGCTCCGATCTTTGTTCCCTGAATATTGCCTCCGCTGCGGCAAGCTTTTCAGCGGCCAGTTGAAATACGGCACGATCTCGCCGCGCATCAAGCGAATCCCGGTCCTTCTCCAGCAGTGAATTGATCGCGACTACCAGCACACCGATATCTGCCGGGCGAGAACGACGTGCCAGGGATTCGCTGCCTTCACTGCTCCGTTCGATAACGTCTGTTTCACCGCCTGCGGATACCGCCACAACACGATCATCGCTGATCTCACTACCCAGATCGCTCAAGTGGTCGAACAGACGTTGCATCAATACCGCCTGCTCCTCGGGGCTGTACCTGTCTGATTTGTTCATGACAAGTACCATTGGTTTGCCGATATTGAGCAGCCACTTGATTGAATTTTTTTCGCCGCGAGTAAGGTCGCCGTTGCAAATGAAAAGTACCAGCTGCGATCGGCGCGCCTCCTCCTCTGCCAGCTTGTCCAATGCAGCGTCGAGACCTGCCGTACCCGGAACATCGGTCAGGAGAACTTCTGTCCCCGCATCGTTACGCCAGCGATAATGTCGAATATCGATGGTCGACCCACCGACAGCATCAATCCGGACGTCGGCATCGGGTACCAGCGCCTTGATCAGAGAACTTTTGCCGGCGCTGATTTCGCCGAAGAAACACAGGTGGACGGATCCCGCCTCCTGCCGTGCGGCCAGCTCCACAAGCTCGGCTTGAGCGAGTGCAGTATCCACGCCATCTCTGTCGGCATCGCGCAAGCGTTCCGCAATTTCTTTTTTGGACAACGGTTTTGGTTTGTCACCCGCCCTGGCTGGTTTTCTTCTCACCACGAGCCGGAATACGAGCCAGATCGCTGCCACGACCAGTGCAACCATAACTGACGCATAGCCGTACAGAAAAATACGCGGTCCGGTAAGCAATCTGTCCCAGACATTGAGCGCGGATTCGGTCACGAATAGCAGTGCTGCTATCGCGATTACGAACACGAGCAGCACCACAAAACCGATGGTCCAGCGGATAAAACGGTCCAGTTTCATAGCGTGCAAGACTGCCCGAATTTGTGGTCGATAGAAAGTCGACTGGATTTTTCGGGGATCGTTTACAATCCGCCAAATGCCTCTGCAAGGAAAATCGATGTTTCACCAGGAATTTACGCTGCGCTGCTATCGGCTGCCCCTTATCTTCGCGGCACTGCAATTGATGGCAGCCTGTAGCCCGCAAGATTCCCAGGCAATTGCGTCGCTGGTTGTTATCGACGCCCGTATCTGGACCGGTGATGCAGAAAACCCATGGGCGGAGGCGATAGCAACTGACGGTGACAGGATCCTGGCGCTTGGCGACACCGCGCAGATAACAAATTTCATCGGTGAAGACACCGAAGTTATTTCGATTCCCGGCAGCATGCTCGTCCCCGGCTTTATTGATGCGCATGTACATTTCGTTACCGGCGGGAGTGGACTCGCGTCAGTGCAGTTACGGAATGCTGCAACTCCGGAGGAATTCACATCGCGGGTCGGAGAATTCGCGAAGTCGATCGAACCGGGTGAGTGGATTCTGAACGGCACTTGGGATCACGAAAACTGGGGCGGCGAACTGCCAAAGCGTGACTGGATCGATGCGGTCACCCCGGACAACCCGGTGTGGATTCATCGCCTGGACGGTCATATGGCCGTCGCCAATTCGCTCGCACTCAAACTGGCTGGCGTGGATGCCGATACAAGCGATATTAGCGGTGGTGAAATCGTGCGTGACAACGATGGCAGTCCGACCGGAGTTCTCAAGGACAATGCAATGATGCTGATGGACCAGGCCATTCCAGCCGCAAGTGATGACCGGATCGACCGCGAAGTATTGGCCGCCATGCATCATGTTGCCGGCAACGGAGTTACGTCAGTACACGACATGGCCGACTGGCGGAGTATGGCTGCCTACCGTCGTGCCAAGCGCAAGAACGAACTCATCACACGTATTTATTCGGTAGTACCACTGTCCGAGTGGCAAAAGCTTGGTGAAGAAGTCGCAAAATTCGGCACCGGCGATGAGTGGATAAGAATAGGCGGTCTCAAGGGTTTCATGGACGGCTCACTGGGATCGCATACTGCCGCATTCCTGGAACCATTCACGGACGCACCGGAGGATCGCGGCTTCCTGATCAACGAATTGAGTGACATGAGCGAATGGATACTCAAAGCGGACGCGGCAGGTCTGCATGTCATGGTGCATGCGATTGGTGACAGCGCAATCCGCGATTTGCTGGACATCTACCTCGACGCGCAAGATCAAAACGGTGAACGTGACCGGCGCTTTCGCATCGAGCACGCGCAGCATATTCATCCACAGGATCTGCCCCGATTTGCAATTCAGGGTGTCATCGCGAGCATGCAGCCATACCATGCCATCGACGATGGTCGATGGGCCGATAAAGTCATTGGCCCTGAGCGGGCCAGGACGACATATGCTTTTCGATCGCTGCTTGACAGTGGTGCGCACGTTGCGTTCGGCAGCGACTGGTTTGTAGCGCCAGCGACACCGCTAGATGGAATCTATGCAGCAGTGACAAGACGTACGCTGGACGACGCGAATCCCGAGGGCTGGGTGCCGGAACAGAAAGTTTCGGTCGAACAGGCACTGCGCGCATATACCTATGACGCTGCGTATGCATCTTTTGAAGAAGACATCAAAGGCACTCTGAAGCCCGGCATGCTGGCGGATTTTGTGTTGCTTGACCGGGTGCTCACCGAAATTCCGCCAGAGCAAATTCGCGATACACAGGTGTTGCGAACTGTCGTCGGTGGCCGGGTCGTCTATGCGGCGGATTGATGGCTGTTTTGGTGTGTTGCATGCACGGCTTCAGCCGCGATCAAGCGATCAGTTCAGTTATACGAAAAACCCGAGATCACGATCAATGAAATTACCAATATTCGGTGCCACTGCATCCAGATCAACATCAGGTATGCCAAACCACCGGGCAAGCGTCGCGGCATATTGATCCGCTGACGTTGTAGGAATCATGCGACCACCGCCAACATCGTCGTTGCCGCCAATCTGCAACAGCGGATAGGTTCCGTACATGTCGCCGCGCACCGCGCCACCGACAACGAATTGGTTGCCACCCCAGGCGTGATCCGTGCCATCGCCGTTTGAGGACAAGGTCCTGCCGAAGTCCGACTGTGTAAACGTCGTGACGGAATCACTGACACCCATTTCAACCGTCGCATCGTAAAACGCTGTAATCGCATCAGCGATGCCCCCCAGAAGGCCCGGCTGGTTCTGATTCTGGTCGTCATGGGAATCGAAGCCACCGGCGGCTACGAAGAAAATTTGCCGTTCCATCTGCAAGTCCGCACGTACATCGATCAAACGCGAGATAGTTTGCAACTGCTGTCCCAGCTGCGAGGCCGGAAACACGGTGTTACGAACCGGCGCATTGGCGATTGCGTCGCTGACAAGATCTGCTGCTGCCACTGCACGTTGCTGCACCTCCGCAAAGCCTCGCTCGTAAATCGACGCGTAATTCGCCCCGATGATATTTTCGAACGCTTGCCGCTGTTCAATAAACGGAGAAGTGTCACCGAATCCGTCGAAGGTAATCGGCCCACCCGGCCCCATAACGTACGCGATCGAATCGTCGGCGGACTGGAACAGGGAGCTGCCGAACAGCGATGCATTTGTCGCCATCAGTTGATTGGCAACGTTGAGCTGAATCATATCCCCGATTCGGCCCGCCCAACCGGTCTTGCTGACGCCGGTGCCTTTGAGTGAATGCCACTGATCCTGCTGATCGTTGTGTGAGAAAAGCTGCGGCGGCAGTGCCACCGACTGGTTGAAATATTGATCCCTGGTCGTTGGCTCAATGAGCGGCCCCAGATTGCTGACAAGAGCCACCCGGTTTTCGTCAAAAAGCCGCTTCAATCCCGACATTGAGGGATGCAGACCGTATTGCGCGCCATCGGGTGTCGCCGGTGTGATCGGCAGCAAATCCGCTTGCGGGATTGCCAGGTTCTGCCGCGACGCGGCATAGACGTTGTATTCGGCATTACTCCGTGGCACCAGCAAGTTGAAGGAGTCATTACCGCCAAACAGGAACACACAGACCAGGGCTTTGTAATCGTCGAATGGCGCGCTCGTACCGATGCCTTGTGCAAATGCGGCGCCCGGACAGGCGGCGAATGCAGCCGCCGCTCCCACACCGCTGGCTTTGAGAAATTGTCGCCTGTTTATAGCTGCCATGTGCTTCTCCCGCCCTATCGCTGAAACGCGTATTCGGGTGACGTTACGACGAGGTAAATGGTTTCCGCGGCTCGCAGTGCCTCCGAATTCGGTCCATTGATCAATGCAAGCATGCCGCTGATTTCGTCCCGGAGTGTTTGGGAAATTTCTCCGGCGAGCAATTTCCCGGCCACCTGATCAATCAACGCATCCGCATCGGCGGCAATGGCCATTTCGCTGTCGATATTGATGAATACGTCATCCTCACCCAGCGAATCATTGGCGGAGTTATTGTTGAACGTCTGCGCAAACATGTAATTGCTCAACAATGTGTTTTGATACTCGGTTGCGATTTCAAGCTCGGGAGCCACGAAATTGCTGTCTCTGAATTCACCGGGCGGCGCATAAAACGGGCTGAAGAAATTGAAAACCGAGGGTGATTGCAGCGGCCCCTGGCCGAGAAAAATGAAGGGGGGAATCTGTAACAACAGCTGATAACGACCGCTGGCCGATGTCGCGTCGTACGCTCGCCACAATTGTGCCAGGCGCAGCAGTGGCTCCTTGATTTTCCCATCAGGATCCATCGCCATCCCGGGTCGAGCTTCTTCATCGACAAGAATCGCACTCACGACCGCCGCGAGATCGCCACGTACACCCTGCCCGTTGTCATTGAACACACCAGCCACACGCGCAACATAGGATGGCGAAGGGTTGCTCGTGACCAGTCTCTGGATCAATCTGATTGACACGAACGGGCCAACATTTGGATGATTGAAAATATTATCGAGCGCGCCGGCAAGGTCCTGATCACCGGTCTGGCCGGGTGGCAGGATCACCCCGTTCAACAACGATTTCTCACCCAGGTCATGGTGTGACGGGTAAATTTGCATCGGCGTCGTCTGGTTGAAATTGTTGGGACGGGCCTGATCGAAGCTCGGCGCACCGGCAAAATGCCAACCCGTATAAACGTGCGCAAAACCCTCAATAATTTGCTGGTTGTAAGTCGGTACTGGAATGTTTTGAGCATCCCGAACGGTCGTGCCATCCAGATTCAATTCAACCAAGCCAATCGAAAACAACTGCATCAACTCGCGCGCGTAGTTTTCGTCAGGGCGAATATTAAGTGCGGCATCCGGCTTTTCATTGCCCAGCATGCTCAGGTAGACACCCATGGCCGGATGCAACGTTACCTCGTTGAGAAGCTGGCGATAATTTCCGAATGCATTTCTTACCAGCAAGTCATGGTAGTCGGCGACCGCAAACGGCAAATCCGTGAGCGCGCCAAGCTGTGAAACAACCAGAATCTCGGAAAGCGCGAATGCGACTCGTTGACGTAACTGGTCGGGACCGTTGACGACATTGCGAAACCAGATATCGACCCGATCGGGGTGCAGCTGGAACGGGAATTGCGGTGGGGCGACGCTGCGCAGGTGCGGCAATTGCAAAGACGGTGCTTGCTGCATTTGCTGGTCGATCCAGCCCTCAATCCCGAGATCGACCACAACCTGCGCCTCACTCAGCGTCGCGCCGAAGCTCGCCTGGTTGAGGAACTGGAACGCCTCTGCAGTAGTTACAACAGGGGATGGCGGAGGGGGTGGTGGCGGCTGGGAACTCCCACCACCTGACGAACCACCGCAACCCGCCAGGGCCATGAGCAGCGACAAAGCCATTGAGATCAGCCTTATTCTTGTCATTTAGTGCCTCTTAAGTCCTACCTTACAATAGGGTATTGCATGCAACCCCGGGGCCACTGCGAACCATTACTCAGTCTTCGCTATCAATAACCGTTTACTTCGCGCAGGTAGTCCATCTGCTCATCCGTGAGCAGGTTCCTGAGTTTTATCAGCATGGCAACCTGCAATTTTTTTACCTTGTTTTCGGCCATCAGTACCGCATCGACCAGCTCAAGCACCCTGGCACTTTCTACCGGCGAATTATCGAGTTCAGCCAAGACCTCTTGATACGCTATGCGCAAATCCCATTCATGTTCTGCAACACTGGACTGAGCCTCAACCACGGCGGCTCGAATTGCCGTGAACTGCTCTTTCGTCAAGCCAAGCTCATCCTGGTGCTCGAGAACAATATTGGGTGGAAACAGCTTGCCTTTGAAAACGTCGCCTTTGCCACCCTGTGCTTGCGCGGGGCTAGCCGCCATCGCCAGCCACAAGCCGAAGAAAGCCAGCCAGTGCAGTTTAGTGTCTCTAATCATAGTAACGTTCCTTCCTCTAATCCGGTTGGCCGGAAAAAGTCGGCATATCGCGATAAATATCAATTCGGTACTGCGGCAGCAAGGCATCGCTCGGCGCAGTCCAGCTGGTACTCCCAAGCATCGATGCGGCTATGAGAAATTCATCGTCAATCGCTTCGGGCGTCGCCGACCATCGCCCAACCACCATGATCGCGACCGTCGCAACCACCGCTGCTGCAGCGGCAAGTCGAAGACGATTTCCCCTCGAAACGTGCGCGGCCGCTCAGTAATTCAACGTAGGCTTCCTGCATCAGATCCTCCGCCGTACTCGGGTCGTAGCCGCAACGCGACAGACTCCAGCCGTAGAGTTGCTCGTGCAGGGCTTCCAGCGCCTGCATGGATACCAGTGGATTGTTATCGAGCGCATCATCTTCCCTCATGCGACCTCCCGAATCATTGGTAGCGTATGAGATAGATGCATATGACAGGCTGGTGGATCTATTTAGGGCACCCCTGAGCAGAGGATTCCCGTCTATTCGCTTCGATCCGCGTCTTGAATCTGAATAGGGTGACTCACAATCTACTTCGCCCGGAACGGGTCAGAGATTTCGTGGCGAGATTCCCGGAACCAGGTTGCCAAACCTAAAGCAAGCAAGAACGGCAGGACGCGCTCGGCGACATCGCCCGGAGTATTCGGCAGCCAGGATAAGATTACGGTCAAACCAAAGCCTGTCAGCATGGAGGCAATCGTGCCCTTCGCACTCACTTCGTAACCGGCAAGGCGGATAATCAAGAGCGGTCCGAACGCAGACCCCAGGGCCGCCCATGCAAACAGCACACGGGAAAATATGTCGGCGCGCCACACCAGCGCAAGGAGCGTCGCGAGTACCAGCACCACGACAACAGTAATGCGCGAATTGGCCAGGCTGCTCGGCGCCTCGTGTGCTGTCAGATTCCAGTCGTAGGAAATAGCGGAAGATGCGACCAGCAACTGGCTGTCCGCCGTTGACATGATCGCAGAAAGCACGGCTGCCAGCATGATCCCGGCGACCACGGGGGGCAAGAGCGCTTGTGCGGAATGAAACAGGATCTGCTCCGAATCACCGAGATCGGAATACAGAACCCGGGCGCACAATCCGAGGGTCAGCATGCCCGCATAAACCACCACCGCCCATAACACGGCAATGATTCGCCCTTGTTGCAAACTACGCTTATCGCGAAGCGCCATGAATCGATTCACGACATGCGGCTGGCCGGGGTAACCAACGCCAATTCCAAACGTGCCGAGCACGAAAAATACGGCGACGAGACTGAATGTGGGACCTGGCGGCAACGGCGATCCACCGCTGCCGATATCGGCCAGTCCATTGGCCAGATTGACCATGCCGCCAACAGCGACCAACGCCGCGACGGGCAGTACGATGGCCGCAATGATCATGAGAAAACCCTGGATTGTGTCCGTTACGCTAACCGCCCAAAAGCCACCCAACATTGTGTATACCAGCACGATCGCCGCACCGACCATGATGCTTGCATCTTTCGGCATCGCGAACGTCGCTTCGAACGCTTTGCCTGCCGCTTCGAACTGCGATGCGATGTAAAAGATAAAACAGAAAACGACAATTGCGGCTGCCATGCGCAAAACAACAGGGCGATGTTTACCCAGTCGAGCTGGCGCGATAATGCCACTGAGGGTGACTGCATCTTCATCGAGAGAAAGTTTCTGCAGGCGCGGCGCTACCCAGATCCAGTTAAACAGGAAACCGCCCACCGTCGCGGGGAATATCCACAAAGCTGGCAATCCCCACGCATAAGCTGCGCCACTTACGCCAAGCAATGTCCAGGCCGAAGATGAACTGGCAGAGGCACTGATCGCTGCAGTCCAGGCACCCAGGCCACGACCGGCGAGAAAGAAATCCTTGACGCCCTGATTGCGCTCTCGGGTCCAGAGCCCGATGGAAATTAACACGACGTTATAGACCAGCAACGTAATGAGTACAGCAGTTGTATTTTGCATTGCTCGAATCTGCGCAGGAAGACCAGGTCGAACCATAGCAAGAAAAAGGCCGCGCATAGTCCGGGCCAGGTCACTCGACATTCTGAATTGAACAACTGTCTTGAGTTTGTGGTGCCGCATTGGTTACCTTGTCTGTATGACCATGGACCGCAATTGGCAATTCTGGATCGATCGGGGGGGAACGTTCACTGATATCGTTGCCCGTCATCCCGACGGCCATCTCAGCACTGAAAAGCTACTGTCCGAGAACCCGGACCACTATGTAGATGCTGCGGCCGAAGGCATCCGAAGAACGCTGCAGGCGTGGGCGGAAGCGGGTCAGGCTAAAGCGCCGATTGAAGCCATAAAGATGGGCACGACTGTGGCAACCAACGCGCTGCTCGAACGGCGCGGTGCTCCAACGGCCCTCGTCGTAACTGCCGGCTTTGCCGATGCGCTCGAGATCGGATACCAGCACCGACCCGATATTTTCGACTTGAATATTCGCAAGTCCGAGCCTTTGTATGAGCGAGTGGTTGAGGCCAATGAACGAATCGGCGCCGATGGCTCGATCATTCTGCCACTGCAATCGCAACAGGTGTTTGACGCACTTGTGGACTGCAAGAAAGCCGGCATTCGCTCTGTCGCGATTTGTCTGCTGCACGGTTACCGCTTCAAGCAGCATGAACAGAAAATCGCGGCGCTTGCGAGAAAGGCGGGTATCGACCAAATATCCGTCTCGCATGATGTGGAATCTCTGATCAAGTTCATCAGTCGAGCGGAAACGACTCTCGCCGACGCCTACCTGACACCGATTCTTGCCACTTACATCGAGCGACTGCGCAACGCTTTGAAAAAGACAGGCATACCGGCGCGCCTGATGTTCATGCAAAGCAATGGTGGTCTGATCGACGCCAATCGATTTCGTGGCAAGGATAGCGTCCTCTCGGGACCTGCCGGTGGCGTTGTCGGCATGGTGGAAGCGGCAACGAGCGTCGGTTTGGAGAAGCTTGTCGGCTTCGACATGGGCGGCACTTCAACAGATGTTTCCGCATACAGCGGTGAATACGAGCGCAGCAACGACTCCCAAATCGGCGGAATTCGCCTGCGCGCACCGATGATGCGCATCCATACGATTGCTGCCGGTGGGGGTTCCATTCTGCGATTTGCGGATGATCGCTACCAGGTGGGCCCTGCATCGGCCGGGGCAGATCCAGGCCCGGCATGCTATCGCCGCGGTGGTCCGCTAACCGTCACCGATGCCAATGTTCTCCTCGGAAGAATAACGCCTGACTATTTTCCGCAGGTATTCGGGCCAGACGCCGACAGTCCTATCAACACAGATATCGTTCGTTCCAAATTTGATGAACTTGCCCGCGAAGTATCAACAAGCAGTCAGCGGACTACAAGTGCTGAACAGGTAGCTGCGGGATTTCTGGACGTTGCAATCGAAGGCATGGCCAACGCTATTCGCAAGATTACAATTGAGCGAGGCGACGATGTACGCGATTTCACGCTGTGCTCATTTGGCGGAGCTGCCGGTCAGCATGCGTGCAAAGTGGCTGAGGTACTTGGCATGCGCAGAATTTGGTTGCATCCGCTCGCAGGCGTGCTGTCTGCATACGGAATGGGTCTCGCGAATTTGCGTGTCGAACGCCAGCAATCTGTCGATGCCCCGCTCAACGATGATGAAATAGACAAACTGGGGCCAGCGATTGCAGCGCTGCGAAAATCTTGCGACGACGAACTGGCGATACAGAACATACCATCGGAAAACCGCGATTTCACCGTGCACCTCGGCATACATGTTCGCGGCTCAGACACCATTCTTGCTATCGAGTTCGGCACGGCGAATGACATTGCTCGTGAATTTTCGACCGAATACAGGAGGCGTTTCGGCGCAACGCACGGTTCGGGAGACTTGTTGCTTGCAACGCTTCGGGTTGCCGCAATCGGTGACGATGGTTTCTTTGGAGAGCCATCACTTGGCTTCAATACCGCAGCAAGCAGTGTTGCAATTACACGCATGTGGATCGACGGCGAGTGGCTTGATGTACCGGTTTACATTCGAGAGGACCTCGGCACAGGCGCAAGACTGAACGGCCCCGCAATTGCGATAGAAAAAAATGGCACCACGATGATCGATCGCGGGTGGCATGGCGTCGTCGGCAAAACAGGTCATTTGATTCTTGAACGCGAAGCGCTCCCTGACAACGATGCAAAACAGGCATTCACAGACGCCCGACCTGACCCGGTACGGCTCGAAGTGTTCAACCGGCTGTTCATGCATATCGCGGAGCAGATGGGCACCGTGCTGCAAAACACCGCGTTGTCTGTGAATATTCGTGAGCGGCTCGACTTTTCCTGCGCCTTGTTTGACGCGCAGGGCCGCCTCGTTTCAAACGCACCACACATGCCCGTGCATTTGGGTTCAATGGGTGAAAGTGTCAGAAGCGTAATCGCGGCAACGAATCGTGACCTGGGCGAAGGCGATGCCGTCATGTTGAACTCGCCCTACAACGGCGGTACGCATTTGCCGGACATTACGGTCGTCACACCCTGGTTTGCTGGGGAAGATCGCCCGTTGTTTTACCTCGCTGCACGCGCGCACCACGCCGATATCGGTGGCGTATCACCCGGTTCGATGCCCTCGAACAGCACACACATTGATGAAGAAGGCGTATTGATCGATAACTTCTTTCTTGTCCGCAACGGGGAATTACAGCTCGATGCTATTCACAAGCTGCTGGCCGACGCCAGATATCCGGCGCGAAATCCCCGGCAAAACATTGCCGATCTCAAAGCACAGCTTGCAGCGAATCAACAAGGCATCCGGCAACTCGAAAAAGCGATCGAACGTTACGGCCTTACGCTCGTGCAAGAGTATCTTGGCTTTGTCAGGGAGAACGCAGCAACGAGTGTGCGACGCCTTCTCGGCACGCTGAAGAACGGTTCGTTTGAATATGAACTGGACTCGGGAGAAAAGATTCGGGCCAGCGTTAGTGTCGATCGCCAAAAGCAACGCGCACATATCGACTTCACCGGCACATCACCGCAATCGCCCAGCAATTTCAACGCGCCCGAGGCAGTCACGCGCGCGGCGGTGCTGTATGTTTTTCGCAGCCTGATTGACGAGGACATCCCAATGAACGAAGGCTGCCTCGATCCGCTGAAAATTACGATTCCGGCGAACAGCCTGTTGAGCCCGACATATCCTGCGGCCGTTGTTGCCGGCAACGTCGAAACCTCACAGTGCGTCACCGACACTTTGTTCGGTGCATTGGGCGCGCTGGCCGGATCCCAGGGAACGATGAACAACCTGAGTTTCGGCAACGAAAATTTTCAGTACTACGAGACCATTGCCGGCGGCGCCGGTGCCGGGCCCGGGTGGCACGGAGCCAGCGCGGTACAGACTCACATGACGAACTCACGCATGACGGATCCGGAGGTCCTGGAAACCGTGTATCCGGTACGCGTTGAGTCATTCACTATTCGTGCGCATTCAGGCGGTGCGGGCCGCTGGCATGGTGGCGATGGCGCCATCCGGAAAATCACTTTTCTGCACGCAGCGCAAGCGTCGATATTGTCCAATCACCGTCGAATTGCGCCATTTGGTCTGGACGGTGGCGCACCTGGAAAAACGGGAAACAACTCTGTGATTCGCGCCTCCGGGGAAATCGAACCATTATCGGCGACGGCCACTGTGCAGCTCGACACCGGCGACACGCTTGTTATCGAAACGCCGGGTGGTGGCGGTTACGGCAAAGCAACTGATTAGAGTTGGCGGTCGCGCACCTGACTATTCGGGCTGTGCAACAATGCTCGTAGAAAAATGCACAGCCCAGTTCGCAAGCCAATCCAATAATCCGACGCGAGAATGATAATGAACAGAGCGATTTCGGCCGCAGGACTTTTGATCGTCGCAACGAGTTTTATTCTGCCTCCATCAACATTGGCTGATGATGAGATTGCAGATGGCTTCATCAGTGCTCGCCTTGATCGAATCGATGTTGCGATAAATGCCGAGATTGCACGCGGAAAAATTCCTGGTGCCGTCGCGCTGATCGCGAGAAACGGCAAGGTTGCCTACCTGAAAAGTTTTGGTCTGTCGGATATCGATTCAAAGTCGCCCATGCGCGAAGATGCCATTTTTCGTATTGCGTCGATGAGCAAGGCGATTACAACGGTAGCTGCGATGACGCTCTACGAACGCGGTCTTTTTCGCCTGAGCGATCCGATTTCAAAATATATTCCGGAATTCGCTGACATGACCGTCGTTGCCGAATCAGATGACGACGGAAACATTTTGTCCACGGTCGCCGCGACCAATCCAATCCGGGTGATCGACCTGATGACGCATACAGCGGGTCTCGGTTATCCGTTCATCCCTAGCAGCGTGCAAAAATCGTATATCGATGGCGGCATCATTGATGGGCCCACGATCAAGAACATTAAGCTGGCTCAGCAGATGAAATTGCTGGCCGATCAACCACTGATGTTCGAGCCCGGATCGAAATTCTCCTATGGCCTGAATACCGATCTCCTCGGATATTTGATTGAAGTGGTCAGCGGTAGACCGCTGGATCAATATTTCGCTGACGAAATATTCGAACCGCTGGGCATGCACGACAGTTATTTTTACTTGCCGGATAACAAAGCCGATCGCCTCGTCACCCTGTATGCCGAAATTGAGGACGGCGTGCTGGTCGTTTCCAAGGGAGATGAATCCAGCTTTTTTCGCGACCATCCGCTTTTTCCGGTGATGGGTGCGAAGTCCTATTTTTCAGGCGGAGCCGGACTTTCATCGACTGCCACAGACTATGCGCGCTTTTTGCAGATGCTCCTCAATAACGGAGAACTGGACGGCAACCGGATTCTCAGTAGAAAATCCATCGAGTTGATGCATACAGCCCGGGCGGACATCAATGACGATCAGGTGCCTGACTTTGGCCTCGGATTCAGAATCGTTACTGATCTTGGCGAGAAAGGAGAGCTCGGTTCGGTCGGCGAATATTCCTGGCGTGGCGCCTTTTACACGTCGTTCTGGATCGATCCAGGTGAAAACCTGATCGCCATATTGATGTCCCAGGTCCGGCCCGTCGAGTCTGATATCGCGCAAAAATTCAACACACTGGTATACCAGGCGCTGGAGTAACGAAGGTTACTGCCCCCTATTTCGCTTGTCGCGCGTCAGGACCCACTCCACAAGGCATTTTTTTGGCATTCAGGCAAGATGATCCTGGGCTCCAGAATCACAGAAAACCCCGCGCAAAATTATCAACACGGTTCTGGTGTGGGCATCCGACGATCGAGTTAAAGTCTTTCGAGTGAGCGGATGCCCACGCCGGGACCGTGCTCCCGCAAATCTTTGCATCTGAAAGTCCCACCAATGACATTGCCAAATCACAGCTGAAGCTGCCATCACGGTTCTGGCAACGCGAATGCCACGACGTAATCGCCGAGCGTCGTCCCCATTCTCGGGTGGCCGCCTGCAGCGATGACGACGATTTGTTTGCCGGTTTTCTTGTCAAGATAAGTCATTGGCGTCGCCTGGCCCCCTGCGGGAAGTCTGCCCTGCCACAATTTCTCTCCCGACTCCAGATCGAACGCCCGCAAGTAGTCATCCATCGATGCAGCGATAAACACCAGTCCGCCTGCCGTGATGATCGGTCCTCCCGCACCGGCCATCCCAAGCTCAAGATTCGGCATAATTGCCGGCGCGACGTCCTGGATGGTGCCAAATGAAATCTGCCATGCGAACTCACCCGTACGCATATCGATAGCGGTCATCCGGCCGAAAGGCGGTGCCACGCACGGCATATCTGCGAAGGACATCAGGACCTGCCGGCGCATTCCGTAGGGCGTGCCTGTTTGCCGCGCGAATTCCTGATCTTCGTATTCGCCCGAATCATAGACAGAACCCATGTCATCGCGCGGCACCAGCGTGACCTCCGTGGCGATTTCAAGTGAGAATACGACGGCCAGTTGATTGTCCGGATCAAAGGCGAGCCCGCCCCAGTTAATGCCGCCGCCGAATCCGGGCAAACTTATCGAGCCACCGATACTCGGGGGCGTGTAAATGCCGTCTGATCGCAACCTGGCGATTTTCTCGCGGCAATCTTTCTTGTCAAAATAGAACAAACCCCAGGCATCATCCCCGGTAACAGGGTGATGTTCCGAAACGGATGGAGGTGCAACCGGGAAGGGCTGCGTGGGCGACAGATGTTCGCCCGGAGCGCCGCCTTGCGGAACCGCGCGCTCCTCGACGTCGAATACGGGTTCGCCAGTGCGCCGGTCAAAGCTGAAAACAAGGCCCATTTTCGTGCCCTGCAACACCGCAGGAATAATCTCACCGTCGTGTTCAAGTTCGACCAGTGTCGGTTGCGATGCAAGATCGTAATCCCACAAATCGTGATGAACGAGTTGCTGGTACCAGGCGACCTCGCCGGTTTGCGCGTCCAGTGCAACCAGGGAATTGGCGTACAGGTTGTCACCCTCACGCTCCCCGCCATAGAAATCGGGGCTCACGGAACCGGTGGGAACGTAAACCAGGCCGAGCTCCGGGTCCGCTGCGAGCGGTGCCCAGGCATTGGCAGAGCCCGCTATTGCAGCTTCATCAGGATTCCAGGTGTCGTAGGCAGGATCAGATTCATCGCGTGGAATCGGGTCCCAACGCCAGCGTTCTTTGCCGGTCCGGGCATCAATGCCTCGTACGATACCAAGCTCGGACTTGACGGCATTGTTATCGCCGATCGCAGAGCCGACGATAACAATGCCCTCGACAATCACCGGCGGCGATGTAACCGTATAATTCTGCCACTCGTTATCCCCTGCCCTGACATCCTGATCGAGGTACATTTCACCGCTGTTGCCGAACGCCGAACAACGCCTCCCTGTTACGCCGTCAAGTGCGATAAGGCGCGCATCCAAAGTGCCAACGAAAATAGTGTGCCGGCATTCAGCGTCTGGTTCCGCTTGCTCGTCAATCCAGGAGGTGACACCTCGGTTCGCAATTTCAGCATAGTTCTTGTCACGATCCAGCTCGGGGTTATATCGCCAGAGTTCGGCACCGGTTGACGGGTCAAGGGCAATGACAATTGCCGTTCCTGTCGAGACGAACAGCTTGTCCTCCACGAGAATCGGGTTAGCCTGAAAAGCAAACGGGTGATTCGCACGCTCACCCATTTCGCCGGTTCGAAATCGCCACAGCTCTTTCAGTTCTGCGACATTATCTTTGCTGATTTGAGCAATAGAGGAATATTGCATGCCACGCTGGCTGCCACCGTAGTGCACCCAGGAAGCGAACTCATCGGCCATTGCTGGCATGGCAAGTGTTGCCAAGAAAAAAAGAGTCAGTCGATTTAACGACCGCATCATCGTTGTTTGTCCATACATTTGGTGCACCTGAAAAGTTACTGCCCGCTTTGCATCACCGAATGAAGCTCGTACGCGATACGAAAAAAAAGGATGCACTTCCACTAGCACCGCTTCATGCACACACTGCCATGACCGGCGCAAATGCCGTTGATGCAACTCGGAATCCACTGACTGATTGGTGCAGAGTCAGCGACACCATTTCGGTGGAACCCAGCGGCTGGAATGCCAGCAATACAGTAATTCCACGATTCGGGTCCGTCGGTCCCGAATACACAGTGGAGTCGCATTGGACCGTAAATTCGGGGCTCGCAAACGCGCCCTGGTCGTCAAGCCAGATCATGTAGGCGTGAATCTGAGCCTGGATATGTTCGGCCACCTGTGGCGCGTCAGGTTCGAAAATCGCCCAGCGGGTGGCGCGTTCGATCGTGTTCGTCAGGGCCAGGCAAAACCGCCGCACCGTCAGGCTGGCGGAATTGCGATCTGTCTGTCTGCCCCGCCCGAGTGTGACCGAACCACAAAATCCCGCACGACCGGCGGATTGCCCGGCGATGACGTTCAATCCCTCATGTACCAGTCTTGCACCCTCTTCTGCCGTGAGTTGAATACACGGCTTCAGATTGCGACTGAAACCAAATCCAGGTTGATCCAGATCCTCCCAGGGACCGTGTTGTTCATCGACTTTGCACAGCAATCCCGCCAGTGCGCCCCCCACCACGCGGGGCAGCGAATCCTTGTCATCGCTTGAGTACATGCGGGGAAAGTAGGCAACAATGCTCGGACTTGCGTAACCTGCTTTGCGAACATTGACTACGGCATCCACCACGGACTGCCAGCGAGCCGGAGGATCGACAATCAGCATGGCCCCGCGTTTGCGGCAATACATCTCCGCGGCCAGCAGCACCGCCGGACCGAGATCATGATCCCGGGCAGGGGGAGGCAGATACAGCAAGTCAATTTGATCAACGGCTTCCAACGCAAAAATACCCGTGTTCGTGCGCATCGAGCCAACGAGGTCATAATCCGATAACTCCGCGCCATCGCTGCCACGCTGCGCGTGATTCACATACTCGGGCGACGCACCCGCGCCTCCTCCGTCAGAAGCCATTGGTCGGCCAGGCGGCAACGGCGTATCAACGGTAACAAGCGACGAAGTAAAGAGTACGTCTTCAATAAACCGGCCGCTGTGCTCACTGCAACTCAAGCGATGATAAATTTCCTGGTCAATGACCAACCCGCTGTCAGGTGCGATACGTTGAATGGTCAGGTTGAAGTGGGTTTTATCCGTCGAATTGATGCGGTCGTAGTCAACGGCGGCACGGATGTTCTCTGTGGCGCCGGGTTCGAGTGCGTGTAACACAAGAACACCGTGTTCTGCCGGGAGGCAAATCATTGCGCCGCGCGCGTTGTTGGCAACCCGAACGACACACAGCCGTTTTCCACCGTGTTCAAAGAACTGCCGCACGGCCGGACCGAGACTGCTCTGCCGCCAGATGCCGCCGAAGCGACGCCGAAATGCGGCAAAATTGCCAATTAGAACGGGTGTATTGACGGGGCCACGAAGGGCACGGCCGACAAATGCGGCGGTCGTGGGCACAGTTACGTCGATGGGTTGACCCATCGGCGCAATTTCAGTGACCGTCATTCCTGCGTCTAAAGCATCTGACAAACCTATCTCCGCGATTATGAGTCAGATATCCGTAGTCGGATTCTAAGTATTGTGAGCGGCAGATGCTATTGTTCAGAGCAACTATTAGAGCGAATTGCAGCAAGATGGCGAAATCGGGGCCACTTAACACAAGATTTCCTGAACTTGGCAGGCATTTGGAGAAAGTATCGCTCACGTCGCTGCCAACGCCGGTTCGTGAAGTATGCTGTTGCCACCGCGGCCGAAAACATGCTGTCTGGATCAAGGAAGACAATCTGACCGGCGAAGCCTATGGCGGCAACAAGGTCCGCAAGCTCGAGTACCTGCTCAAACGAGCCATGGACAAAGGCTGTGACCGCGTCGCTACTTTTGGCGCCGTCGGTTCGCATCACGCTTTGGCAACCGCTTTGTATGCGAAGCAACTGGGGCTCGATTGCACCTCTTTTCTTTCACATCAAAAGCGGGTTGCGTCGATACCGGCCACGCTAAACACCCACTTGCGAATCGGTACCGACCTCGTTCGCTACGGCGGCGCATACAGCGATCGCATCAAGACACTCAGGAATTCTCTTTGGGGTGGAAACACCTGGGTCATCCCGGCCGGCGGCTCTTCCTGGCTCGGCACGATAGGCTTCATCGAGGCCGGGCTCGAGTTGGCCGCTCAAATTGAAGCCAGGCTATTGCCCGAGCCGAGCAGGATTTATGTCGCCACGGGGACCATGAGTACGGCTGCCGGCCTCGCACTCGGGTTCGCGCTGGCGGAGTTGCCTGTTCAAATCCACGCGGTGCGCGTGTCCCATACATCCATCGCCAACAACGCTGTGCTGCGTCAATTGATGAACAAAACAGTCGCGATGCTAAATCGACTGGACGCGTCGTTCCCCGATGACCTGGTGACGCGCGCGAATATCGTTCTTCGGAATGACTATTTTGCCGGTGGCTACGCGCACAGTAATGACGAAATCGACGCTGCGATATTAACTGCTCAAGAACAGTTCGACACCGCACTCGAATCAACTTATACCGGCAAAGCGATGGCAGCCATGCTTAATGACCTGCACGCCCTCGGCAGTGAAGATGCAAAGTTCGTGTTCTGGAACACCTGTCATTCGAAACCACTGGAGACGCCGTCGGATCGTCCTGTCGACAAAGACAGACTGCCGGCCGAGTTTCTTCGTTATTTCACTTGACGCGCGGATCGCAGGGTGGCCAGGTCATAGTCAGAATCAAGACTGCAACAGGAGCAAGCCATGTCAAACCGTGTAATAAATCTTGACCAACTGGAGTTTTTGGAATTTGGAAATGGAGAAAAATTCGGTTCCGAACGTGCGCACGTCGGGTCCCGTATCGGGGCAAAAAAACTCGGCTACGCGGTTGTAAACCTGGCGCCCGGAAAACGTGCGTGGCCCTATCATTCACATCAAGTTGCGGAAGAGATGTTTTACGTGATCAGCGGCAACGGCGTGTTACGGCACGCCGATGAGGAGTATCCGATCAGAGCCGGTGATTTCATCTGTTCACCGGCCGACCCGCAGCAACCTCACCAGATAATCAACACCTCGGATGCGTTGCTGAGTTACTTAGCGCTTGGGACAGAAGAACCGGCTGACGTTTTTCACTATCCTGATTCGGGCAAGTACGGCGTATGGAGCGGTAATAGAGACGATTTTTCTGACCCGAATAACTTCCTGGTCTTTGCCCGCAAGGATACGGCGGTTGATTACTGGGATGGGGAATCCGATTAGCAGCCTGTTGAAAAAGCCATGGATGGATTTTTCAATAGACTATTTTGAGAATCGAGCTTGGTCTGCTCGCAAGCGGGACGCGATTGAGACTGCTCCATTCCGGCTTTGCGGATGAAGAGGCAATGCGCGGGCACGAGGCAGCCTGGCCACTGGGGCTTGATCTTCTGGACGAGAGAATGGCCTGAAATGGCGTGAATACACGTTGACTACCGTTTGTCGCCGTATATAATCGCGGCAGCTTGAAAGTACGCCATATATTTATGCACACCATTTCGATGTCTCCAATTTAGTAGCTCGTCCTGTTTTTCATAAGTAACAGCATTACATTCCAGCCAAAAATGGCCTTTTTGAAAGGCTCAAATTTCCCTTATAAAACAATAGGATACTACTATGTCTACAACAAATGGCACCGTTAAATGGTTTAACGAAGCTAAAGGCTTTGGCTTCATCGAGCAAGAGTCCGGCCCCGACGTATTCGTGCATTTCAGCGCAATCACGGGCGACGGCTTCAAGACTCTGGTTGAAGGCCAGAAGGTCGAATTCACTGTTACTCAGGGCCAGAAAGGTCCTCAGGCAGAGAATGTCGTCGCGGCTTGATGATTGAATCGTGAACAGGCCTGTATTGCAGGCCTGACTCTCAGCCCCCCGGGGTTGAGGAACAAGAGGGGAAGGCCAGTGGCCTTGCCCTTTTTTTATGGGCGGTCCGGGCTAGTGGTCAAATTCAATGCAACGCCATCGCCTGGCGATATCGCGGTCCCGTCACTCGTTCTCAGATGCGATCACTTCGACTGCGTTCTCCGCTTCGACTTCGTCCAGCGGCGCATCCAGGAATGCTCTTACTTCCGCCAGCGTTGGCGCGTCCGGATCCGATTCAACGGTATTTCTCACCCGCCGTGCCCGTGCGTAGACTTCGTCAACATCCAGGTGCAGAACGCGGATGGGAACACCCTGCCCCTTCTCGGCGATAAGTCTGGCATGTTCCTGCGTCGCCTTGTCGGCAAATACAGTGGATTTCATCGCCACGGCATCAAACATGACCTGCAACTGCTCTGTCGATGACAAAGTATCGTCTTCAAGCGGTGTATGACTTTCAAGATACAACTCGCCATTTCGCCAACCGGCGAGATAGGGTTCATTGACGATCATCACCGGCTCACCGACCTCGACCATTGAATAAAGTAGCTCAATGTTTTCCGGGTACAGCCGAACGCAACCATGACTAACACGCATGCCAACGCCGTAAGGCTGGTTGGTGCCATGAATCAGATAGCCCGGCATATCCAGTTTCAAAACGAATCGGCCCAGGGGATTGTCGGGCCCGGCAGGAACCACCGCAGGCAACGGGTCACCCAGTGCCGCATGCTCCTGGCGAACCGACGCTGGCACATACCAACTCGGATCCTTGGCCATCGCAACGAGCTTCGCTTCGCCGAGCGGCGTTTCCCAGCCAACCCGACCAATACCGATCGGGAAAGTCATCACCTGCAGCAACTCTCCATCTGCCACTTTGGGGAAATAAAACAATCGTTTCGACGCAATATTCAGCACCACTCCGCGTCGCGGAACATTGGGCAGCACATATTGTGTCGGCAGGAGAACCGCAACTCCCTCCCCGGGCAACCACGGGTCGATGCCAGGGTTCGCCGCAACAATTTCGTCGTAGCCCAGACCGTATTCGCGTGCGAGATCTGAAAATGTGTCTTCTTCGCGCGTAAGAACGATTTGTGGTTCGCCGACCACGGATTGCTCGGCAGACTCAAGATAGAATGCATTGCGACTGATGGGCTCCAGCACCGGCCGTGCGGCCATCGGGGCGCTTGCATCGGGTTGTATCGCCTCAGTCGGCTCCTTGTTCCAGGCCTCCATAAAGCCATCGAATGTGGAACACCCGAACGTTGCCGCAAGCAACACCGCCAGGCAGATGGACAGAATTTGGCGAGAAGATCGATTCAAGAAGATGCCCAGTGAGACGAAATACCCGTGCATTCTGGCAGAAATTGCGGGCAGACTCTATCGGATATGTGCGTCAGGAGGAGGGTTTCTACAAGACTTTCATCGAAAGCGGCCACGTCACCTCGCGTGACTTTGGGCCCCATTGCGCCACCAGTTTATGTTCAAATCCACCGAGGGCATCCCGATCAGGTTATGGCTGCCGGCAATCCGGATAACGACCCTCGGCCTGCGCCTGGTTATACAACGCCAGCGCCTTGGGATAGCGACTGACCAGGTCATCAATTCGCGTGTCGGCTGAGGGGTGTGTCGTCATGTAGGCAGGAACCTTGGATTCTTTTTTTGCATCCATGTTTTGCCACAGGTTCGCGCTCTCGCGTGGATCGAAGCCCGCCTTCGCCATGAAGTCGAGACCGACGATATCCGCTTCCGACTCCATTCCCCGGCTGAATGGATACAGAACACCGTAGGTCGCAAGCTGCGACAGCGCACTGCCGGCAGCAGCAGTCTGTCCGTAGTAACCGCCGCCGAGAATTGAAGCGCCGACATCAATCGCAAATCCGGCCGCCTCATATTGCGCCTTCTTTTGGCCGGTGTGATTCTCTGTTACGTGCGCGATCTCATGACCAATAACCGCTGCCAGTTGATCCTGATTCGCTGTCACCGAAAGAATGCCCGAGTAGACAATGACCTTGCCACCGGCCATCGCCTGGGCCTGTATCATCGGGTGATCGACGATAACCAGTTCCCAGAACATGTCCGCATCGTCCCCTTCCAGCACATCGATAATCGCGTTCGTCACACAGGCAACGTAGTCAATCGTCGCGCGGTCCTTCACCAGGGGAGCGGTATCCCGAATGGATTGGAACTCCCGGTCAGCCTGTCGCACCATTTCCGGTGACGTTCCGCAAGCCGTTACTACGATTGCCAGAACGGTCGCGCCAGCCAGTCGTTTGATCAAGTGATTTGCCATCTGTATTCCCTCAGCCCAGTCAACGATTATAGCGGAGAACGCTACCTTGCCGGTAAAGCACAAAGATTCTCCCTGTTAAGACCCGGATCACGAGTATGGGTTCCATCCGGGCTCTTTTCTTAACGAGGCAAACGCGCCTCGAATCGGCGCCGCCAACTCGTGTCATCCAGTTTTTCGAGTGCGCTATCGACGCTGGCCATCAAGCGTTTTTGCAAAGGCTGTTTAACTTTGTAAACCACACTGTACAAATCACGGTCTTTTGCCAGCTCGGCGAGCAACTCATCGCTGGTCTTGATTTCATCGGCCAGCCCGAGTTCCACCGCCCGAGTTCCGTACCAGTGTTCGCCCGTCGCTATTTTGTCAAGATCAAGATCGGGTCGATACTGACTGACAGCAGCCTTGAACAGGGTATGCACGTCTTCCAGCTCTTCTCTAAGTTTGGCGCGATCCTTGTCTGTGTTCTTGCCGAACATGGTCACATTTCGTTTATAGTCACCCGCCGTGATCTGCTCAAAATCGATGCCATGAGAATCGAGCAGACGATTGAAATTGGGCAGCTGCGCGATGACGCCGATTGAACCCAGTATGGCAAACGGTGCCGAATATATCCGGTTCGCTACACATGCCATCAGATAGCCGCCACTGGCTGCAACTTTGTCGACGGAAACCAGCAACGGAATTTCGCGATCGCGAATACGTGCAAGCTGTGATGCCGCGAGCCCATGTTCGTGGACGACACCGCCATGATTGTCCAGACGAACAATGACCTGGTCGTCTTTGGTAGCGACCTCAAGAATTGCGCTCACCTCTTCCCGCAACGATGGCACGGCACTTGCCTTGAGATCGCCATGAAAATCGATGACGAAACTGCGTGGCCGGTGCTCCTTCGATTTGGCCTGGGCCTTTGTGCGCACTTTTTCTGCCTTCGCTTCAGCCTTCCATTCATCTTTTTTGAGGATGACCTTGCGCAGCCCGTTTGCCAGATTCTGATATTTTTCGTTCAGGTTTTCAATTTCAAGGCCTTCATGCTGGCCCGATTTGCGACCCGCCGCTGCTGCGGTGCCGATCACAATCACAATGGCCGCAACCAGGGTAATCGTCTTTAGAAGAAACAGTCCGTATTCAATAAAAAATTCGCTCATAAGTTCTCTTGAAGGTTTTGTCGGCGGCGCCGACTGTTTTTGAAAAAGCTTTGCTTGCTCAGACCGCAATGCCGACGTTATTTTTCTGCAGGACCTGCTCAGCCCGATAACTTGAACGGACCAATGGTCCCGCAACCACCTCGGTGAATCCTTTCTCAATGCCTTCCAATCGAAAGGCGTTGAATTCGTCCGGACTCACGTAACGCTCGATAGCGAGGTGGTTTGGTGTCGGCCTCAAGTACTGTCCCAAAGTCAGTATGTCGACATCGGCCGCACGCAAATCATCCATCGTTTGCATGATCTCATGCTCTTCCTCGCCGAGACCCAGCATCAGACTGGATTTCGTCAGAACATGCGGCCTGAATTTCTTCGCATGCCGAAGTACGTCCAGCGTTTGCTGGTAACCCGCACGCGGGTCCCTGACAGGATGCGTCAGACGACGAACGGTCTCGATGTTTTGGGCGAACACATCCAGCCCGGAGTCAACCACCTGTTCCACATTGGACATCACGCCATTGAAGTCGGGTGTCAGCGCTTCGACAGCCGTCTGCGGATTCATTTCTTTTATCGCGCGAACACAGGCCGCGTAGTGCGCTGCACCGCCATCCGCGAGATCATCTCGATCGACAGACGTAATCACAATGTAGGCCAGATTCATCAGCTTGACCGCCCTGGCGGTATTCATCGGTTCTTCCAGATCCAGCCAACCGCGTGGGTTGCCCGTATCCACGGCACAGAAACGACACGCCCGAGTGCAGACGGAACCCATCACCATGATGGTCGCAGTACCGTTATTCCAGCACTCTCCAATATTCGGGCACATGGATTCTTCACAGACGGTGCTGAGCCTGTGTTTCCTTACTGCATGGCGTACGGCGGAAAAATCTGCTCCGGACGGGAGTTTTACCCTAAGCCAGCTGGGTTTACCCCCGGTTATAGCGCCCGGCGCATTACGCTGACTCTTGATGCCATTCTTGATCGCAGAGAATCCCTCTTGTGTCTGGTACTTGCTGCCAGAGGTGACAATGGGTATGCCGCGAAATTGTTTGTTGCCTGGAACCATAGTCGAACCCGAATACCGGGCCAAAGACGACCATTTTCGCATGAATCGTCGGGAAGGTGCCGGATTTCTTGAGCCCACATTCGTAGCAGCGGCTTTTTGGGCACGATGACCTTATGTCACGATGCACAGGGACGTACGAGAGCGACCAGCCGTGATTCTGCAATGTCATGGTGGATTTTTCAGGTGTGAAGACTTGCGCGAGCACGATTCCGGCGTGGGCATCCGCTCACTCGAAAGACTTTAACTCGATCGCCGGATGCCCACACCAGAACCGTGTTGATACACATGTGCGGGGTTCTCTGTCACTCTGGTACCCGGAAGTCATCTTGCCGGAATGTCGATAAATACCTTGCAGGAGCACGTCCTGACGCGCGCCTATTTGATATTTTCGTAGAGTTATCTACGTTCGCTCCAGTGCCGATACAGACACTGCGGAGCCAAAAACAAGAGCAAAAAAATCCCGGCTCGAAGGCCGGGAAAATCAGGGGAAAATCAATAACGCCAGAGGATGGCACCGAACCTAATGCAACCGTGACCAACTCACCAAAGTGACCGAATTACGTTGCAAGTCAAAATTCTTTGCTAACACGGCCTCGATATCCGACGCCTCCGTGTCCTTGTCCATCGGCTGGCTTAGTTCAACAACACCGCTGAATTCATTGCCGCCTCGATAACTAGCATCGCTCAATTTGAATTGCGTGTAGTACTTCGTGGACATGGCTCAAGACTACTAAGCCACCTGCAATTGGTCTGTGCGCTACGCCACAATTTTCGGTCAAATCGGCCTCAATGCGAGAAACGGTGACCCGGCTCACATTGTCCAGGCAAGGAAGAAGCCATGAACTTGCGCGAAGCTCCGAATCAGTATGTATTTGCCCGATTCGCAGCGTTCAAATTATCGGCGTAGAATCCGTGCGTTACGTTAAATTGTGTTGGCAGAACAGAGAAGCGCAGCACAGAAAATGCCTCGCAGCGCCGCTACTATGCCGACAGTCGCTCAAATCGCACCTAACTCATTGTTTTTAGATTGGAACTTCAAAATGACCGCAAAATCCGCTTTTATCAGATTGAGCGCCCTGGCTCTCCTGATTCTCAGTGCCGCCAATGCAACGGCTCAGGACGAGCTGCGCAAGACGTTTTTTAAGGACGCCGATATGGCACAAGCGGCAGCCAATGCCGCTGATGCAAAGCTCCTGTCACCACGAAATTTTGATCGTGCCGCAACCGCATACAGGGCTGGCGATCAAGGCCTGACCCGAGGCCGGAACATTGATTATGTGCGCAACAAAACGGCGGAAGCAGTAAAGTATTACAAGGCGGCTACCGAAGCGGCCGGCCTTGCCAAGACGGTGCTTTCCCAAGTCATGAAAAGCAGACAGGATGCCGCAAACGCGCGTGCGCCTGAATTGTCAGCGGACATCTGGACCAAAGCGCAACGCCAGTTTAAATCCGCTATCCGCTACCTGGAACGAGGGGACCTGAGGCGCGCCAAGCGACTCGATATCGAAGCCACCAGCCTGTACCGGGACGCCGAACTCATTGCGATCAAGGCGCAATATCTCAATGAAACCAGACGACTGATTGCCGCTGCGAATCGCGCCAAGGTAGAACGTTATGCACCATTGACACTGGCCAGGGCAGTGAGCCTGCTGGCTGAAGCAGAAAAGGAACTCAACGAAAATCGCTATGATGCCGATCGACCGCGCAGCCTTGCCAAACAAGCAAACTACGAAGCCAAACATGCCATCTATCTATCAGGCGTGGTTCGTGACGTTAAGGATAAGAAACCGACTGTCGAGCAGCTTGTTCTCCAATGGGAGGATCCTTTGCGACAGATTGCCGGTGCTGCCGATATCGTGCCGTTAATGTCCGATGGGCACGATACGCTTCAAGCCGAACTGGTCGCCTATATAGAGAATATGCGCAACCTCAATCAAAGCCTGGAACAGGAGAGCGAGGAAAGCCTGGCCCGTCTTGGCGATATGGAAGAAGAAATTCGTGCGCTGGACGAGCGCCTCGGCGGCGCCACTGCTGAAAGAGCAGCGCTGGTACAACGTCTTGAAGCGCAAGCGCGGGTCAAGGAGCAATTCGAACAGGTCGAGAAAATGTTCGCCCGGCATGAAGCGCGAGTTTTCCGCGAGGGTAATAACGTAATTCTCCGACTTGTCGGCCTCACTTTTGCCAGTGGCAAATCGGAAATCGGCTCCAACAGTTTTGATCTGCTGGCAAAGGTCGAAAGGGCTATTGACGTATTCCCGCGCAGCGACCTGATTATCGAAGGACACACGGATTCCTACGGTGGTGATGCATCCAATCAACGACTTTCACAGGCACGCGCCGAGTCTGTGCAACAGTACATGATCAATGCCATGCGGATTCCGAGCTATCGCCTGATCGCGACCGGCTACGGTGAAACCAACCCGGTCGCAAACAACGAAACCGAAGCAGGACGCTCCAAGAATCGCCGCATCGACGTAGTGATCAAACCCAACCTCGAACCCATCGAGCAGCAAGCCAACTACGGCAATTGAGCTGATTTTTCAGCGCTGTTCACACCACCAGGCCCGAATCTCACCGGCGGTTACCGCATTGATGAGGTAACCGTATTCGGCGTGCACGTTCAGGATGCCGTCCTGATGATAGAAATTGAAGAAGCTCACATCCCTGATCCAATCGACCAGGCCCAATCGCTCCATCTCACCGTAATATTTCCTGAGCTCTGGATGGAAAGCAGTCAGTTCGCCGACCGCTGATATGTTCAGCCAGCGCCGAATGTTGCCCGGATAGCGCTGCGCATCCTTTTCCTCGTATCCCAGCAATCGTCGTTGCATGTAGCGCTGACCCAACGGGCTTCCCATCGTCACAAGCTGGTCGACACTAACGTCCCGATTCTCTTTTCGGGATAGCTGCCACAGGGCGTCATAGGCGATCACCGAACCCATGCTGTGTGCCAGCAATAATATCGGCCGCCCGGCCAGCGAGGCCGCCTCCAGCACCACCTTCAAACGTCGCCGAATGGTTTCTCCGATCTCATTGTCGTTCTTGATATACCGGCTCAGGTCGCGCAGATGCATCTTCACCTGCCCGCTTGCTAGTTTCGGGATTAGAAAAGGCAATGAATCACCCAAATTGTAAAACGCCTGCCTCAGCCGCCGCTTCCAGGAACCCGCCTCGACGATGTCGTGCTCAGCTGGTTCCTGCTGCTGCAACAATTCTTCAATGCTGGGCAGATCGAGGGCCATATCACGGTGTTCCTCATAAAAATCGTAGGTCCAGCTGACGATATCGAAGCAGCGAGAGTTAGCTGCCAGGTCGTCAGCGGCCTCAGGGTCGATACGACGGACGCCCTCCAACAGACAACGCAACAGCTGCTCTCTGTGCAGTTCGGGTTCCGGTTTTGGCAACAACCCGGGAATGTAAATAATCAGGGGATCGGCTTTCACAATAGTCAATGGTTCCTGTCCATCGCTGCTGCCAGCAGGTCGCGCAATTCAGTGACTGATGCGACGGTTGCGTCCGGAGCCGGCAGATGAGCGGGCCATTCAGCGCCGGCTGGATTCATCCATGCCGTCCTGAGCCCTGCATCGATTGCACCGACAATGTCTATCTCGGGATGATCTCCGACATGCAGCACTTGATCGGCAGCAACCCCTGATTTTTGCACGGCTTTGTGAAAAATCGCTTGCGCAGGTTTGGCGACACCTGCGTCAACGGCGGTAACAACACCGTGAAAATATTTTCGTATGCCAATCGTTTCCAGATTCGCGTTGCCGTTGGTCACCGCGATTATCCTGAAGTGCACAGACAGCTCCTCCAGAACCACCTCAACATCGGGAAACAATTCAACATTATTTCGGCCGGCATCAAATACAGCGAATGCTTCATCCACAAAATCAGGTTGATACTTTACCGTCGCCGCCATCTCCGTCAAAACCATTTTGCGGATGTGGCGAAAATCGTGTGCTTTGTCACCATATTTCTCGATGATGCTGTCCCGCAGGGCAATCGCCGCATCGGGCGTGAATCGCTCTGGAATTTTTGGGTAATTGACCTCCAACCATGCCCAGAGGTTAGCCTCGGCACGACGGATGACCGGCCCGATCTCCCACAGGGTATCGTCGAGATCCAATGTAATTGCGCGAATGCGATGCAAAATCAATTCCGAATTGACGAAGACCCAGCTTATTGTGGTCTGATAATGTACACGGATTCAATACGAACAATCACGATACGGAACGACGGCGATGAAATACTTGCACACCATGGTTCGGGTAAGAGATCTGGATGAGTCATTGGCATTCTATTGCGACCAGCTCGGGCTCTCTGAGCTCAGGCGTCACGACAACGAGAATGGCCGCTTCACACTCGTCTTTCTTGCCGCGCCAGGAGATGACGAGGCACAAGTCGAACTGACGCATAACTGGGACCCGGAGGAATACGGTGAAGGCCGGAATTTTGGCCACCTTGCCTATGCCGTTACGAATATTTACGAAACCTGCCAGAAACTCATGGACGCCGGCGTGACGATCAATCGCCCGCCTCGCGACGGTCATATGGCGTTTGTACGTTCGCCCGATAATATTTCAATCGAATTGCTGCAAGAAGGAGAGGCGCTCCCGGCTGCGGAGCCTTGGGCGTCGATGCAGAATAGCGGGCACTGGTGATGCATTGGAGGGATCGCGAATGAAGCCTGTTGATCAAGTGGGCAAACTAGGGCATCAATGGCGGCAGAAGTTCTCTCGCCTGCGTCTCTTTCGCGTCTTTCCTCACCGCAAATGATCGCAGCGCTTTGGCTAATGCATCACCGTTCCATTCCTTCACCGCCGCGGGACCGTAAGTTCCTCTGGACAAGTTCTCGAGTTCAGCATCGAGTGGAGTCGTTACCCGAAGCGCAAGTTGACCGATACTCAGCGGTGCGTGGTCCGGCCATTGCAGTCGCCCCCACTTGAGCAATGTCGACTTGACCATGACGGGATCACCGCCCTGCGCCGCTTTGCGTGCCTGCCGGAGAAGTCGTGACTGCTGTTTGTGTATGGGAGGTTCTTCACTGACAGGTTTTGCTGCCTTTGGCCTGCCTGACCACCACCATGCAAGTATCGTCAAAACCCAGACACCCGCCAGGCCTTCGCTGACCAACCGCCAGAAATTGCTGTGCACGACGATTGATCCCGTCAGGTCGCCAGCGTCTACAATCTCTGCCGGCGGCGTTGCCTGCAGCACCGCAGCATCTGCTGAGGGCAAGATGGTTATCGTACGCTTGGGTAGCGTCGCAACCTTCCACTCGCTCGCACCAATGTCCCACCATGGAAGCTGGATCGCAGGCAACTCCACCTCTCCGGCAACAACGCCGATCATGGCGTACTGATCCGTGCGGGATGCCAGAATGCCACCATCCACGGACTGCACCTGCAATTCCGGTTTGTCCGGATACACTTTCACGCTGTCCGAAACGTCCATATCAATCAACGGAAGCTGCGTGGAAAGCTGCCCGAGCGCGGTTACTTTGATTCGTCTTGTAATCGGTTCACCGGCAGGCAAACTGTCAGGCTCTCTCGACCATTCTTCGGATAACGTTACCGCCTTGGCGGGCAGCCAGGCTGCCCGTCCAAATTGGCTCGGTGGTGGCGGGATCGGGTTTACATTGATGACTATCGATTCAGACTGAAAAACCTTGCGCCCTGTTATGCGCCCATCGCGCAAGACGCGGGCTTCGAAGCGCGCTGGCTCAATACGTATCTCGCCCGACTCCTGCGGGAACAACGCATAAATTCGTTCGACCACATTATAGCTTTTGCCGTTCAACAAGGATTCGTAGCTACGCTCCTCACCGGCAACTTCCACCAAAACGTCGACACCGTTAATTACTGGTTCGGCGAGGCGCGGTTGACGAGTCGCAACAGCACGATACACTTTGACGACGTACAAAATCTGTGCCTGTACATAACTGTTATTAAAATCGACTTCCGCGGACACAAAAATGTCGGCCTCACCGGGTGCTGTTTTCGATTGTGGAACAACCGTAATGTTGACCGGCTCGCTTCGCTCTGAGCCAATAATTATTGGCGGGATAAGCAAATTCCCTGCGCGTTTGGCCATAAGAACATAGGTCCACGTTCTGCTGCGCGTGATTTGCCCGTTAATTATCGTTGTATTACTCAACTGGCTGCGCGATCCGACATAGAAGTCGTTCTCAAGAGCATCGGCATTCGGTTCAACGTCAATCGCCGTATTGACTAGCACTTTCAATGTGAAAGATTCATTCAGCTCGACTTTGACCCTGTCGATACTCGCAATGACTGCCGCGTCGGCCACAATGAATGGCATACCCAGAGCAAACAACGCCAGTGCGATTGTTGCCCGGGAAAAACTTCGAGTGGACATCGAGAACTCTCTTACCATGGTTGTACCTCGTCATCGGGCCACAAATCGTTGCCGTCCTGATCACGCCCCTGACGCTGATATTGATATCTGAATTTTCGCCGCAGCAGACCACCAGGATCGTTTGGAATCCTCCTGAGCCATTGCTCCATTGCTTGTTGTTGTTCCTGAGCGCGTCGCTGCGCTTCGGCCTGCGCCTGGCTGGGTTCTTGTTCCTCGTCGCCCTCACCAGCCTGCATTTCCGCTTCCTTCGCAGCGCGCTCCAACTCCTTTTGCAGCGCTTCAAGATCTTCTTCATTCATTTCCTGGTCGCGCACTGAGTATTCACCCTCTTCACTTTCACTTCCCGATTCACCGGCAGCGCCTTCTTCACCGGATTGATCCGACTGACTTTCACCTTCTGTTTGCTGGCCACCACCACCCTCCTCCGAGGACTCCTGATCGCCTTGCTCACCCTCTTGTGCGTCTTGCTGAGCCAGCAACTCCTTTATCAGGTCACGATTGTAGGCGGCGTCCAATGCATCCGGATCAATTTCGAGCACTCGCTCATAGGCATCCAGCGCGGGCTCGAAATCACCCATGCGAGCCAGAGCATTACCAAAGTTATACAAGCTGTCTGGATCATCATGGCCGGCGAATCGTTGTGCGCTGCCTGCGTATTCTTCCGCCTGGTAGTGCGCAACGCCCTCCCACAGCGGGTCATCGAAAAGCGCGGCGGCTTCGGCCGCCTGGCCCGCTTCCAATGCCACCCTGGCTTGTTGGTCTTGTGTCTGCCACAAATCGTCCCAGGTGGATGCGTAAGCCTGTTGTGGAAGGGGCAGCAGCACAATCAGCAGCGACAATATCCAGCCTTTGCGGAACGCCAGCGCCGCAAGCGGTACCAGCAACAGCAACAGCCAGGGCCCTTCTTCGCGCCATTGATCCGTTGCAAGAGACTGATCGGTTTCTGCGCCACTTCCCGATTCTCCTGCAAGCAGCAGATCAAGGTCACTATCATCCGACGTGAGAGTGGCGTAACGACCGCCACCCGCTGCGGCAAGATTTTCAAGGTCGCTCATTTGCAGTTTTGGTACCGCAAGCTGCCCCGAACGATCAGTAATAAAGCCGCCGCCCGGACGCGGGATTGGCGCTCCTTCGGGCGTACCGACCCCGAGCACCGAAAGCGTATAGCCTGCATCTCTCAATTCCTCGGCAGCCTTCTCGGCGGCAGGAGAACTTCCACCGTCTGTCATCAGGAGAACTTCGCCGAAGCGGACGCCAGCCTGTTCCAGCAGCTTTCGACCTTTTTCAATGGCGGCCGGTGGGTAACTGCCCCTGCTTGGCATGATGTCGGTACTCAAAGAATTCACCAACGCGGCCACAGTATCGGAGTCAGTTGTCAGGGGCGTAACGGTGAATGCATTCGATGAATAAACGATAAGTGCCGTTTGCCCGCTCTTGCGACGCTCCAGGATATCCAGCACTTTGAGTTTTGCCCGTGTCAGTCGACTTGGCGTCACATCCTGCGCGTCCATTGATCGGGACAAATCAAGGGCGACAACAATCGCCTGCTCAGAACGAAATACTGGTTGCTCAACACGATTCCAGCTGGGTCCTGCCATCGCCATTGTTGCCAGAATAGCGCCTAACAAGACCAACCACCAACGATAGCCCGTGGCTTTGACCTGCTCGCGCGACAATACGTATGGCGCGAGTGCCGGATCCACGACATGCTGCCAGCTACCGGGAGCGAGCTGGCGACGCGCAAGCACGAGTGTAATCAAGCCTGCTATCGGCAACGCCAGCAGCCATTCGGGTCGTAACCAGTGAAAGTCAACCAGCATCGGTCTTCGCCTTCAGATGTGCGACAAGATGCCTGATCTTCACGTTGGCAAACAGATTGAAAATTGCCAGCAGCAGCACAAGTGAGAATGCACCACCAAGCGGCCAGTAATAAAGGGCTTTCACAGGTCGAAATCCGGCTTCCGGTTCGGCAACAGGCTCGATGTCGTCAAGAAGTTTGTAAATGTCCTGTAACCCGGCGGTGTCTTTCGCACGAAAATAACGCCCGCCGGTATTCTCGGCAATCTGCGTCAGGGTTTCCTCGTCGAGGTCGGCCGACGGATTGACCCGCCGCATGCCACCTGTAATTGATGACACAACCATCTGTTCGGCCCCGATACCGATCGTGTAAATCCGTAAACCGATTTGCGCCGCGAGTTCCGATGCTTTGATCGGATCGACCTCGCCAGCAGTATTGGCGCCGTCGGTCAGGAGCACCAGCACCTGTTCATCGCCCGATGCCTCCTGGTCATAAATTCGCTTGACGGCCAGCGTGATGGCATCACCAATGGCGGTCTTTTCACCCGCCAGACCGATAAATGCTTCCAGCAGCAATATCTTTACGGTTTCCCGATCCAGTGTCAGCGGCACTTGCAGGTAAGCCCGCTCACCGAAGAGAATCAACCCGATCCGGTCACCTTCTCGTCTGCCAATGAAATCACTGGCAACGGCTTTGGTCGCAGTCAAACGGTCTACCCGGCGACCAGCCAGTTCGAAATCCTTTGCGTCCATGCTGCCGGACAAATCGACGGCCAGCATCAAATTGCGGCCAGACACGGGCACTTCAAGTTCGTCTCCGATTCGCTCCGGCCGGGCACTCGCCAGCACCAGCAATAGCCACGCAATGATCGCCAGCCAGAAACGCCAATTCAACAGTTGCTCGACCTCGGAACGGTCGGTGAGCACGGCAAAGCCGACGAAACTCGGTACTTTCAGTCCGGCATCCGTATTGGCGGATACCGCGGGAAATAACCAGCGCACCAAAAGAGGCAGCGGCAACGCCAGCAGCATCCAGGGCCAGGCAAGCGACCACATCAGGATGCACCTCCCATGACGGGTGTTTTCAACCGCTCACGTACTGCTTTGAGCAGTCCTTCAACGTCGACGCCCTGATCCCCGAGTTCCGGATTGCGATACGGCAGTGACTCCAGCGTCCGCCCGGGTCCTTCTGAGAACACCTTTTTGCTCATTCCCCGGTCGAGCCATTGCAGCCAGCGCTCGCCCGTCAGGCCAGCCACTTCTGCTCGCGGCGCGTACGCCAGCATCCCGCGCCGCAGCAACTCAGACAACTGCTTGCCAAAGTGATTGACGTCGCCATCCACGCGATACTCCTTATCCAATACCGCCAGAGCTCGCAATGCAGCGCGTCTCGGCATGCCGGCTCGCCAGTGGATAAGTGCGCGGTAAAGGAGCCAGCCAAGACCCAGCGCCAGGAGTGCCAGCAGCACCCACCAGCCGGGTGCAAGCGGCCACCAGCCGATTTCCGGTGGCAAATGCAAGTCTCTCAGGGGTATCTGCGATGGGTCCATAATATTAGTGCGTGCGGCGTCCCAGTACTTTCTGCAATGTCGCCACCGGATCTTCGTTTGTCGACAAGCTCATTAGATGAATGCCATAGCGCTGGCAGAATTTATGCAGCGCCTCTCGTCGCTGGTCGAATTCATTCTTGTAGTCTTCGCGGGCGCCACGCGCGTAAGTGTCGATCGCCATCTCAGCATCGTCACTGACCAGACGATAGCGACCCGGCGGTGGCAACTCTCTCTCCAGAGGATCGCTGATGCACACAGCCAGAACTTCATTGTGTCGTGCGACGCCAGCCAGGTAAGACTGCGACGATTTTGTAAAGCCGAGAAAATCGCTGACGATCACCACCAGGCTGCCAGGGTGCGTGACCCGTCTCATCGCCGCCATTGCCTGGCGTAATGGCTCTTCGGGATCTGCATTTTTCGCCAGCACCGAATTTTTCCAGTCCGGATGGCTGGCAAGTTCATGGACGTAATGCAATGCCGATTGCCGGCCAAGTCGCGGTTTGAGTTCACGATGATGGGTATCACCGAAAATTATGCCACCAAGTCGGTCTCCTCGATGGTGTGCCGCCCAGGCAATCAACGCAGCAGCTCTGCTCGCGCTAACCGACTTGAAACAACCTTGTGTTGCAAAATGCATATTGCTGCGCAGATCAACCATGACAAGAACAGGGCGCTCTCTTTCTTCGCGAAATAATTTCGTATAGGCGCCGCTGCTCCGAGCAGTCACTCGCCAGTCAATATTGCGTGGGTCGTCGCCCGGTTGATACGGTCGGGATTCGTCGAATTCCATACCCCGACCTTTGAAATGTGAAACATAAGCGCCAGTTTGCAGCGAATTGATATGCAGCACATCGAGCGGAATCACACGCGCAGGACCGCTCAGGCGAATCAGGCCTTTCTGACTGACACTCACCGGGGATGCATCGGCCGCCAGTTTGTCGTGACGCATCACCGTGTCAGCCCTGAACGATTGTCGGGAGAATCATCAAGGCACGCCGACACCGTCAAGCACTCCTTCAATAATCGAATTCGGGTCGACGCCGTCAGCCTCCGCTTCAAAACTCAGCACCAGCCGATGTCGCAACACATCGAATGCTACGTCCTGAATATCTTCAGGGGCGACGTAATCACTCCCCTTCAGCCACGCCCTGGCGCGCGCTGCACGATCTATCCCCATACAGGCTCGAGGGCTCGCTCCATAAAGAATCTGCCCATCGAGTGACTTATCCACCTTGCCGGGATCGCGCGTCGCGACCACCACGTTGACAATGTATTGTTCCAGTTCGTCGGACAGATGCAGGCGAAGGATTTGTTGCCGCGCGTCCATTATTGAAGCCTCGGAAAGTAGTTCCGGAGGCGTGAAGGCATCGCGGACACCTGACTTCGCTTCGTCCCTGTTCAGGATCAGGATGCGACGTTCGTCTTCCACTGTTGGGTAGCCCACCTGAACGTGCAGCAAAAAGCGGTCAAGCTGCGCCTCAGGCAACGGATACGTTCCCTCTTGCTCAATCGGATTCTGCGTCGCCATGACCATGAACAGATCCGACAACTTATAACTCTTGTCGCCGACTGTAATCTGGCGTTCTTCCATAGCCTCTAAAAGCGCGGATTGAACCTTCGCAGGCGCGCGATTTATCTCGTCCGCAAGAATGAGGTTGTGAAACAACGGGCCTTCGCGAAACTCGAAAGTCCCTTCTTGCGGCCGGTAGATTTCCGTTCCCGTCAGATCTGCCGGTAACAGGTCAGGCGTGAACTGAATACGATGGAAAGCGCCTTCAACGCTATCGGAAAGCACTTTGATTGCGCGTGTCTTCGCAAGCCCTGGCGCGCCCTCGACGATGAGATGCCCGTCGCACAGGAGGGCGATGAGCATACGGTTGATAAGGTGGGACTGGCCGATAATCAGCTTGCTGGCATGGGCCTCCAGCTGCTGAAATTGTTCTAATACGCTCATCAAGGGCTCCGTCGATAAAAATGGCGTGCCATTGTAGAGAGGATGCGTCCACAGTCAAACTGGTTGCGCGATTTTTTGACTGCGGCGTGAACCGACTCCGGACGGTAAATGTGTGTCAAAAGCTCCTCCTTCCGTTAGTCTTGGCGCTGCGTGACTTCCATCCGACCACAAAGAATGTAATACATTGCATATATACCCCAGAAACCCCGCGGGCTGGTGTTCAATTGTCATGAGCCGCGCCACGTTACCTGTGGCGTTCTTGCGCAGTCCGCTAGCCCGTGTCGCCGCCACATTAGTAGTTACCGTCTTGTTGAGTGGCCAGTCCTACACGGTCGCTGATCTGGATGCGGACTTCGAGCGGGACGTCATTGTGATCTCGGCATCAGAACATGCCTGCTACCGATTTGATGTATGGCTTGCCCTTACCAGTCGCCAGTTTTCCCGCGGCCTGATGCACGTGAGAGACCTGCCGGACGATGCGGGCATGCTGTTCGTTTATGCGCAGCCTGGTGACCGCTCCATGTGGATGAAAAACACTTATCTTCCGCTCGACATCCTGTTCATTCGCAATGACGGCATAGTGTCATCGATCGAACGGCACACTGAACCACTCTCTTTACGCAGCATCTCGTCCATAGAACCGGTGAGCCTGGTTTTGGAGCTAAATGCGGGCACGGCAGATCGCCTGAAGATCGGCGCGGACAATCAGATTTACTGGTTTAATGTGCCTTGAGGCGGTGACCCTCGTTACTCACTACAGCACCGCAGCGATTGAATCCGCCAGGTAATCCACGTTCTCTGCCGTAATGCCGGCAACGTTGATGCGACCCATGCCTTCCATGTAGATACCGTAGTCGGTCTTGAGACGCGTCACTTTCTCGGGGCTGATGCCCAGATAGGAAAACATTCCGTTCGCATTCTCTATATGCGAAAAGTCGTGCTCCGGCGCCCGCTCGCGTAACGCAGCCACCAGCCACTTCCTGACAGCCTTCAGACGCAGGCGCATCGTGCCAAGTTCCTCGACCCATTCGGCCCGCAATTCCGCATCCTGCAATATGTGTTGCACCGCGACGGCACCGTGGTCCGGCGGCAGTGAGTACAGAGTCCGCACCAACTGGCAGGCCTGACTGTAGACGATCTTGCTGGTAGCCGCGTTCGGGGAGATGAATGTCAACGAGCCAACACGATCTCCGTAGAGACCGAAGTTCTTGGAGCACGAAGCAGATACGATCATCTCACTTGAACGTTCCGCCAGAAGCCTGATCGGATAGACGTCAGCCTCAAGACCATTGGCCAGGCCAATGTAGGCAGCGTCAATGAACGGCACCAAACTTCGCTCGGCGACAATATCCGCAATCTGGCGCCATTGTTCCTGTGTGGGGTCCATACCCGTCGGGTTGTGGCAACACCCGTGCAGCAACACGATGTCACCTTGCGGAATCTGCCCCAGCGTCTCGAGCAAATCATCGATGCGCAGGCTGCGAGAATCCGCATCGTAGTATGGATAGGATTCCAGCCGCATACCTGCCCCGCCTAGCAGCGGTACGTGATTGTTCCAGGTAGGGTCGCTGACCCAGACAGAAACATCCGGCTTCGCTCTTAAAACCAGACCTGCTGCAACTCTTAACGAGCCGGATCCGCCAGGCGTCTGTAATGTGATCAGTCGCTCGTCACCGGCCGATTCCTCACCGAAAATCAGCCGTTGAATGGCATCGTTAAATAACGGATCTCCGGCGGAGCCCTTGTAACTTTTCGTCTGCTGGTGATCGAGAATGTGTTTTTCGGCTTTCTTGACTGAAGAAAGTACCGGCGTATTGCCAAATTCATCGCGATACACGCCAACGCCGAGATCGACCTTGTTCTCACGCGTGTCATTGCGATGCTCGCCAATCAGTTTCAGGAGGGCATCGGGCGGCAAGGCGGTCAGGGTTTCAAACACCAGTAATCTCCTATGGAACCTCTGATTTATTCTGGGCAAAGATCGTCCAGCGGGACGACCGCGATAGCGTTATTTTTCCCGCTTGGCGGGCAAGCAAGTTTGCAAGCGACAAAGCCCCCCTGATCGAGGGGCTTCCAGGACTCTTACGGCTTGGGCGCCCAGACAGCACACCAACCGTTTGCATTAACTGCCTTACCCGGGAAAATCTGGCAAGGACGCCATGTATCGCCATCAGCACCCTGGATGAGAGCGCAGTTGGCACAGGTTTGTACTTCAGCAGGATTGGCTCGAGTCGCCGGATCCACGGTCGATGCGTCTTCGGTGTACTTCATTGACGATGCCACCGGATCGCTGGTTTCCAGGTGCGGCATGTCTTGTGCCATAGCCTCAGAACCCGGACGAACCATGCAGCCTGCAGCTGCGACGGCCGAGAATTTCAAGAACTGGCGTCTTGCGATTTTGCTCAACGGAATCTCCTTAATTTACTCTTTATGTTTGGGCCCAAGCGGGGGCGATGCGTATCTTAGTACAATTCCTTTCCATTGAGGCAATTGCGAACGGTTCCTATTCCCAACCGGAAATGGCGTCGGCACTGCCCCATTTTCAGGCGGTATTATAGCCACTGAACCTGAACAGGAGCAGAACGACAAGGCATACTCTTGCAAATCTGAAATATCACAGTGGCAGCGACTTGAGACTCCACCCATCCAATGCAACGATCCATGCAACTGACACCGGCGGAATGGGTCACAGCAATAGCGGGCAAACAAGAAAAATAACGACACGATCGTGAAAAACCGAATTTACAGATTATCTAAGAAGAAAAAATTTATGCACCTGTTTAGAGGGTCCCACCGAAAACTTTTGACACGCCAATCCGCCGCCGCAGTGTTATCAATATTTTGTTGCCATAGCGCGATTGCTGCGGTCGTGCATGAATACACTGTCACGATTGACCCAACACTGGAGAAACTCTTCGTAGAAGCCAGATTTGGCGAAGCAGTGCATCGCATCAGTGCGCGTTCGAATGATGCCAGCGAGGTCCTGATCTCAACGAGCAACTGCGATACTGATGAAAAAATCACCGCCCACAATCGACATCTGGATTTACCAGCCGAGGGCATTCGCTGCCTGAGTTACACCGTCGACCTGCAGCAGGCAGCGGGTCGTGAAAAACTCAATCAATCGTTATCTCCGACGAACGTTGTCGTTTCACCCGCAGTTTGGCTATGGCGACCGGAGTTCGACGAACCCTCAAACATTCGCGTCCACTTTCGCTTGCCGGAGGACATGTCGATCTCGGTGCCGTGGCAACAGGTGGGCATCGATTCCTATCGAATACTGCCCTCGCCTGAAAGTGCGGACGCACCGGTCGTGTTTGGCCAGTTTGACTACCATGAACTAGCGGTGCCCGGAGCCGTGCTACGTGTCAGTTTGCTCAAGAGCGAGCCAGCGATGAATGTCCCGATGATCCTGAACTGGATCGAGGCTGCTGCGACGGACGTGACTCTCGCCTATGGAAAATTCCCCAATCCATCACCACAAATCGTCGTAGTACCGGTCGGGAACAGCCGCAATAACAGACGACGTGAAGGTGCTCCCAGAAGCCCGCGCGCAGTTCCTTTCGGCAAGGTCATCCGGGACGGAGGCGAATCGGTCCAGCTTTTCGTCAATCAGACGATGCCTATGAGGGATTTTCTTGGGGACTGGACAGCAACACACGAATTCAGCCACCTGATGCTTCCCTACATAAGTCGCAAACATAAGTGGATTTCTGAGGGCTTCGCGCAATATTACCAAAATGTCCTGCTCACTCGTGCTGGCGAGTACGAGCCGGTTTATGCCTGGCAGAAACTCTACGACGGACTCGAACGCGGTCGCCTGTCGCGGCCGGACATTTCACCGAACGGTGCGGCGGCAGGCGGTCAACGTGGTGGCTTGATGAAAGTGTACTGGAGCGGTGCCGCCCTCGCGCTGATGGCCGATGTCGCGTTGCGCGAAAGATCCCACGGCGAACAGACGCTTGACAGCGTCCTCGCAAAATTCCAGGCCTGCTGCCTGCCCGCGGCCGAGGTCTGGACCGGGCCCGAATTTTTGACCCAACTCGACAGCCTGTTGGATGAAGCCGTATTCATGCCCCTCTATCGTCGCTATGCAGATACAGTGGGTTTCCCGGACACGGGCCCTCTTCTTGGGCGACTCGGTGTCGAGATCTCCGCGGACAAGGTCGTGCTTCGGGATGATGCGGAGTTAAGCGCCATCCGATCGGCAATTACGAAGCTGGATCCGCAGACGGCGCGCTGGCGAAAGGGTCTCGCTGACCATCGAATGTAATCCAAAGAGTTGCAGGCTGCGGCCAACGCGTGATCGCCACTCGAGTGATATATACTGGGCGACCGAAAACGAAGGCGGAATTCATGATGACAGGCGCAAGCCTCGCCGTTGATATAAGCAAGATCCGAGGCTCTCAGGAAACCGACGTAGTGGACAGCGTCGCCGTTGAGGAACCGCTGGAGCTGCAGCTGTGTTCCAGCACCGCCAGCCACTCAGCGGCGAAAAGCATCTCGATCACCATGCGCACGCCCGGGGACGATGTCGATCTCGCCTTGGGATTTCTTGTTGGCGAGGCGATCATATCCGGCACCGAGGAGGTTTTTTCCGTCGATCATTGCGGAGATCCCGATAAGGACACCGGCAATCGAAATACAATCAGGGTAGAACTCAATCCGGGCGTTGAGGTCGATCTTGAGCGCCTGACGCGCCATTTCTATACAACCTCAAGCTGTGGTGTCTGCGGCAAAGCATCCATTGATGCTCTACGCGTGAGCGGTAGCCAGGTCATCAAAGGTTCTTTCTCGATTGACCGTAGTGTCCTTGTACGAATTCCGGACGACTTGCGTGAGCAACAACACGTTTTTCACAAAACAGGTGGCCTGCACGCTGCTGCCGCGTTCGATTTGCAGGGCGAAATTGTTGTTGCCCGTGAAGACGTAGGCCGCCACAATGCCGTTGACAAGGTTGTTGGCGCTTTGTTGAGAATGAAGCGATTGCCAGCGAAGGATCTGGGTCTGATGGTGTCCGGCCGGACGAGTTTCGAATTGGTGCAAAAAGCACTGGTGGCCGGAATGCCTTTGCTCGCCTCTGTCAGCGCGCCATCGAGTTTGGCAATAGGACTGGCGCGCGAGTTCGGCATGACCCTGGTTGGTTTTCTTCGCGACGGGAATTTCAATATTTATGCCGGCGGGCAGCGTATCAACAGGAAATTATGACGACGAAATACGACAAGGATATTGCCACGGAAATCATCCTCGGATTCGAGGGGCGACCTGAAATGCTGGTGCAGATATTGCGGGCATTTGTCACCCGGTTTTCGTATCTTAAAGAAGAGGCCATACGGCAGATTTCCAGCGAGTTGAATCTTTCCCGTGCCGAAGTCTGGGGCGTCGTTCAGTTTTACCACGACTTTCGAACAGAGCCGCCCGGCAAGATAATCGTAAAAATTTGCCAGGCGGAAGCCTGCCAGGCGATGGGCAGTCGTGAATTGACCAGCCACGCTGAAAAATCGCTGGGTATTGCAATGCAGTCGAATTCCAGTGATGGAAAACACACACTTGAGGCGGTCTATTGCCTGGGAAATTGTGCGTGTTCGCCGGCAGTGATGATCAACGACCGTGTTTACGGCCGCGTTGACTCCCGGCGCTTCGATGCACTGCTGGAAAAGGCGGATGCGAAATGAGCAACGCTGAAACGACGCGCGTATTTGTACCGCGTGAGACTGCAGCGCTTTCAATGGGCGCCGATGAAGTCTGCGATGCGATTCAAGACCAGGCCGACAAAAACAAATGCACCATCGAATTGATTCGCAACGGCTCGCGCGGAATGAGCTGGCTCGAGCCCCTGGTCGAAATTCAGCTTGGAGATGATCGTGTTGCCTACGGGCCAGTCCGCGCTGAAGACGTAGCTGGCTTGTTCCAGGCCGGCTTTCTACAGGGCGGCAAACACGATCTTGCCCTGGGCGAGACAGAAGATATTCCATACCTCAAAACGCAACAGCGCTGGACATTTCGACGCTGCGGAATCATCGACCCGCTTTCAATAGCCGATTACAAAGCGCACGGAGGGTTCGCAGGAATGCTGCGTGCGCTGGAGATAGGTACCGCAGACACGCTCAGTGAAGTCAGCGCCTCCGGGCTGCGTGGCCGCGGCGGCGCAGGCTTTCCGACCGGCATCAAGTGGAAGACGGTCGCCGACGCAAGTGCGGAGCAAAAATACATCACCTGTAACGCGGATGAAGGCGATAGCGGTACTTTTTCCGATCGAATTTTGATGGAAAGCGACCCGTTCACTCTGCTAGAGGGCATGTTGATCGCTGGCTTCACAGTCGGGGCAAACCGCGGTTATATCTACTTGCGGTCGGAGTACCCGCTCGCGCACTCGATCCTGAGCAAGGCAATATCGATTGCAAGGGAAGAAGGTTGGCTGGGCGAGAACATCCAGGGCAGCGATTTTAGTTTCGACATCGAATTGCATCTTGGCGCCGGCTCCTACGTGTGTGGCGAAGAAACAGCGATGCTCGAAAGCCTCGAAGGCAAGGCCGGCCTGGTTAGGTACAGGCCACCGCTGCCGGCACTTGAGGGCCTGTTCGGCAAGCCGACAGTCGTCAACAATGTAGTCACCCTCGGTTCGATACCGGACATTATCCGGCTCGGCGGGGATGCCTACGCGGAATATGGCCTCAACCGCTCCAAGGGTACGCTCGCTTTCCAGCTTGCAGGCAACATCAAACGAGGTGGGCTGGTCGAGCTGGCATTTGGCACGACGCTCGGAGAATTAATCGAGAATTGGGGTGGCGGCACTTTTTCAGGACGACCCATCCGAGCGGTACAAATTGGTGGTCCGCTGGGAGCCTATTTTCCGGCCTCGTTGCTTGATACACCGCTGGACTATGAAGCATTTGTTGCGCTGGATGGCATGCTCGGTCACGGTGGTGTCGTCGTTTTTGACGATACCGTCGACATGGCGGCGCAAGCACGCTTTGCGATGGAGTTTTGCGCCATCGAATCCTGCGGCAAGTGCACGCCCTGTCGCATTGGATCGGTGCGCGGAGTAGAAGTTATTGACCGGATCATCGCCAACGATAACCGGGATGTTAATCTCGAGTTGCTCGATGAACTGTGCATGACCATGATCGATGGGTCGTTGTGTGCCATGGGCAGCCTGACACCGTATCCGGTAAGAAGCGCGATCAAATATTTTGCCGAAGATTTTGTGTCGGCGTCGGGAGCAAAGCAGTGAACCCAACAACACAGGCCGCTTCATCCTTAAATTCCGGTGTGTATCTCTGCTTGCTCATCACTTCCCGACGCAGCCTTAAGGCTATGGTGTGATCCTCATTGCTGCGGTGGGCCGTAATAGCCGCTTTTATCGGCCGCTTTCTCACGCAGTTGCTGCGCTCCCTCGATGACGCGTAAGTCAAGACCGTCTCCGCCCGCATCAATGTGTGCGAGAAGCGCGCTACGCATGCGCGGGTCCCAGTTTATCCGCAGATGGTTGCGCAACCCTTCGCGAGCGCGCTCGGGCGGGTAAGCCGCGAAGAAGTCGCCAATTTGATTCGCCATCGCGATCAGGCGCTCCAGATCGATGACGGGACCCGCAACGGCCGGCCGCTCGTCGTCGGTCATCTTCAGACTTCCTCCGCTTCACGTTCTCGGTGCGCAGCACGTTTGACGCTCGATTCTGCGTGCCTCGACTTGGGTGACGTGACCTTTGTCACGTCCACCGCGGTAACCTTGTACTCGGGACAGTTCGTGGCCCAATCGGACAGATCGGTGGTCACGGCATTGGCTTTGGATTCCGCGTGGTGGAATGTAGTATAGATCACGCCTGGATTCACTCGCGCAGACTCCACAACTTTGAGCTGCGTCGAGCCAATGCGGCTAGTGATCGTGACGCGATCACCATCGCGCAGACCGCGTGCTTGCATGTCGCCGAGAGACATTTCCAGGACGTCTTCGGGGTGCCACTGCGAATTCGCGGTGCGGCGCGTCTGCGTGCCGACGTTGTACTGACTCAGGATGCGGCCAGTTGTCAGGAGCAGAGGATACTGGTCGCTAACCCGCTCGCGGGTCGGAACATAACCAGTGAGCATGAAGGTCCCGAGACCGTTAGCCCGGGGAAACTGATCCATGTGCAGCACCTCAGTGCCCTCGGGTGCAGCCGCGTTGACTGGCCACTGCACCGAGCCGACGCGGTCTATCAGCTCGAAACTCGCGCCGCTGTACGCCGGCGTCAGTCGCGCGAGCTCGTCGAGCACCTCGCCGGCATGCGCGTATTCGACGTCGTAGCCCATCGCATTCATCAACTTCACCGTCACTTCCCAGTCCTGATATCCTGCCAGCGGCTTGACGACTTGGCGTACCCGGCCAAGTCGTCGCTCGGCGCTCGTAAATGTGCCGTCTTTCTCGAGCGAAGAGCTGCCCGGCAGGAAGACATGCGCAAATTTCGACGTTTCGTTGAGGAACAGATCATGAACGATGACGCACTCCATGTTGCGAAACGCTGCGATGATATGACTCCGGTTCGGATCAGACTGCACCGGGTCTTCGCCCATGATGTACATGCCCTTGAAGTGTCCTGTCAGCGCTGCGTCAAACATGTTCGGCAACCGCAGGCCGGGCTCACCGTCGAGTTCGACGCCCCACTCGGCTTCGAAGCTCTCGCGGGTCGCGTCGTCGGTGACAAAGCGGTAGCCGCTGAAGACATGCGGCCAGCTGCCGAGACAACTGCCGCCCTGAACGTTGCCCTGGCCGCGCAGCGGGTTCACGCCGACGCCTTCACGACCGTACATGCCGCAGGCGAGACCAAGGTTGCCGAGGCACATGACGCCTGTCGATCCTTGCGAGTGCTCGGTCACGCCGAGGCCATAATAGATAGTGCTGCGCGGTCCCGTTGAGTAGATCCTCGCGACGCGCCGAATATCCTCGGGATCGACGCCAGCGATGGGCCCGATCTTGTCAGGTGAGTACTCTTCGCTGCCGACCAGCTCGGCCCAGTGCTCAAACTCCTGCCATTCGCAACGCGACTTGATGAACTCCAGATCGTGCCTGTTCTCGCGAACGATGACGTGGGCGATGCTATTAAGGATCGCGACGTTTGTGCCGGGCCGTAGCGCCAGGTGGACATCAGCGCGGCAGTGCGGACTGTCGACGGTCTCGGTACGGCGAGGATCGATTACGATGAGCTTCGCGCCCTGACGGATGCGGCGCTTCATTAGCGAGCCGAAAACGGGATGAGCTTCGGTGGGATTTGCACCGACCACCATGATGACGTCGGCCTGGAGAATGGAATCGAAATGTTGACTCGCAGCCCCGGCACCCACAGTGGCGGAGAGCCCGAACTGGGTGGGGGAGTGACATATGCGTGCGCAGTTATCGATATTATTGTTGCCGAGCACGGCGCGCACAAATTTCTGAGTAAGAAAGATCTCCTCGTTAGTACAGCGCGAGCTCGAGACACCACCGACTGATCTGCGGCCGTATTTGCTCTGTATGCGTTTTAGCTCGCTCGCGGCGTGAGCGAATGCTTTGTTCCAGCTGACCTCTTGCCAGGGCTCCTCGATGCTGTCGCGGATCATTGGCGTCTTGATCCGATCGGGATGGCACCAGTAGTCATATGCGAAGCGGCCCTTGACACAACTGTGACCGTGGTTGGCCTTACCTTCCTTCCATGGAGTCATGCGTACGATTTCATTGCCAATCGTCTCTGCTTTGAATCCGCAGCCTACGCCGCAGTAGGCACAGATCGTGATGGTCTCTCTTTCGGGCTTTCGTGGGTTAGGCACGTTCATATCCTCCCGGGAACAGGCTCTTCTCAACCAGCGCATGGCTTGGACACGCCTGAACACAGGCTCCGCAGCTCACGCACTCGGAATCCATAAAAGACTCGTCCATACCAGCCGCAACCTTGGATTCGAAGCCACGACCCTGGATTGTCAATGCGAATGTTCCCTGCACTTCCTCGCAGGCTCTGACACAGCGGCTACAGACAATGCACTTCGCCGGATCAAATAAGAAATAGGGGTTCGAGTCGTCGACGGGCAGATCGAAGTGATTCCGTCCCTTGCCGTAGCGGTGGCCGTTGATGCCGATTTCCTCGAGCGTGCGATGGAACTCGCTCCAACCGTCGGGAATCTCGGACTCGGGGAAGTCTGACAGATAGAGCTCCATGACACCCTTGCGAAGCTCCGCAAGGCGATCGGACTGGGTCCGTACGACCATACCGGGCGCCACGAGCGTCGTGCAACTCGCCGGGTAGCCGCGTTGCCCGTCGATCTCGACGAGGCAAACACGGCAGCTGCCAAAAGCCTCGAGCATGTCGGTAGCGCAAAGCTTCGGCACGGCGCGATCAGCCTCCGTCGCTGCGAGCATGACTGAGCTACCCTCGGGCACCGTCACGTCCACGCCGTCGACGGTCAGAGTGACCGGTTCACCGTCACGCGGCGGCGTGCCGCAATCTATGCCATCTCGCAGGCCCCTGACCTCATTCCACATATAATTCCTCCGTATCCCTTGAACCCAAAGTCCGCTAGAAAATGCAACAATGCTGAAAGCACTCGACACGGCGCCACGCCGTTCGCCGCGCAGACGCTTGCATGCTACATAACGCAGCGCAGGGCCACCAGCTGCCGATAATTGTCCGCGAACTTGTCGCCGGGCACAATAGCAAAGCTTACGATAATTCTTCGGACCACCTACGATTTAGACAAAGCCCAACAGCCACGGTTCGCTGCCCAAGAGCCCCGATACGGGCAAGCAATTCCGCAGTACAAATTACACCTACAGAACATCGCTCGAAATGGCAGGACCGGTTCGATAAACGAGCCAGGGAACAGGAAAAATTATTTGAAGTGTGAGGCGCCGACTCCTAGTCCTTGTCAGAGCGAATAATGGTGTATTGCCCCGTACTGTTGTACGGATCGCAACCCTGGCCGCCATCATCAGCGAGCGATAGCAATTCGGCTGACTTGAGTTTTGCGTGAACAATCTCGATTTCTTTCCGCCTGGTCTGTAATGGCCTGGGCTGGGGTTTGATCGCCTGCCGCAATGCAGACGTGCGAATTTCTGATTTTTTGCTAAACATGACCCTGCGTCTCTGGCAGCTTCGTGTAGTCACATTATGATCCACTGCTGCGCTTGTTTGAATGTTGTCGGTCGGCTAAATTACACCGCTGGTCGGCTTCACACCGCCCGTCCGCGTAATTCTACCGGACATTCCAGCGTTACCCCAGAACCCATTGCAATCTTGCGAGCCGTCCGCTTCCACAAACAGCAAGAACAATCTACGTCGTTTTGCCTGAGTTGTTTCTACTACCGCTCAAAGCGTTGACAGGACTCACTTCTTCTCATCGCCAAACAACCAGTTTTGTATCGGTGTCTTTGCAAATTTCGCGAACAGCAGGTACGCGATGCCAATTCCCAACCCACCCCAGACGGGTGACCAGCTGATTATGTGAAAAGGCCCTATCAGTGCGTTAATCGTATTCTGGATGGACAGTATGGAAAAGCGCAGTAACAACTCGAGAAGCTGCCCGCTGAAAAACCCGCCGATGCTCTCGGCCTCGAATATTTCGCCGAAGAACATCGAGACTTCAAGCCAAATGAAAGTAAACAGGAAACCGCAGGCTTAAAGACCCCCACCTCGGGCATGCCAGACGTTGCGGAAGCCACGTTTGAATACTTGCAGCAAAGCACCCGGAAACGCCTTGGGTTCGTTGATGAGCAACGAGCCCAGGCCAGCTGTTTCCTTTACGTTGTTACTCATTCGCGTGACAAAAGCCTGCTTGTCGCGTTTGCGACGCGAGCGGGTTTTTTCTTTTCGCTTGATGATCGGCACCGTTTATGAGGATACGGGCCTCGCTTGCGACGGGCCGCGATTACACGCGACCACGTCCGTGCTAGCTCTTATCCAGTTTCGAAAATTTCGATCCTTCCAGCGTCAGGTTGTACATGAGGCCTTTGGAATTGAAGATAAATCCAATGACGGGGTCCTTGATGTTCTGGGTGTCAACAGTTTTGCCGGCACCAATATCAATAAGTGCAACTGAGCCGTCAACACCGACTTTCCATCCGGAACTGTTTTGAAATTTTTCCAGCGCGTCTTTGGTCATGAATGCAATGAGAATTGCTTTCGCTTGGGCGCCAAGTTGAAAACCGAACGAGCCGGCGGAGGTTCGATAATAGTCCACCGTTTTTCCGCCAACGCGAAGCGCGCCTTCACCAGTTTCACCACCGATCCCGATACCCACTTTTATGACGCGAGGAAACACCAGTATAGCCGCCGCCTGATTAAGAAATACCTCCGAACCATTGACGTCTGTTTTGAATAATTCAATCGTCTTGTCGACCTTGGCATCTATTTCTGCAGCAGATGCCGCATAGGAAGAAACAGGAACGACGAACATCGTCAATGCGAGAATCCAACGAACAAACCGAAGAGAATGTTTCATGAAAAAATAATCCTGTAATAAAACCCAAGTTAGCTGTAGCCGCAATATGATAACGCAGCCAACCACCAGCAGATAGTCAGGCAATACTGCCACCAACAACCTGAAGCGCGGCTGAATGCGCCAAACATGGTTCGGGCTAGCGGCCCGCAGAGCCCTCGCCTGCAGCCGTTGTGACAAATACCCCTAGCATTTGTTGCAATACGTCGACCAGTAATTCGGCGCGGCGCGCATCATACCGCAATGATTCTTCGTCCATGTAACAGCGTTGCGCCAATTCAAGCTGAATGGCGTACTGGCCCTGGGCCGGAGAGCCATAATTTCGCGTGATAAAGCCGCCACGAAAACGGCCGTCAAGCACCGTGGAGAAAGGCGAAGATGCAGCGATCCCGGCTACCGCTGTACGTATTGCCGGGGGACAACTACTGCCGTTGTTCGTGCCAATGTTGAGCTCTGTCAGCTCGCCGGGAAACAGCGACGGCACACGACTGGGAATCGAATGCGCATCCCACAGCAGGGCATACCCGAAGCGTTTCTTCAATTGCTGTAGTCGATGCGCTATTTTCTCATGGTAGGGCCGCCAGAATGCGCCTACCCGTCGTTCTTTCTCGCTGCCGGGCACAACGCTCCCATCGGTGTATATCCCGGCGCCGCCAAATGTCCGTGCAGGACACAAACCGGTCGACACCTGACCTTCATACAGCGCCTCGTCGGACATCGAACGGTTCAAATCGACTACGTAACGCGAATGAGTCGCAACGATCATGCTTGCATCCATCTGCTTGCAAAACTCGTACAGGCGGGCAACGTGCCAGTCGGTATCCGGAATCGCCAACGCCTCAGGTGTCATTTGGGCGGCGATATCCGGTGGCAATACCCTGCCGTCATGTGGCACGCTGACAAGTAGCGGTGAGTCGCCTTCATGATACGTAAAGCAATCGCTCATTGATCATAGCTCGGCAAGAAAGCCCGACCGTTTTCGACGAAGACACCCGCTTCGATCAAGTCGGCCACTTCTGCGATGTCAGCTGCCATTGAACGATCTTGCGTGCACGCTGGCGAGCTGGCGCGAATTCTCGCAACGACGCCCTCAAGCACTTCCGAACTCCTTTTCGGACGGTGAAATTCGATGCCCTGGGCGCTCGCAAGAAGTTCAATGGCAACTATGTTGGCAGAATTATCGAGCATCGTATGCAATCGGTTGGCGGCAAACGTCGCCATACTCACGTGATCTTCCTGGTTCGCCGACGTGGGAATGCTGTCGACGCTGGCAGGATGCGCAAGCGATTTGTTTTCCGAAGCAAGCGCTGCCGACGTGACCTGATGAATCATATAACCGGAGTTCAATCCCCCGTTCTCGACCAGGAATGCCGGCAAACCGCTGAGATGCGAGTCGATCAGCAGAGCTGTGCGACGTTCGGACAACGAGCCGATTTCCGCGATCGCAAGCGCCAGATAATCTGCAGCGAAAGCAATTGGCTCCGCATGAAAATTGCCACCCGACAGAATTTCGCCGGTATCGACAAAGACAAGCGGATTGTCTGTGACAGCGTTCGCCTCGATATTCAAAACGCCAGCTACGTGCCGCATGACATCGAGACAAGCACCCGCAATTTGCGGTTGACAGCGTATGGAGTACGGGTCCTGAACACGGGAACAGCCAACGTGTGAGGCGCGAATCTCACTGCCGAGCATCAATTCGCGCAGTCGCTTTGCGACAGCAATCTGACCAGCATGACCTCGGACCTCGTGAATGCGAGCATCGAACGGTGTATCGCTGCCCTTGATCGCATCCGCCGCCAGCGCGCCAGCAACAACAGCGGCCGATAGCAAACGCTCCGAGCGAAACAATGCTGCCAGAGCAAGCGCTGTAGATACCTGGGTTCCGTTCAGCAACGCCAGGCCCTCTTTAGGGGCCAACACCAGCGGCGCCAGCCCGGCATTCACAAGCGCATCGCTGGCGGGCATCTGGACGCCATTAACGCGCACATCTCCGGCACCTATCAATGCCCCGGCCATATGTGCCAGCGGAGCGAGATCGCCTGACGCGCCAACTGATCCTTTCGATGGTATGCATGGGTAGATGTCGTTACTCACCAGCGCACAGAGGCTATTGACCAGTTCCAGCCGGGCACCCGAATTCCCCTGCGCCAGCGCCATGATTTTCATGACCATAGTGAGCCTGACAATCGAATCCGGTAACAAGGGTCCGACTCCAACCGCGTGCGAGAGAACGAGATTGACCTGCAACTGAGCAAGATCGTCGTCGCTGATTCTCACCTGCGCAAGCTGGCCGAAACCAGTGTTGACACCGTACACCTGCTCACCTTTTGCAAGCACGTCGCGGATTACCGCTGCAGACGCGGCGATTTTTTGGCCCGCAGAAGCGCCAATCGTTACCTGTAGGCTCTCCTCCCAAACTGCGCGCAAATCCTGCAGCGTCAAAGGCATATCATTGATGCAAAGATTCATTGTCAGTCCTTATAAGTCGATCATCGGCAAATTGAGTTGATGTTCTCGTGCACAGTCGATTGCTTCCTGGTAGCCCGCATCCGCATGACGCATAACGCCAGTCGCCGGATCGTTCCAGAGCACACGTCCTATGCGCCGATCTGCGTCTGCGCTGCCATCGCATACGATGACAAATCCGGCATGTTGTGAATAACCCATGCCGACGCCGCCGCCATGATGCAGGGATACCCAGGTCGCACCACCCGCCGTACTGAGCAGCGCGTTCAACAACGGCCAGTCGGAAACAGCATCCGATCCATCGCGCATGGACTCGGTTTCTCGATTTGGGCTGGCCACCGAGCCACTGTCAAGATGATCTCGACCGACCACGATTGGCGCTTTGAGTTCACCGCTGCGCACCATTGCGTTAAACGCCAGACCCAGCTTGTCTCTCACACCGAGCCCCACCCAGCAAATCCTTGCTGGCAATCCCTGAAACTGAATTCGCTCACGCGCGCCGTCCAACCAGCGGTGCAGATGCGCATCGTCGGGGATCAGTTCTTTGACTTTAGCATCGGTCTTGTAAATGTCTTCGGGATCACCCGACAACGCCACCCAGCGAAACGGTCCAATTCCGCGACAAAACAGCGGCCGCACAAAAGCCGGCACGAAACCGGGGAAATCGAAGGCATCTTTCACGCCCTGGTCCAACGCGACCTGGCGAATGTTGTTGCCATAGTCAAAGGTCGGGATTCCCGCGCGATGAAATTCCAGCATCGCTTCTACGTGAATCGCCATTGATTTGACCGCTGCAGCGGCCACGGAATCGGGATCGGACGCACGCGCATCGATCCATTGATCGACCGACCACCCTATCGGCAGATAACCGTTCGCCGGATCGTGGGCCGATGTCTGGTCTGTTACGGCGTCGGGCTTGATGCCGCGCTTCAACAACTCCGGCAATATTTCAGCAGCATTGCCGAGCAAACCGACGGAAATCGGCTTGCGATCTTTTATTGAGGCATCGATGATAGCCATCGCTTCATCGATCGTAGTCGCGCTCCGATCAAGATAGCCGGTCTCCAGTCGCTTTTCGATGCGATCTTGCTGGCACTCGATCGCAAGCATCGACGCGCCCGCCATCGTCGCAGCCAGCGGCTGCGCGCCACCCATACCACCGAGGCCCGCCGTCAGAATCCAGCGCCCGGCCAGATCACCGTCGTAATGCTGCCGGCCCATTTCGACGAATGATTCATAGGTTCCCTGGACAATTCCCTGGCTGCCAATGTAGATCCAGGAGCCCGCAGTCATCTGGCCGTACATCATGAGGCCCTTGCGGTCGAGTTCACGGAAATGTTCCCAGTTGGCCCACGCCGGAACGAGATTGGAATTCGCAATCAACACCCGGGGTGCATCGCTGTGAGTTTTGAACACGCCAACTGGCTTGCCCGACTGGACCAGCAATGTTTCGTCTGCCTCGAGCTCGCACAAACATTTGACTATTTCATCGTAACAATCCCAGTCTCGCGCAGCCTTGCCAATGCCCCCATAGACGACCAGGTCCTCGGGTCTTTCGGCGACGTCCGGATCAAGATTGTTCATCAACATTCGCAAGGGCGCTTCTGTTTGCCAGCTCTTCGCCTGCAGCTGTGTTCCCGTCGCTGCCCTGATGATTCGTTTGCTGTTCATAATTTACTGCCACCATTTCGTTGAACTTCAATTTGTCGTTTATTGGGTGTACCCGGTTTTGCATAGTGCCCGGTCAATTCGTACCGACTGCCGGGATGATGCAGGCGGCCGTAGGTCACCGGCCGGCCGTTAGCCCAGGTGCGTCGAATGACGACCAGACACGGCTCCCGAACGCCCATTTTCAAATAGTCCTGAACAGCCGGGTCAGGCATCGCAGCCCGAACAACATGATCCGCTTCCTGTAAGGGAGAGATGTCGCTCAGGTATGCACTCGGAGTGACCGTCGTGAAATCCTGTTCGAGAAATTGCGGCGCAAACGCGGTTGTGACGTACCGGTCCTCAACCTGAATGGGTGTACCGTCCTCGTGATGCACGAGCAGGATGTTGAACACTTCGGTTCCCTGCGGGATATTCAGGGCGCGTGCAACCTCCTCATCGGCTGCTCGCCGCCGTTTCCGGATAATGTGCGCCGAATGCACATGACCACGAAGGGTCACTTCGTCAGCGATGTTGCGAACCTCAAGCAGGTGCGAGTTTGCCTTCAGGTCAGAAACGAATGTGCCTATCCCGGCGACACGATCCACATAGCCCTCGTCGGTTAACTCGCGTAACGCACGGTTGGCGGTCATGCGTGATACACCAGTCGATTCGACCCAATCGTTCTCCGAAGGTACGCGATCGTGCGGGCGCAGATCGCCTCGCGCAATCTGCTCGATAATTAAATCCTTAATGTGTTGATAGCGGGGTTTTTGTTGTGCTTTCATCGTGCAGCCATCTCGCGCCAATTCAGGTTTTTGATTGTGTCGGCGTAGTGCTGCCGCGCTGTGTCGGCATCTGCGTGCACACCGTCAATGACTTTCCAGTTGCCGTTCACCATGACTCGATCAATGGGCAGCGTGAATCCGGAAAAGACCAGGGCGTCCAGCAACGAACTCACGTCATGACCAACCAGCATCGGACTGTCGTCGTCAAGCACAATGAGATCAGCTCTCGCACCTGTCTCAAGACGACCACCCGCACTGTCTCCGGCAGCAATAGCACCGCCAGCCGCTGCGCGCTCATACAGGCTGCGACCCGTGTTACGCATGCGTATGGCCGCAACATTTCGCTCCTGCGCTGCCAGGCGCTGTCCGTATTCCAGCCAACGCAATTCTTCGAATGGATTTACGGTGACATGGCTATCCGACCCGATCGCTATGCGCCCGTCATTTTCCAGGTACGGCCGCAGGCGGAACAAACCATCGCCCAAATTAGCCTCCGTACTCGGGCACAGGCAAACGACCGCACCTGATTTTGCCACCCACTCCAGCTCTTCCATGTCCATGTGAGTCGCATGTACCAGACACCACTGGCTGTCCAGGTCGAAATTATCCAGCAGCCAGTACACCGGCCGGGCATGGTAGGCGCCGAGGCATTCATCGATTTCTCTTTGTTGTTCCGCAACGTGAATGTGAATCGGCACCTTGTCCTGCTTCGCCACCTCTGCGAGCCGACCGAGTGATTCCTTCGATACAGCTCTTAAACTGTGCGCACCGATCGCAAGCGAGTGTGGGCTATCAAGCAATTCAGCTGCTCGCTGGTAGTGGGCCATGAAATCATCCAGCGACAATGCGAAACCTTCCTGTTCCACTGAAAGTGGCTTGTTGGTAAACCCTGCGCGTTCATACAGAATCGGCACATAAGTCATGCGTATACCGCTGTCATTCGCCGCGTTAACCAGTGCATTGAGCATCGCATCAGTAACTGCGCTGTCGCCAGCCTGGCGATGCAAATAGTGGAACTCGACCACGGTCGTATAACCACTTGAAACCATTTCCACATAGAGCTGCCGTGCGATATTTTCCAGTGCGGCGGCGTCGATCCGGGATGCGAGCTGATACATCAGCTGCCTCCAGGTCCAGAAGTTGTCCTTTTCTGCCGGGCCGCGATACTCGGTGCGCCCTGCAAGTGCTCTCTGAAAAGCATGACTGTGGGCATTGGATAACCCGGGGATGACGATTCCAACGACCGTGTCTTCATCATCAGGCGAGCGATCCGTGGCAATGCCGACTATCCCTCCCGCGTCGATGCTGAGTCGGACATTTTCCTGCCAGCCGTTTGCCAGCAAGGCCTTGCGAGCGAAAATAGTGGTCATCAGTTGCTCTCATCAGGTTGTATATACAGGCTAATACATGCTAACGTTCAATGCAATACGGGCCAATACCTTAAGAGCTTCAAAACATGTCCGATTGGGACCTCTTGCTTACCGACACACACCTGGCAACGATGCGTTCCGGCGCTGCACCGTATGGAATTATTGCCGATGCCGCGCTGGCCATTGCGGATGGAAAAATTGCCTGGGTAGGCGCTGCCGCCGAATTACCGGACACCCGCTGCGCACGAAAAGAATCGTTGCAAGGACGTTGGCTCACGCCCGCGCTCATCGACTGCCACACGCATCTGGTGTTCGCCGGCAATCGAGCGACGGAATTCGAGGCGCGACTTAACGGTGCTACGTATGAGGAGATTGCAGCGTCCGGGGGCGGCATCATGTCGACGGTACGGGCAACTCGCGCTGCCAGCCCCTCCACGCTCGCCAAAGCCTCGGAACGGCGCCTGCTGTCGCTGAGAAAGGAAGGCGTCGCAACAATTGAAATCAAGTCGGGTTACGGCCTGGATCTCGAGACGGAAGTAAGAATGCTTGAAGTTGGCAAAGCGCTGGCGAAGGCGAACGATGTTTCGGTGACAACGACATTTCTCGGTGTGCACGCAACTCCGCCGAATTTCAAAGGACGCAATGCGGATTACATTCGTTTCGTTTGCGAAGAAGTATTACCCGTCGTCTGCGAAAAAGGTCTGGCTGATGCTGTCGACGCCTATTGCGAGGGCATCGCATTCCAGCCGGAACAGATCAGGACGCTTTTTGAATGTGCTGCTGCTCTGAATGTGCCGGTGAAGCTGCATGCAGACCAACTGAGTGACTCAGGTGGCGCTGAATTAGCCGCCGAGTTCAACGCCTTGTCAGCAGATCATCTTGAATACACATCCGATTCCGGCGTGCGCGCGCTGGCGGCTGCGGGCAGCGTTGCTGTGCTTCTGCCCGGTGCATACCTCACGCTGCGAGAAACCCGCTTGCCGCCCGTCGATTCACTTCGAGAGCACGGTGTCCCGATAGCGGTTGCGACCGATTGCAATCCTGGCACCTCGCCGCTTTGCTCATTGCGATCGGCCATGAGTCTTGCGTCCACACTGTTCCGTCTCACCCCGGAGGAATGCCTGGCGGGAGTAACATCAGAAGCAGCACGAGCGCTTGGATTGTCCGCGGATCGCGGTACGCTGGAGGTGGGAAAGCGCGCCGATATCGCTGCCTGGGATATCGATCACCCCAGTGAATTGTCCTACTGGCTCGGCTTGAACCAGTTAGCCGCGCTTTACGTCAACGGACGGACTTAAGAATCAATCGGCGCTTCTTCCAGCAAGAACCGCGGAGACGCTCGCGTAGGTCGAAATACAATAGGGGACTGCGGAAGGTGGAAATTACTCGCTGGCCGATGATGAGAG
>Ga0209988_10000042_pt1 | contig 59286 bp, 53 predicted proteins | sample N075metaG_FD_183115 | JGI IMG/M metagenome (GOLD analysis project Ga0209988, IMG submission 183115) | Deep subsurface microbial communities from Kermadec Trench to uncover new lineages of life (NeLLi) - N075 metaG (SPAdes) (version 2) | ecosystem: Environmental > Aquatic > Marine > Ocean trench... | reverse complement strand
GCTATTGAATCGCACGTATTTCGCTGAATGGCATCCGCTGCAGTAATTCATGAAATTCCTGGCCCCACGCTGCAAGGAACTGACGTCGCCCACGTCGTTTTCGGCAGACTCCAGCTCAATGCTGGTGGCGGAAAATACGTCACTGCCGGCAAGTAGCGCTGCTAGCGTCACGGCGATCATTGTCGCCTTAGCCACGATAGACGACCCTGTCCGGTACTGGCCTGGTCTTGTCGATTACCGTGTAATACGGCATCAGCAGGAAAAAGCCGAAGTAAACGACCGAGAAGATTCGCGACATGGTGACGTAGATGCTTTCCACAGGCTGCATCCCCAGCCAGCCGAGCGTAACAAAACTAATGACAAACAGGGTAAGTGCCAGTCTGTGCATCCAACCCCGGTAACGGATGGACCTGACCCTCGAACGATCCAGCCATGGCAGGAACAGCGGCAGCAGAACCGCACTGGCCATCAGGACTGCACCCCAGAGTTTGTCCGGAACTGCGCGCAAAATCGCGTAGAACGGCGTGAAATACCAAACTGGCGCGATGTGCTCGGGCGTCGCCATCATATTGGCAGGCTCGAAATTCGCATGTTCCAGGAAGTAGCCGCCCATATCGGGCGCGAAAAACACCACGGCGCAGAAGACCATCAAAAATACGATGATGCCGACCAGGTCCTTGCTGGTGTGATAAGGATGAAATGCCACACCATCCAATGGGATGCCATCCGGACCCTTGTGGTCCTTGATCTCGACACCATCGGGATTGTTCGAGCCGACATGATGTAACGCCACGATATGCACGAAAACCAGCGCGATTAACGCGATCGGGATGAGGACTACGTGCAGTGCAAAAAAACGATTCAGCGTAATGTCCGAGATCGAATAATCGCCGCGGATGTATTCGACCACGGATTCGCCGACAGCAGGTATGGCGCCGAACAGGGAAATGATGACCTGGGCGCCCCAGTAAGACATCTGCCCCCACGGCAACAGGTAGCCGGCGAACGCCTCTGCGAACGTTGCAAAGAAAATCAGCATGCCGATGATCCAGATCAGCTCACGGGGCTTTTGGTACGACCCGTACAACATGGCACGGAACATATGCAGATAAATCACAATGAAAAAAAACGATGCGCCGGTAGAATGCATGTAGCGGATCAGCCAGCCCCATTCCACGTCACGCATGATGTACTCAACTGATGCAAACGCCTCGTCGGCCGACGGCTTGTAATTCATCGTCAGAAAAATGCCGGTGAATAGCTGTATTATCAGTACGACCATTGCAAGTACGCCGAATATGTACCACCAGTTGAAATTCTTGGACGCGTAATATTGAGTGATGTGGTACTTCATCGTTTCCGTCCACGGGAAACGATCGTCGATCCACTTCATGAAGCCACCCTTTGGGACGCCGATTTCGGATTCGATCCTGGCCATCACGCTGCTCCCGACTCGGCGCCAATCATAATGATGTCCTCACGAATGAACCGGTATGGCGGAACTCGTAAATTCGCCGGCGCCGGCACTCCTTTATACACGCGGCCGGCAAGGTCGAAACGCGACCCGTGGCAAGGACAGAAAAAACCGCCAAACCAGTCATCTGCAGGACCCACCTCAAACTGGGCAAGCGGCGCACAACCCAGGTGAGTACAAGAACCCTCGACCACAAGATATTCAGGTTTCAAGGAACGATATTCGTTGACAGCAAATATTGGTTGTTGCTCTTCGTCTGCCGAATCAGGATCTCGCAGTAGATCGGTAACCTCATGCAGACGCGACAACATGCCCGGATCGCGCCTCAGAATATAGACGACTCGACCGCGCCACATGACGCGAATCATCTCACCGGGCTCAAGCATACCGATGGGAACCTCGACAGGCGCACCAAGCGCCTGTGCACGAGCGCTGGGCTTCAGCGATGCGAGAAACGGATACATGGCAAACGCGATGCCAACACCGCCGGTAACGGCGGTGGCAACAGTAAGGAAATGACGTCTTTTTTGATCAACGTCGTCGGTCATTAAGGACTCCAATCACTACATTTTTTAGTGCCGGCACCGAAACCATTAAAGTCACTTTGGCGCAGGAGTTTCCCGGTTCGAAATGCCGGCGCACAGCCCGGCACTGCGTATGAATGACGTTTGCGCCTCGTATTGCCCCGCCTAAGCATCCCTTGCAACGATTTGACAGGACCTCTCACTTGGATGGTGTATGGCTTTATTCGAAAACAGGTAAATTTGCAGCAGACCCGGTTTGCCGTCAGGATGACGGATAATTTGGGACTGGGTGCGCAACCAGTGGCGCATTATACACGCGGCCACACAAAATTGGCTAGGCCGTAAAACAGCAATGTCTCGCCATCCGCGTCCCTGGAATTGCCTGTATTAACGCTAGGCGGTAGCCCCTTGGCAAGACTAAAACCGATTTTAATATTCCTCGTTCAGTCGATTGTTGTCGGACTCGCCGCTGCCTTCGTCGTCGTCCTCGTGCGACCGCAGCTTTTGCCGGCTCTTGAGTCGGGCCGGGCCACTGTCTCCGGTCAGCTAGCGAGCTACGCTGATGCGGTCGACATCAGTGCACCGGCGGTCGCCAATGTCTATACCAGGAGGCTCATCGCCACGAGCGACGCGTCCGGAGGATCAGGCAGGTTCCAGCTCAACACCAGCCTCGGCTCAGCGGTGGTCATTGATTCTGAGGGATATCTCGTCACAAATTATCACGTCGTGCGCGACGCAACAGAGATTCGCCTGCAGATGGCTGACGGGCGCATCGCGAATCCTGAAGTCGTTGGCGTTGACAGCGAAACAGATCTTGCTCTGCTCAAAGTTGACCTGGGCCCGTTGCCCGCGATTCCTCTTGGCCGCTCGGACCAGTTGCGCATCGGCGACGTCGTGCTGGCGATTGGCAATCCATACGGCCTGAGCAAGACCGTAACCCAGGGCATCGTCAGCGCAACGGGCCGCGGATTGCTTGGTCTCCTGACATTCGAGAATTTTATTCAGACGGATGCGGCAATCAATGAAGGCAATTCCGGCGGCGCACTAATCAACAGCAGAGGCGAACTGGTTGGCATCAACACCGCCGTCCTGGCGCAGGAAGCCGGAACAGAAGGCATTGGCTTCGCAATCCCGGTGGACCTGGTGCGCGGTGTCGTCGACGAAATTAAAAAGCACGGCCGCGTTATTCGCGGCTGGGTGGGGCTGGTCCCGGACGAGCTGAGCCGGGCAGAATCTGCAGCGCTGGGGCTCGATCCGAATGTGGGCATTCTTCTTGGTTCGATCGTCCCTGAAGGCCCGGCCGCCGTTGCAGGCCTGCAGCGCGGCGATGTGATTCTGCACATAGATGGCGAGTCGATACGCTCCCGCCAGCAGGCGCTGCTGCTGGTCGCACGCCTGAACCCCGGGGAGCAGGTGGAGATCGACGGCTGGCGAGATGGTGAGCCTTTCAGGGCAATTCTGGTGGTGGCCGAACGGCCGAAACTTACCACTGCCAATTAGAAATGGTGCCGGCACCATTTCACGCAGGAACTCTCTTGATAATGGCGCCAAGCTGGTGCAGTTTTTCCTCGATGCGCTCGTAACCGCGGTCGATGTGGTAGATGCGATCTACCAGCGTTTCACCGGTGGCTGCCAGGCCTGCAAGCACGAGTCCCGCGGAGGCTCTCAGGTCCGTCGCCATAACCGGTGCCGCCGTCAGCTTGCGGACGCCGCGGCACACCGCTGTGTTTCCTTTAATCTGAATATCAGCGCCCATGCGTTGCAGTTCCAGAACGTGCTGAAAGCGATTTTCGAATATCGTTTCGGTCACTGTGCCGACACCTTCGGATATCGCGTTCAGGGCACAGAACTGCGCTTGCATATCAGTTGGGAATCCCGGGTACGGGGAAGTTCTGATATCGACTGCCCTAGGCCGCCGGCCCTGCATGTCGAGTTCGATCCAGTCGCTGCCAGATTCGATCGCTGCACCAGCTTCCTGAAGTTTGCTGGTCACCGCCTCAAAGCTGTCGGGCGCCACACCATTCAGGCGAATTTTGCCGCCGGTAATCGCCGCGGCAACCAGGTAAGTACCGGATTCGATTCGATCCGGCATAACTTTATAGTCGGCGCCGCCCAGTTCCTCGACGCCCTCGATCCTGATTACGCTGGTACCGGCGCCGCTGACTTTGGCGCCCATCTCGTTCAGAAAATTTGCGACGTCCGCAACCTCCGGCTCACGTGCGGCATTTTCGAGAACGGTTTCACCCTCTGCCAGTGCCGCAGCCATCATGAGATTTTCAGTGCCGGTGACCGTGATGGTGTCGAATACGATATGGGCACCATGCAGCCGATCCGCCCTGGCACGGATATATCCATTCTCGACAGATACTTTGGCGCCCATGGCCTCGAGGCCCTGTAAATGCAGATTGACCGGTCTTGCGCCGATGGCGCAACCTCCGGGCAGCGATACGTCAGCTTCGCCGAAACGGGCGACCAGTGGTCCCAGTACGAGGATCGATGCACGCATCGTTTTGACAAGTTCATAGGGCGCGCAACGCCGGGTCACCGCGTTGCCGTCGACCTCGATATCCAGTTTTTCATCGAAAGTTGCCTGCGCGCCCATGCTCTGCAGCAGGGTGATCGTCGTAGCGACGTCTCTGAGCTGCGGCACATTCCTGATCATGACCGGTTCGGTCGCAAGCAAAGTGCCGGCCAGGATTGGCAGTGCAGCATTCTTCGCGCCCGAAATCGAGACGGCGCCCTCCAGGCGCGTGCCGCCTTTAATAAGTAACTTGTCCAACTCCTACTCCCCAGACTCCGACTCCAGATCACGCCATTCGTCTGGGGTGTAGGCACGAATCGACATGGCATGGATCTCATTGCCCATGAGCGCACCCAGGCACCGGTACACGAGCTGGTGCCTGGCAATCGGCCGTTTGCCGGCAAACAATTCGGATACCACCAGGGCCTCATAATGGGTGTTGTCGTCGCTAAACACCTTCACATCGGCACCCGGGAGCCCGTCGTCGATCAGGGCCTTGATTTCTGCCGGATCCATGTGCTGCCTTCCCTTTGCCCTCGAAAGGCGCGCAGTGTAGCAAGAAGCGGTCCCGATGATATCCATGGTCGCCTGCCATTGTGTATTATTGGCATCCCGAGTGGGATTGCCGGGCACAGCGCTGCCATTAACGAAGACGGCGACGAACCGGACCTGATAACCTGAAAACCTGACCTATGCTTGGCAATGCTTTCGAAGTAATTGTCGGCTTGCTTCTCCTAGTCTGGGGAGCGGACCGATTCGTTCATGGTGCGGCCGCGACGGCCCGCAACCTCGGAGTTCCGCCGTTGTTGATCGGCCTGACCATCGTCGCGGTTGCCACATCTGCTCCGGAAATACTTGTCTCCTTCGTCGCCTCACTTCGCGGCGAACCCGATCTGGCGATCGGCAATGCCATTGGTTCCAATATCGCAAATATCGGAATGGTACTGGGCGTGGTGGCCATATTGCGCCCGGTCGAGTTAAAGTCGGCGACGCTGCGGCGTGAAATGCCGGCGCTGCTCGCGGTAACCCTGCTGACCGTGTCGTTGTTCCTGGACTCGTTCCTGAGCAGAGTCGACGGCCTGGTCCTGCTGACCGGTCTGATCATCGTTATGTTCTGGCTGACACGACTGGGATTTCGTTCGTCGTCCAGTGATCCGCTGCAAGCTGAATTCGATGCAGAGATTCCCAAGCACATGAGTATGCGAGTCGCCATATTCTGGCTGCTCGTCGGCATCGCCATCTTGCTGGTCGGCGCCGAATTGATGGTTGACGGCGCTATCGAGATCGCGAAGGCACTCGGCGTGTCAGAGGTCGTCATAGGCGTTACATTGGTGGCGCTGGCTACCAGCCTTCCGGAGTTGGCTGTCTCGGTGGTCAGCGCTTTCAGGGGCGAGTACGGCCTTGCAATCGGCAACATCGTCGGTTCCAACATATTCAATCTTCTTGCAGTCATCGGTATCGCCGCAGTGATCCAGCCAGCCGCTCTGCCACCTTCAGTGCTTTCACTGCATATTTTCGTGATGGTCGCGTTTACCCTGGTGCTGTTCGCCATGACCTATGAATACGATGGCAGCGGGCGGATCACGCGGCTTGAAGGCTTTGCACTGCTTGGCGCATATCTTGCGTACCAGGCCTATGTGGTGGTGCAAAACGTTTAGAATCAACGTTTGCGATCAGCCGGAGCCAGTGCTTTGACGGAGACCTCACCGAAAGATTTGCTTGCGCTTGCCGCGGAGGTCCTGGACATAGAGTCGCGCGCCGTCAATCAACTTAAATCCCGTCTTGACGGCTCGTTCACTGCAGCCTGCCAGTTATGTCTCGATACTGACGGCAGGGTCGTTGTTACCGGCATGGGCAAGTCCGGGCACATCGGCGGCAAGATTGCGGCAACGCTCGCGAGCACCGGAACGCCGTCGTTCTTTATGCATCCGGCCGAAGCCAGTCATGGTGACCTCGGCATGATCACGTCCAGCGATACCCTGCTGGCCGTCTCTTACTCCGGAGAGACACAGGAGATCGTGACCATCCTGCCGCTGGTCAAACGCATGGGAGCAAAGCTGATTTCGATGACAGGCAAACCTGGTTCCACCCTGGCCACTGCGGCCGACGTTCACCTCGATGTGAGCGTCAGCGAGGAAGCCTGCCCACTCAATCTTGCGCCAACGGCGAGCACAACCGCAGCGCTGGCAATGGGCGATGCAATGGCAGTGGCACTCCTGAAATACCGCGGTTTCACAGCAGAGGATTTTGCGCTTTCGCATCCAAGCGGCAGACTCGGAAAGCGCCTGCTCCTGCGAGTCGAGGATGTCATGCACACGGGCGACAGGGTTCCGGTTGTTGGAGGTGAGGTCAACCTCAGCGACGGGTTGGTGGAGATGACACAAAAAGGACTTGGCATGACTGCGATCGTCGACAGCGGCGGACGCCTGCTCGGAATATTCACAGACGGTGACTTGCGGCGTGCACTCGATACAGGAAAAGACGTGCACAAGACAGACATGAATTCGGTAATGCACCGCGATTGCATCACCGCCCGTCCGGACATGATGGCCGCAGAAGCCGTGCGTATTCTGGAGGAAAACAAGATCACGGCACTCCTCATCGTCGATGACAACGAGGTGCTGGTCGGCGCGCTGAATATCCATGACCTCTTCCGTGCGGGTGTGATGTGACCTCAGAAAACCGGCAAAAGATCCCTGCAAATCTCGGCCTGGTCGCGTTTGACGTTGACGGGGTTCTGACTGACGGCCGTTTCTGGCTGTCGGACGACGGCGTGGAATCGAAAGCATTCGATACTCAGGATGGCTTTGGCATTCGCCAGCTTCTGCGTGCCGGGTTGGAAGTCGCAGTCATCAGCGGGCGCCAATCGAACGCAGTCGAAAAACGAATGTCTGAACTGGGTGTGACTCATGTGATCCTGGGATGTAACGACAAAGCAGCCGCGTTTCAATCGCTGATCAATGAACTCGGTATCGAGGCAACGAATACCGTGTATGTTGGCGACGACGTGCCCGACATTCCGCTGTTGCGACGCGCCGGTTTGGCAATCGCCGTCGCAAATGCAGTTGCAGAGGTGAAGGCGGAATGCGCATTGACGACAGCGGCTTCCGGCGGGCACGGCGCCGTGCGCGAAATCTGTGACCTGATACTGGAATCACGGAACCTGAACTGAGGGCTACCTATAATGAATCCGCAAAACATCACCACATTTTCCGTGTTGCTGTTCGTGGCGTTTGGCACCTGGTACCTGGCCCGCTCGCTGCAACCTGCCGAGATAACGGAAACCGTATCAGATGGCGCTAGCGAAGGCTTCTATCTAAAGTCTGTACGAATTTTCGGCACAGATGCCGAGGGTCGGTTGTTATATGAAATCGAAGCCGATTTTGTCGAACAGCGAAAAAACAATGAAATTGCAATGCAGCATGTGCGGATCAGGTATTCGGCGAACTCGCACGTGCCCTGGACGATCAACGCAGACGAGGCAACGATCAGCGAAGACCAGAGTCTGCTCCGGCTCAGCGGTCACGTGATCGCAGTCAGTAATGAGGGATTCGGGGGGCAAGTCACAGAGATTCGGACGCCACATCTGGATCTTGAACCCGCGACGTATAAAGCCGAGACCGACAGCCGGGTACAAATTCGAATTGGCTCGCGCAGTCTGACTGCAACCGGCATGCTAGCATTACTGCAAGAAAATCGGTTGCAACTGAGATCCAACGTCAGCGGAAAATTTTTACCCTAGCAGGCTGTTGAAATATACGTCAGGACCGGGAATTTTTTTGGCATGCGAATCGTCCGATCGAAAATAAATTTGTGCCGCTGCGGCATCGCGCTGGCAGCGTTGTTGCTGTGCAGTTCATCGTACAGCCAGATCGATGAACTGGTGTTGCCTATCTCCCTCGTTGCGGACTCCACGGACTACGATGGAAAAAGTTCGATGCTGATGTTTCGTGGCCTGCGATTAACACAGGGAAGCATTGGTATCGAGGCTGACGAGGGCCGTGCAAGCAAACTCGATTTCGAAGACAGTGTCTGGCACTTTACGGGCAACGTCGTCATCGATACTGGAAATGTCCATATTGAGAGCGATACGGCGGACCTCAAATTTACCGGGCACGTACTCCGCCTGGCAACAATTACAGGATCGCCCGCAACGTTTGAAATAAAACGGCCGAACAGCAATAAGGTTACCTATGCAGAAGCCGGCCGACTCGAATATGACTTCGATGCCGGTGTGGTGGAATTCTCGGAACAGGCGACGATCACTGAGGGGGGCAATCAGATTTCCAGCAATTACCTCGTCTACAACATCAAAGAACAGCGCATCAATGCGCGGGCCGGTGGCGAGGGCGATTCAAGGGTAAGAATCACCTACACGCCGGGCACAACGGATGATGCAACTGCAGGCGATGCCGCGCCGGCAGATGAAGAGATCCAGGACGAGCAGGGGACCGGCGATAAGCTCGCGGACGAAAATGACACCGATTTGCCGCAAACAACCGGAGACATTCCCCGGTGAGTATTCTGAGCGTCCGGGATATTGCCAAGCGCTACAAGTTTCGCGAAGTTGTCAAAGGTATCTCACTGGAAGTAAACAGTGGCGAAGTTGTTGGCCTGCTGGGCCCTAACGGTGCCGGCAAGACAACAGCTTTCTATATGATCGTCGGGCTGATTGCATCGGACCGCGGACAGATTCTGCTCGATGGACAGGACCTCACTACTCTGCCGATGCACCGCAGGGCCGCACTCGGCCTTGGCTACCTGCCGCAGGAGGCATCGATTTTTCGCAAGCTGACGGTTGAGCAAAACATACTCGCCATCCTGGAAAATCGCCCGGAACTGGACCGTGCGGGACGCGAACAGGAACTCGATCAATTGCTTGACGAGTTGCATGTCGGCCAGGTTCGAACCAGCCTTGGAATCAGCCTGTCCGGTGGCGAAAGACGGCGCGTGGAAATCGCAAGGGCGCTGGCGGCCAACCCGCGCTTCGTCCTTCTCGATGAGCCATTCGCCGGCGTAGACCCGATCTCCGTCCTCGATATTCAAAGGATAATCAGACACTTATGCGAGCGCGATATCGGTGTTCTGATTACTGACCATAATGTGCGGGAAACGCTCGGAATTTGCTCGAGAGCCTATATACTGAATGACGGCAGCCTTATTGCTTCCGGGTCTCCAGAGGAAATTTTAGCAAATCAGCACGTTCGGGAAGTGTATCTCGGACAGGAGTTCAAACTCTGAGTCAGAATTGCGCAACGACAGTTAAATACAGGCAATTTGCCCGGTTACGCAGAGTGTCACCCGCAAAAAGCGCAACCAGGAATCAGGACCCGCTCTACCCATGCTGAAGCCTTCACTGCAACTGAAACTCACCCAGACGCTGACGATGACGCCGCAATTGCAGCAGGCCATTCAGCTGTTGCAGCTGCCGCTGCTCGATCTCAGCGCGCAGATTCAGGAGGCGCTTGAAGAAAACATTATGCTGGAGATGGAAGATCTTCCCGATGTTCCAAAAACCAGCGGCGAATCTACGGCCGAAATCGAAACCATCAAGGCCCAGGACGGCTGGCAATCATCTGCGATGGAACGCATTCGCGACGGCGGCTGGAATGGTGAAGGCCGTCCCATCAGTGAATACGCGGACCTGAGCGGACAGACGCTGCGCGAACACCTGTTATGGCAGCTCGAACTCGAAGATTTCAGCCCGCGCGAGGCACTGATCGGCGAAGCGCTGGTAGACGCGATCAATGACGATGGCTACCTGACAATCGAACCCGCAAGCATCAAGGACTTCCTCGATGCCCAGGCCGGCATAACGCTCGAGGAAATCGAAAGTACGTTGGCCAAGGTTCAATGCCTCGATCCGGCGGGTATCGGCGCACGATCGCTTTCCGAGTGCCTGGTATTGCAGCTCAGGCAGCTGGAAATATCGACGCCGGGACTCGAACTCGCCATCAGGCTGGCGCACGATCACCTCGAACTCATTGCCAGCAAGGAATACGGGGAGCTTCGACGCAGCCTCCGGACCTCGGAGGCCGATCTCGACGTCGCGCTGGCACTGGTCAGGAGCTGCAATCCAAAGCCCGGACTTGCCGTCAGCCCGGCAGCACCCGAATACGTCATACCCGATGTTTTTGTGCGCAAGATTGACAAACGATGGCAGGTTGAAATCAGTGCATCCGGCATCCCGCGACTATCAGTCAATCAGCAATACGCCAAACTCCTGCGCGGCAATGGCAACCATGCCGTTTTGCGATCGCAATTGCAGGAGGCGCGCTGGCTGGTACGCAGTCTCGAGATTCGAAATGAAACGCTGCTCAAGGTGGCGACCTGCATAGTGTCCCATCAAAAAGAGTTCCTGGAGCATGGCGAAGAGGCAATGAAGCCGCTAGTATTAAGAGACGTCGCCGAAGCAATTGGCATGCATGAATCTACTATTTCGCGCGTCACAACGAACAAATACATGCATACGCCGCGTGGCGTTTTCGAGTTTAAATATTTTTTCTCCAGCCACCTTTCCACGCTGGAGGGAGACGATCAGTCATCAACATCTGTACGCGCGAAAATTCGCAAGCTCATCGGTGCAGAGAATCCGGCCAAACCACTTAGTGACAGCAAGATCACCGTCATGCTTGCCGACGAGGGCATTACGGTCGCCAGGCGAACAGTAGCGAAGTACCGCGAGGCGATGAAAATCGGGTCATCCAGCGAAAGAAAAATCAGGAAACCCAGCTAAGTATTTTAACTGATGTCAAAAAACCAAGGAGGCCCGTAGCCTGTATGAATTGACAGAAAAGGCAACACAGTCATCCGGGAGTATTCCTGGATTGCCCATCCCGGCAGTTAACCACAGGAGAATATTATGCAGCTAAGCGTTACAGGACATCACGTCGATGTGTCTGCTCCATTAAGGGAATATGTGGCCAATAAAATTGAGAAAATTGAAAGACATTTTGACCATGTTTCAGACGTGCATTGTATTTTGACAGTGGAGAAATTAAGGCATAAAGCAGAAGCGACTATAAGCGTCAACGGCAGCACCATTTACGCCGATGCAACTGAAGAAGATATGTACGCCGCTATAGATGGGCTTGTTGATAAACTGGATCGTCAGGTTAGGAAATTCAAAGAAAAGACGGGCGATCATCACGCACGGGATTCACACAAAAGGCAATACGGCTAAACCGTAAGGACAGTGTACTGGCACTTATTGTTGCCAGAAGTTTGTCGTGAGCTTGCGCATTAACATGATTCTCGAAAATATCATCCGCCCTGACAGCGTCCTGTGTAACGTAACTGCACGCAGCAAGAAACATTGCCTGGAAATTTTGAGCGAGCTGCTTGCTCGCCCTAACCCCGACATCGCTTATGAGGAAGCATTTGCCAAGCTCATCGAACGGGAAAGACTGGGTTGTACGTCTCTCGAAAAGGGCGTCGCATTTCCGCATTGCCGCGTTAACGGTGTTAAAAAGAAGTCCGCTGCACTGATCAAACTACTCGAGCCCGTCGATTTCGACTCGATCGATGGCGAAAATGTGGACCTCGTTTTTGGTCTTATGGTGCCATTTGAGCTGGAGCCGGCTGACCACGCCGAGATCAAATCCATTGCGCACTTTCTCCGGGACGAGAATTTGCGCGCAAGGCTACGCAGCGCAAACAGCAGCAGTGAACTTTACGAGGCGCTGCTGGCAGGTCAGCACGAGCCAGGCCTCAAAATACACAGTGCACAATAGGATTTAGCAATCGCCCGCTGGGACGGGCTCTTCAACATGATTGAATGAAGTCGGCAACGGAATACAAAGCAAATGCCCGACGAAAAACGCCTGATCATTGTTAGTGGACTTTCCGGATCCGGAAAAAGCGTCGCGCTCCATGTTCTTGAAGATCTTGGCTACTACTGCATCGACAACATGCCGGTGGCGCTTCTCAAGTCGCTGCTCGACGAGGTTACGAAGCCAGGTGATGAAAGAGCGACCCGGGTTGCGGTCGGCGTAGATGCTCGCAACCGGCTGAACGACCTCGAGGCCCTGCCCGGCCTGATCTCCGAATTACAGAGCGCCAATGTGCAGATCGATCTCCTGTTTCTGCAGGCAAATGATGACATTCTCCTGAAGCGTTACAGCGAGACGCGGCGACGTCATCCTCTGGCGGATCAGGCGACGGAGCTGCGAGCCGCGATCGCCCGCGAGCGAGAGTTACTGGGTCAGGTCATCAACGCCGCCGATCTGATCATCGATACCTCGCGAACGAGCATCTATGAACTCGCCCAGGCGATTCGTGAACGCGTCGATCGCCGCAGGATCAACATGCTGTCGGTGCTGATCGAGTCGTTTGGCTTCAAGCACGGCATCCCATCGGATGCGGATTTTGTGTTTGACCTGAGATGCCTGCCCAATCCCTACTGGCAGGCTGAATTGCGAAGCCTGACCGGACGGGATCCCGAGGTCGGGGAATTCCTTGATTCAGAGCACGACTTTACACAAATGTACGACGACATCCTGGCATTCCTGATGCGCTGGATTCCAAAGTACTTAAGCTTCGACCGCAGCTACCTGACCGTAGCACTCGGCTGCACCGGTGGCCAGCACCGTTCGGTCTACATGACCGAAAAACTGGTGAGAGCGCTTAAGGAAACTCACGATCCCGTGCATACGCGACATAACGAACTCCCCCAATCCGCCCGCGCTCTTGACCAGGACAAGGTGTTCGAGGCGGATTGATCTTTAGTGCCTGCCAATGTATGAGACAGCATGGGGTCAGACGCCGATTGACGTGATGCCCCCATCTCCCGGCCAAGCCAGCTAAACTTCGGCCTCGACCGCAGGCAGGGATCACCTCATGAAAGCGAGAGAACACACTCAGGCCAACCTTTCACTGTTGCGCGAAATGCTCGACGACGGCAGCATGCGCTCTGCGCAAATGCTAATTGGCAGTTTGCACCCGTCAGAACTCGCGAGGTTGCTCGAATCCCTGCCGCTCAGGGAGAGAGCCGTCATCTGGGATATGGTCGACCCGGAGAACGAAGGTGACGTGCTCGTCGAACTGGCGGACGAGGTTCGCGACGGCCTGATCGCAGGCATGCGGACTGACGAACTCATGGCGGCCATCGAGGGTATGGAACTCGACGACCTTGCCGATCTGATCGCCGATCTGCCGGAGGCGCTCACGCAGGAAGTGCTGCGCTCGCTCGACCACCAGGATCGCGAACGTCTGCATGCCGTGTTGTCCTACGACGAGGACTCAGCCGGCGGCCTGATGAACGTCGACATCGTCACCGTGCGGCCCGATGTAACGCTCGAGGTCGTATTGCGCTATCTCAAGGCCCGCGGCGAGATTCCCGACGGCACTGACACGATTTATGTGGTCAATCGCGGCAACGAGTATTTCGGCTCGCTGTATTTGTCCCGATTACTGACTCTCGAGCCGAGCCAGTCGGTTGCCGAGGCAATGTCGACCGACATTCAACCCATTCCGGCGCACACACCGTCCGAAGAGGTTGTGTGGGAGTTCGAAAATCGCGATTTGTTATCGGCGCCGGTTGTAGACGACAACAATCGACTGGTTGGCCGTATCACCGTTGACGATGTCGTCGATGTAATTCGCGACGAGGCGGAGCACTCGTTTATGAGTGCAGCCGGTCTCGATGAAGAAGACGACATGTTTGCGCCGGTCTTCAGGAGCGCGCGCCGTCGTGCCTTGTGGCTAGGCATAAATCTCATCACGGCGTTTGTTGCCGCCTCGGTCGTGGATATGTTCCAGACGACGGTGGACAAGATTGTGCTTCTGGCCGTGTTGATGCCGGTAGTGCCAAGCATGGGCGGTGTTGCTGGCAACCAGTCCCTGATAATCATCACACGCGCGATGGCCCTGGGACAGATCGACCGGACGAATGCCGAGGGAATTCTGCGCAAGGAATTGCTGGTCGGCATCCTGAATGGCCTTGCCTGGGCGTCCGTTGTCGCGGTGGCTACTTATTTATGGTTTCAGGACTGGCGCATTGGTGGTGTCATCGCCGGTGCCATGATGATCAACCTGATCGTAGCGGCACTGGCCGGATTCGCGGTGCCGTTAACGCTGAGACGGATGAAGATTGACCCTGCCCTTGCCGGGGGTGTCGTTCTGACCACCATCACCGACGTCGTCGGTTACATGTCGTTCCTCGGACTTGGCGCGATCTTCCTGCTGTGAAGTAAAAATATCGCCCGCCTAGAAAGGGTTCCTGCAGTAGCAGCCCTTCCTAAGCGGGCGATTTTCATATTAGAATCCGCTCAGGTCCTGCGTGACCCAGTCTGGTGCGAACAACCTCGGCACCTCCTTACCGGTCACAAAATCCAGCAATTGGTCTCTTTCTGACATCGCGTCGCTGTAGCCGAGCGCGATGAGTTCCTCGGTATAGGACTGCTCGAACAGGAGGAAGCTCAGCAGGGGGCTCTCACCTCGATTGCGCCCGCCGATTCCACGCAAAAGCGCACGCACCGGCAACGGCATTTCGCGCCGGTGTTTGTATGCGATCGCGCGCAAGTCCTTGCTGGGAACGATGACCATCGTATCAATTGGCCGCATCTTCTCCAGCGCCCCCGTCCGTGCCGCCGGCGGCACGGCATCGACCAGTTGATTGATCCGGATCATTCGCTCCAGGTCCGAATACAGGCCATCCATGAACAGGGTATCCAGCATGTAGCCGGCAATCTCTCCAAAGGTCGGGAAGTTCTGCTGGCGATGTGGATCTGCGCTCGGATGCCCGGTCTCGTCGCGAACGCCAATAACCAGGATTCTGTCTGCGCCGAGATGTATCGCCGGGCTCAATGGCGTCGCCTGTCGCATTGCCCCGTCGCCGAAATATTCGCCGCCGATGCTGACCGGCGGGAAGATCATCGGCACGGCAATGCTCGCCATCAGGTGATCCAGGTTAAGCTGTTGCCGCACTCCGGCACGACGTGTCCGGGACCAGGGGCGTGTACCTGTCGCTGCCTGGTAGAAAGACATGGATCTGGCTGAACCGTAGCCAGCCGCCGTTATGGCAACGGCATGCAGGAAACCTGCATCGATCGACGCCTGAATTCGTGAAAAACGGATATTACGGCCCAGCAATGCGCGCAAAGGCGAGTTGTCCAGCAGCGATCGTGGCGTGCCGACGAGGTAACCGCCGAGCACAATTGACGAAAGCCAGTGCAAGCTGCTCTTCAGCATCGTCATACTGCCGGTGCGGAATACCTGGGCACTTCTGAAGTGCCCCCAGACCCGCTCCAGTTCTGCTGCGGCGACCCGGTAACGGCGCGCTTTGCTGGCAAGCACTATCGAATTGATAGCGCCTGCCGATGTACCGCTAATCACGTGAAACGGATTGACACAACCGGGCGGCAGGATTTCGGCAATGGCTTTCAAAACGCCGACCTGAAACGCGCCACGCGCGCCTCCGCCGGGCAAAACCAGTCCTGTTTTTTTGTGTTCCTGGTGAATTTCCATTGGCATGGCGTATTATAGACTGCACGGGCGCGCTGCCACACGGCATCTCCCCACGTATTTGAACATCGACCAGTATCGGATCAGCGAGGATAAGAATTATGAAGCGTTTCATTTCAATTATTTCAGCTGCAGCACTGCTGCTCATCGGCACGTCATCGCTGGGCGGGCAGGTTCAAATGGGAGAACCGGCACCGGATTTTGAATTGAGAGACCAGAGCGGACAGCTGCATTCCATCGAGGACTATCGCGGCCAGTGGGTTGCCCTGTATTTCTACCCCAAAGACGACACGCCTGGCTGCACCACTGAAGCCTGCGAATTCCGCGACAACATTTTTGCGTTCAAGAACCTCAATTGCCAGATTCTGGGTGTTAGCCTGGACGACGAGGATTCTCATAAGAAATTCTCGGAAAAATACAGCCTGCCCTTCCCGCTGCTTGCAGATACTGACGGTACTACCGCCGATGCCTATGGCGTGAAAACGAGGATGATGGGCATGTCGGTCGCCAAGCGGCAAACCTTCCTGATCGACCCGGAGGGCAACATTGCGAAACACTATGAAAAAGTAGATCCGGATAGCCATTCACAGCAGGTGCTGGCGGACCTCGAGGTGCTGACAGCCAAATAATTATAGTCAGGTGTCGAGGGGCCCGGCCCACCGGGCGACAAACGTTGAAGGCCGTGTTTCACAACATGGCCTTCAATGTTTGCAAAGGACAATTCAACTGCCGGGGACAAAAGAAAATCGCCCGCTTAGGAAGGGCTCCTAGGTCAGCAGAGGCACCGGTCAATGCAGACGTTTGATGCCCTCCCCCAATCCGCAGACAGTCAGCGGATACATGCGACCGTCCATCAGTTCGCGTGTCAGCTTGATTGAAGGCGTATATCCCCATCGCTGTTCCGGCTCCGGGTTCAGCCATATCGCTTTCGGATAGGCATTCAGGAGACGCTTGATCCAGACGGCGCCGGGTTCTTCGTTCCAGTGTTCGACGCTGCCGCCCGCGTAAACAATTTCGTAGGGGCTCATCGTCGCATCGCCGACAATAACCAGTTTGTAGTCCGGTCCGTACTTGTGCGTGATCTCGGATGTCGGGATGCGCTCGGCATGCCGCCGCCGATTGTCCTTCCACATGCTCTCGTAGACGAAATTGTGAAAGTAGAAATATTCGAGATGTTTGAATTCGCTCCTCGCAGCCGAAAACAACTCCCCGCAGACGCGGACGTGATCGTCCATCGATCCGCCGATATCGAGACACAGAAGAACTTTTACAGCGTTGTGCCGCTCCGGCACCATCCGGATATCCAGGATGCCTGCGTTGCGCGCAGTTTTGTCGATGGTGTCATCCAGGTCCAGTTGATCCGCGGCGCCTTCGCGCGCGAACTTGCGAAGTGTCCGCAACGCGATTTTGATATTTCGCGTCCCCAGTTCGATCTTGTCATCCAGGTTTCGATATTCGCGGCGGTCCCAGACTTTGACCGCGCGACGATGACGGGATCCCTGCTGGCCGATGCGTACGCCTTCCGGATTATAGCCGTAAGCGCCGAACGGCGACGTACCGGCAGTTCCGATCCACTTGCTGCCCCCTTCGTGGCGCTCCTCCTGTTCCTCAAGCCGTTCACGCAATGCTTCCATGAGCTTTTCGAAACCGCCCATGGCTTCGATCTGCGCCCGTTCCTCCTCTGAGAGCATCAACTCGGCCTGCCGCTGCAGCCAGTCTGCCGGCACTTCGCCGGCCACCGATTTGAACGCGTCTTCGATGCCTTCAAAATGCGCCGCGAATATCCGATCGAAGCGATCAAACTGCGTCTCATCTTTAACCAGTGCTGAACGTGACAAATAGTAGAAATCGTCGACGCTGTGACCGGCCACACCTCTCTTCAGCGCCTCCAGCAGGGTCAGAAGCTCGGTGATCGATGGCTTCATGCCGCCTTCTTTGAGCATGAAGAAGAATTTTGTCAGCATGATGCTTACTGCCGGGACGCGTTGCGTCTGTCAAGAAATACGAGTTGTTCGAAAAGATGAACGTCCTGCTCATTCTTGAGCAACGCACCGTAAAGCGGCGGAATTGCCTTGCGCCTATCCTCCGCACGCAAGGCTTCCGGCGGTATATCTTCGGCGAGCAGTAATTTTATCCAGTCGAGCAATTCAGACGTCGACGGTTTTTTCTTCAGGCCCGGAACATCCCGGATTTTGTAGAATGCGGCTAGCGCTTCCTTGAGCAGCGTCTTCTTCAGACCCGGATAATGAACCTCAACGATTTGTTCCATCGTTTTCTGATCCGGAAACTTGATGTAGTGGAAAAAACAGCGTCGCAGGAACGCGTCCGGTAATTCTTTCTCGTTATTGCTGGTGATAACGATTATCGGACGTTGATTCGCTTTGATAAGTTGTTTCGTTTCATAAACGTAAAATTCCATGCGATCGAGTTCCTGGAGCAAGTCATTCGGAAACTCAATGTCTGCCTTGTCGATTTCGTCAATCAACAAAACGGGGCGTTCATCCGATTCGAACGCTTCCCAGATTTTTCCGCGTACGATGTAATTGGCTATATCGTTGACGCGATCGTCACCGAGTTGGGAATCACGCAGCCGAGCGACCGCATCGTAGTCATACAACCCCTGTTGCGCCTTGGTCGTTGACTTGATATGCCACTCGATCAAAGGCCGGCCCAAGGCTTCAGCAATTTCGAACGCAAGCTGTGTCTTGCCGGTACCGGGTTCACCTTTAATGAGAATAGGCCGCTCGAGGGTCACCGCCGCGTTGACCGCCATTTTCAGGTCGTCAGTCGCGATGTAAGTGTTCGTGCCCTTAAATTTCTTGTCTGCCATTCCTGTGTCCATTGTTCCTTGAAGTTGGGCACAGTTTACTCAAATTAAGTAAACTGTCCCGTTAATTCAAACTGTTCCCGGGAGTCAGGGTCAGCGTATGTACTGGTTCGCCCGGCGGAAATGCGGTTGCGCGTCCCTCCACCCGGTCATCGTGACCGCGGCTGTAATAATCAGACAATGGGTGCCCGCTTTGCCCGCCAGGCATATGCAAGCAGCCGTTCGCCTGATCACCAGGCGCAACGGCAAACTGGTCCTGACCGTGAACGAAGCCGGTCGCAAAGGCTGAGTCACTGCGATTGCGGGCCGCAATCACCAGGATGCCGGCTGCATCACGTTCAATCAGGACGGCGGCGCGAATATGATCGGCACCCAGGTGGCCATCGAGCTGCGGCAGGCTCCCGCGCAATGTGAGATAAGTCATCAACGCCACAACCACAAGCGAAATCACAGACCAGGTAACAAGCTGCCTCAGGAATCGCATGGCTTGCGCACCAGGTTCAGATGGATGAGTTGACGCTGATGATCTTCATCGAATTGGTACTACCGGAGACGCCGCTCAGGTCACCCTTCGTGAAAATGACGAGATCTCCTTCGTCGACAAGCTCGTTTGACAGGAGCGTGGAGAACATATCGCGGTATAGCCGGCGAGGATCCGTGTGTTTGATCTGGAAAGAAACCGGGTAAACGCCGCGGTACAAAGTAACCCGGCGGCTGGTCGCATCGTGCGGTGTAAATGCGTAGATCGGAATGTCGGACCTGATTCTCGACATCCAGAGCGTCGTCGACCCGGATTCCGTAAGAGCGATGATCGCCTTGACGTTCAGGTGATTTGCCGTGTACATGACTGCCATCGCGATGGCTTCATCAACCTCCTCAAACCTGTCGTCGAGCCGATGGGTTGTGCGGCCTGTGGCCAGCAAGTGTTTCTCCGCGCCTTTGCAAACGTCGCTCATCGCAGTCACGACGGCGACAGGATATTCGCCGATCGCAGTTTCGGCTGAAAGCATTACCGCATCAGTGCCATCCATTACCGCATTGGCGACGTCCGAAACTTCCGCACGCGTTGGAATCGGGTTATTGATCATTGACTCCATCATCTGTGTCGCCGTGATCGCAACCTTGTTTTTATGGCGTGTAAGGCGAATGATGCGTTTTTGCATACCTGTCAGCTCGGCGTAGCCCATTTCGACACCGAGGTCACCGCGGGCAACCATAACAACGTCAGCGACATCAATAATCTCATTGATGCGGTCCAGCGCTTCGACCCGTTCAATTTTCGCGATCACTTTGCCGTTCCCGCCGGCAGCCTCGGAAAGCGAGCGAGCCTCCTCGACGTCGGCCGCACTGCGCACGAATGACACCGCGATAAAGTCCATGCCCGATTCCGCCGCGAAGCGAATGTCATCGCGGTCTTTTTCGGTCAGCGCCGGCGCCGACAATCCGCCGCCCTGGCGATTAACGCCCTTGTGATCCGACAGCACGCCACCAATAACAACGGACGTGTGAACCCGAGTGCCCTCAATGCTGTCTATCCGCAATGTTATTTGCCCGTCATTGAGCAGAAGCACATCACCTTCCGCAACATCCTTGTGCAGGTCATCGTAGGCAACACTAACTCCGTCTTTGTTACCCGCGTTGTCGCCAAGGGAAGAATCGAGGAAAAAGTGGTCGCCCTTGGATAACGTGACCTTGCTGTTTTCGAATCGTTTTACGCGAATTTTGGGGCCCTGCAAATCGCCAATGACGCCGACAAACCTGCCGCAATCGGCGGCGACTTCCCTCAGTAATTTCAGACGCTTTCGCTGCGCGTCGTGATCACCATGCGAAAAGTTGAGTCTGGCCACGTCCAGGCCGGCATCGATCATCCCGTGGAGCGTTTTCGCATCGTCGGTAGCCGGTCCAAGCGTCGCAATTATTTTTGTCCTGCGCAGCATGGGCGCAATTATTGCACAGGAACTCAGAGCCCATCTCATAAATTCGCATGGCTGCGAAGCGGACTCCGCGGGATGGGCTCTTGTTGCCGTTGTGGACTTTCCGTATGTACTCCGCAGCCAATACAGGTTAGCTTGTGCCCTGTCAAAACAGAATTCTCCGGAAAACAAGAAACTGCTTATGCTCAGTCGCCGCCGCTTTTTGCAGACAATTGCTGCTGCAGCCACCATCCCGGCCACCAGTACGGCAACGGCCAAATCGAGATCCCACACCGGCTTCGGCAAATTACGGCCTGACCCGAACGGCATTCTCGATTTGCCGCAATATTTTTCCTACCAGGTAATCTCCCGGCACGGCGAGGAAATGGACGACGGCTTGCTGGTTCCAGCCCGGCATGACGGTATGGCGGCGTTCCCGGGTAAGGACGGCTCTGTGCTGATTGTCTGCAATCATGAGAACTCGGCGCGAGTACAGAGATTCGGCGCGTTCGGTGCACAGGCGGAGCGCCTCGGCAGGATCGATCGGTCCAAACTGTATGACGTCGGGAAAGGCATCACACCCGGCACCGGGGGGACCACCACGATTGTTTACGACCCCAAAGCACGGCAGAGAACACGCATCCATCTGAGCCTCGCTGGCACTGAAATCAATTGCGCTGGCGGCCCGACCCCGTGGGGAAGCTGGTTGTCGTGTGAAGAAATATTCCGTGACCCTGGTTCGAATTTCGAATGGGGCGCAGTCGTGAACCGCGAGAAAAAACACGGCTACGTTTTTGAGGTGCGCGCCGCTGATGACGGGCTGGCGGATCCTCTGCCATTGAAGGATATGGGCCGTTTCGAACACGAAGCCGCGGCAGTCAACCCGGCGACAGGCATCGTCTACATGACCGAAGACCGTCACCAGAGTTTGTTGTATCGATTCATTCCGAAGGTGCCGGGCGAGCTGCACGAGGGCGGCCGATTGCAGGCGTTGGCGATCAGGGGCATGCCGAAATTCGATACCCGGAACTGGGCCAGCGGGCAGGAGCTGAAACCTGGAACCTGGCTCGACACAGCCTGGGTAGATCTGGATGACCCGGACGTTGCCGAAAATGACCTGCGTTTTCGCGGCCGGGAAAAAGGCGCCACTATTTTCGCTCGCGGCGAAGGATTGTGTTACGCGGACGGTGAGTTTTTTATGACCGCGACTATAGGCGGCAGATTGCGCCTCGGCCAGGTGTTTAACTATCATCCCAGCCCGGCCGAGGGGACACCTGCGGAGGACGAAAATCCCGGTCGCCTCGCTTTACTGGCGGAATCCACCAGTGACAGCCTGCTGCGACATGCCGATAATCTCACGATGAGCCCCTGGGGCGACCTGATCGTCTGTGAAGACACTTCCGGGCATTGCGGCCTGGTTGGACTGCGAACGGACGGCACGCACTATCCGGTCGCCGATAACGCCTATACCAATTCAGAGCTGGCAGGCGTTTGTTTCTCGCCTGACGGGACGACTCTTTTTGTCAATATCCAGGAACGGGGCATGACGGTGGCAATTACAGGCCCCTGGGCAAGCAAAGCGACGTAGACTAAAAGCCGGCCGCCCGTTCTTCGAGGATGGCAACTGCCGGTAGCTGCGTGCCCTGCACAAATTCCAGGAACGCACCGCCGCCGGTTGAGATGTACGAAATGTCGTCGGCAACACCGTATTTGTCGATCGCTGCCAGCGTGTCGCCGCCCCCGGCAACCGAAAACGCGGAACTTGCGGCGATCGCCTCGGCGAGTTTTTTGGTGCCTTCGGCAAACTGGTCGAATTCGAACACACCGAGCGGGCCGTTCCAGATAATCGTGCCCGCGTGCGCAATAATTTCGGCAAACAGCTTCGTAGTCTGCGGCCCGATATCGAGTATCAATTCGTCATCGGTGACGTCATTGACGGTCTTGGTAGTGGCGAGCGCATCCGCCGAAAATTCAGTAGCGACGACGACATCGACCGGCAGCGGAATCTCGGCACGATCATCAGTATTGTTTGCAAGCTCCGTGGCCAGGTCGAGCATATCAGCTTCGTACAGCGATTTTCCGACCTTGTGGCCGGCGGCGGCGATAAACGTATTGGCAATGCCGCCACCCACGATCAACTGATCGACCATCCCGGCAAGCACGCCCAGCACCGTCAGCTTGGTCGACACCTTCGAGCCGCCTACAATTGCAACCAGGGGCCTCTGCGGATCATCAAGCGCCTGGCGGAGGGCTGCAAGCTCCCCTGAAAGCAGTGGCCCGGCGCAGGCCACGGCCGCAAATCTGGCAACACCGAAGGTGCTGGCATGCGCCCGATGCGCTGTACCGAAAGCATCCATGACGAAAACATCGCAGAGCGCCGCCATGCGTTTCGACAAACGATCAGCGCACCCTTTCTCACCCTTCAGGAAGCGGACGTTCTCAAGCAGACAGACCTTGCCTGGCTCGACCTCGACACCATCGATCCACCCGCTAACGAGTGGCACCTCCATGCCGAGCAATGCGGACAATCGCAAGGCCACGGGGGCCAGAGAAAACTCCGCCGAAGGCTCACCCTCCCGGGGACGGCCAAGATGAGACATCAGCATGACAGCCGCGCCAGCCTCAAGCGCGGCACGAATCGTCGGCAACGCGGCACGAACTCTTATATCACTCGTGATCTGACCATCGGCGAGCGGCACATTGAGATCTTCACGAATGAGCACGCGCTTATCCGCAAGATCGAGGTCACGCATTTCGATGACCGGCATATCCGTATAACCCGATCCGTCCGACGCTTATTTCGCGTGGTATAAAGCCAGCGCGGTGTCGAGCATGCGATTGGAGAATCCCCACTCGTTATCGTACCAGGCGCAAACCTTGACCAGCGTGCCCTGCATGACCTTGGTAAGGCCCGCATCGTAGGTCGCTGATGCCGGGTCATGATTGAAGTCGATCGACACCAGCGGCTCGTCGTTATAGGCGAGCACACCCTTCAGGTCGCCAGTGCTTGCCTCGCGCATGACTGAATTGATTTCTTCGATGCTGGTTTCGCGCCCGGCGACAAAAGTCAAATCGACCACTGAAACATTGATCGTCGGAACACGCATCGAAAAGCCGTCAAGTCGACCGGCGAGTTCCGGCAGCACCAGTCCGACTGCCTCAGCAGCGCCGGTTTTCGTCGGAATTTGTGACATCGTTGCAGAACGGGCGCGGCGCAGGTCTTTATGGAATACGTCCGTCAGCACCTGGTCGTTCGTGTAGGCATGTATCGTCGTCATGATGCCGTGCTGCACGCCGATCTTGTCGTGCAAGGGCTTGACCAGCGGCGCAAGACAATTGGTCGTACACGAAGCATTCGATATCACCGTGTGACTGCTCTTCAGCGTGTCGTGATTGACGCCATAAACGATTGTTGCGTCCACTTCGCCGCTACCCGGTGCCGAAATGATGACTTTCTTCGCACCGCCTGCGATGTGCTTTGACGCCGCTTCCCTGGTTCTGAAAAATCCGCTTGACTCGAAAACAATCTCGACGCCAAGCTCGCCCCATGGCAATTGTGCCGGGTCACGTTCAGCAAGCACGCGGATTTTGTCACCGTTGACGACCATATAATCGCCATCGACGGTTATGCTGCCCGGAAATCTGCCATGCACCGTATCGCGCCGCGTCAAATGGACATTCGTGTTGGCGTCACCCAGATCATTAACGGCGACGATCTCGATCTCGGAGCGCTTGTCGCCTTCGTACAGCGCGCGCAGTATGTTGCGACCGATGCGACCGTAACCGTTAATGCCTACCTTAATAGTCATTGATATCTCCTGATGCTTGCCTGCCGAAGCTGCAGGCGTAACTAACCTGCCAGTAACTCCCTGGCTATTCTTGATACGTTGCCGACCGAGAAACCGAAGTGCTCGAACAACTGGTCCGCAGGCGCAGACGCGCCGAATCGGTCAAGGCCTACAATCCGCCCGCTTTGACCGACGTATCTATACCAGCCATCGCTGACACCGGCCTCGATTGCCACGCGCCGACTCACGCCGGATGGCAACACCTGTTCTTTGTATTCGTCGCTTTGTGCGTCAAACAAATCCGTGCAAGGCATCGACACCACACGCACCTTGATCCCGTCCGCGGCAAGCTCGGCGGCGGTGCCGATCGCCAGTGCAACTTCAGACCCGGTGGCAATCAAAATAATGTCGGGTTCACCTGCTGAATTCTTAAGCACATAAGCGCCACGGACGACGTCCGCCAGTTGCGAATCGCTTCTTTCCTGGTGCGGCAGGCCCTGCCGCGTCAGCACGAGGCTGGTTGGTCCGTCCCTGCGCTCGATGGCATCGCGCCACGCGATCGCCGTCTCAGCGGCATCACAGGGTCGCCAAACACGCATATTCGGCATCATGCGAAGGCTTGCCAGGTGTTCGACCGGCTGATGGGTCGGCCCGTCTTCACCGAGACCGATCGAGTCGTGGGTGTACACAAATATGTTCTGCAGTTTCATCAGGGCCGCCATCCGCAGCGCGTTTCTCGCGTAGTCCGAGAAAGTCAGGAAGGTACCCGAATAGGGAATCACGCCACCGTGGAGTCCAAGACCATTACATATCGCCGACATGCCAAACTCGCGCGCACCAAAATAGAGGTAATTCCCGGATGCATCGTCGCTGCTGATCACGGTCGAACCATCGTGTTTTGTCAAGTTGGAACCGGTCAGGTCGGCCGATCCGCCGACGAGTTCCGGTAGTGCTGGCGCAAATGCATTCAATGCCATAAGTGACGCCTTGCGCGTCGCCATGTCCACGCCGGCAGCGCTGATCTCTGCGATCGCCTTGCCGGCAAATTCGTTCCAGCCGTCAGGCAGCTCACCCTTCATACGACGTTCGAATTCCCGGCCGAGCTGCGGATGCACTTCCCGGTACGCTGTAAACCTGTCTACCCAGTCCTGTTCGTAGCGAGCACCACGATCGATGGCATTCCAGCCTTCGAGAATTTTTTCCGGTATTTCGAAGGGCGGAGACTCCCAGCCCAGCTCCGCACGGCTCGCCTGAATTTCTTCGTCGCCGAGTGGTGCGCCATGTGTGCTTGCCGTGCCCTGCTTATTGGGTGCGCCAAATCCAATGATTGTTTTGCAGCAAATGAGTGAAGGATGTTCGGTGTCGGCCAGCGCCTGATCGATTGCTGCAGCGACTGCGCCGCTGTCATGTCCGTCGACGTTATCGATAACCTGCCAGGCGTACGCTTCGAATCGACCTGCAGTGTCATCAGTGAACCAGCCACCGACCTCGCCATCGATAGAAATATTATTGTCATCATACAGGCAGATGAGCTTGCCGAGTTTCAGGGTCCCGGCGAATGAACAGGCCTCATGAGAAATGCCCTCCATGAGGCAACCGTCGCCGAGAAACACCCAGGTACGGTGATTGACGATCTCGTGGCCTGGCCGGTTGAACGTTGCTGCCAACATTTTCTCCGCGAGCGCCATGCCCACAGCATTGGTCAGGCCCTGTCCCAGCGGTCCGGTGGTGGTTTCTATGGACAATTCCCGTGCGCGTTCCGGATGACCGGCCGTTCTAAACCCTAATCGCCTGAACTGGCGAATCTCGTCCATCGGGAGTGGATACCCCGATAGATGCAGCAGGCTGTACAGCAACATCGAGCCGTGGCCGTTCGATAGGACGAAGCGATCGCGGTCCCACCATTCCGGGTGCCCCGGGTTGTGCTTCAGATAATCATTCCAAAGCACCTCGGCAATGTCAGCCATGCCCATGGGCATGCCGGGATGACCGGAGTTGGCGGCCTGGACGGCATCCATACTGAGTGCGCGAATCGCGTTGGCAAGATCTCGCCGGGCTGGCTGGCCGGCAGCAGTCGAACGGCTGGTTTGTTGTGCCATGTATCTGTCGTGGACCTTTGCGGCCTGGTTTTATCGTTAAATGAAGAGAGTTTCGGGGTGGATGGGCACTCCTGACGCCGCGCATTTTCCCTGTTTAGGCTGCATGCCGCAAGCGAGATTGCCTAAGCATTTGCGGGTAGTGGTACATTCTGCGAGCGAGTTGCAGCATTTGATGCAAAATCGCGCATGGTGCAGCGTGCGAACTGTAAGGTACAATCATCGGTTCTTAATAACCACAACACACTATATCAAATGAGTCATTCGTACCTGTTTACCTCGGAATCCGTTTCCGAGGGTCATCCTGACAAAATATGCGACCAGATTTCCGATGTCATCCTCGATGCCATCATTGAACAGGATCCGCAAGCACGCGTCGCCTGCGAAACCATGGTCAAGACCGGCATGGTCATCGTCGCAGGCGAAGTGACAACAGAAGCCTGGGTAGACATTGAGAAGCTGGTGCGCAAAACAGTGCTGGAGATCGGCTACAACGATTCCAAGATGGGTTTTGACGGTGCCTCCTGCGCCATATTGAACGCACTCGGCAAGCAATCACCCGATATCGCTCGCGGCGTCGATCGCGAGGATGAGGAGAGCCAGGGCGCCGGGGACCAGGGGTTTATGTTTGGTTATGCGACCAATGAAACCGAGGTCCTGATGCCGGCCCCGATTACCTATGCGCACCGCCTCGTCAAGCGCCAGGCCGAGGTTCGCAAAGCCGGAATTCTGCCGTGGCTGCGGCCGGACGCAAAAAGCCAGGTCACGTTTGTCTACGAAAACGAAAAACCTGTCGCTATCGATGCCGTCGTCCTGTCGACACAACACGATGCCGAGGTCAGCATGAAAGATCTGCGCGAAGGCGTAATGGACGAGATCATCAGGCCGGTCCTTCCGGCTGGTTGGATCAGCAACAAGACGCGCTATCACATTAACCCGACCGGGCGCTTCGAGATCGGCGGCCCAATGGGCGATTGCGGATTGACCGGCCGCAAGATCATCGTCGACACTTACGGCGGTTCCGCACGACATGGTGGCGGCGCGTTCTCAGGCAAAGATCCGTCGAAGGTCGACCGGTCCGCCGCCTATGCCTGCCGTTATGTCGCCAAGAACATCGTCGCAGCCGGTCTCGCCGATCGTTGCGAAATCCAGGTCGCCTACGCGATTGGTGTTGCCGAGCCGACTTCGATCAGCGTCCAGACGTTTGGCACGGGCAAGGTCAGTGAAGAAAAACTGACGATTCTGATCCGTGAAAACTTTGACCTGCGGCCTTACGGGATTTTGCAGATGCTCGATCTGATCCGGCCTATTTACAAACCGACCGCTGCCTACGGGCATTTCGGCCGGGAAGACATTGACTTCAGCTGGGAACGCACCGACAAGGCAGATGCCTTGCGCGGCGCGGTCGCAGCCTAAACATCAGGAGCCGACTATGAGCAGCGAAGCCGTTGCCCTGCAAAAACAGGATTACAAAGTCGCCGATATTTCGCTGGCTGAATGGGGCCGCAAGGAAATAGCGATAGCGGAAACGGAAATGCCGGGCCTCATGGCCCTGCGCGAAGAATATGGAGCGAATAAGCCGCTTGCTGGTGCGCGGCTGACGGGATGCCTGCACATGACGATTCAAACAGCCGTCCTGATCGAGACATTGCGGGAACTCGGCGCCGATATTCGCTGGTCATCCTGCAACATCTTCTCAACCCAGGACCATGCCGCGGCAGCCATTGCAGCGTCCGGCGTCCCTGTGTTCGCGTGGAAAGGCGAAACCGAAGAAGAGTACTGGTGGTGTGTCGAACAGACGATCAGCGGGCCGGACGGCTGGCAGCCCAACATGATCCTGGACGACGGCGGCGACCTGACGCTGTTGCTGCACGACAAGTTCCCGCAGCTGATGAAAAACATCAAGGGACTGTCAGAGGAAACGACGACCGGCGTGAAACGCCTTTACGACATGCAAAAAGAGGGGACGCTCAAGTGTCCGGCATTCAATGTTAACGACTCGGTAACGAAATCCAAATTCGATAATTTGTACGGTTGCCGCGAATCACTGGTTGATGGTATCAAACGTGCCACAGATGTAATGATCGCAGGCAAGACTGTGGTCGTTTGCGGTTACGGCGACGTTGGGAAGGGCTGTGCACAGTCACTGCGGGGGCTGGGCGCCACGGTCCTGATCACCGAGATCGACCCGATCTGTGCTTTGCAGGCGGCGATGGAAGGCTACCGCGTCGTGATATTCGACGAGGTTTGCGACCAGGTGGATATCGTCGTTACCGCCACCGGCAACTACCATGTTGTTACCGGTCCGCAAATGGAGCGCATGAAGGATCAGGCGATCATCTGCAACATCGGCCACTTCGATAACGAGATCGATGTCGCGTACCTGCACAAGTTCGAATGGGAAAACATCAAACCGCAGGTTGATCACGTCGTATTCCCGGACGGCAAGCGAATCATTCTCCTGGCCGAAGGCCGGCTCGTAAATCTTGGTTGCGGAACCGGTCATCCCAGTTTCGTCATGTCGAATTCTTTCAGCAACCAGGTTCTGGCCCAGATCGAACTGTGGCAAAACGGTGAGAATTACGACAATGAAGTCTACGTACTGCCGAAGCGCCTGGACGAGAAAGTTGCGCGACTGCACCTGGACCGCGTTGGCGCGAGGTTGACTGAGCTTTCCAGCGAGCAGGCCGACTACATCGGCGTGTCCCGGGAAGGGCCGTTCAAGCCCGAGCGCTACCGGTACTAGCCACACCGAGTTCCGCAGTGGCCGGATTTGCTGCAAAACGCTATCATCTGCGCCATTGGGGTCTGAGCGAGTCGAAACACCATTCATACATCGTCCGATCCTGTCCGGGTTCTGCATGTCACAGACCCACATTTATTCGCCGATTCAGAATCGAGTCTGCGCGGAACGGTAACCCATTCATCGCTGTCACGCGTACTTCAGCATATCGCCAAGGCAAACTGGCCGGCCGATATGGTGGCCATGACGGGTGACCTGATCCAGGACCACAGCCGCGCCGCCTACGATCGATTCTGCGAACTTATGTCGTCCATGAATTTGCCGGTGTACTGCGTGCCCGGCAACCATGACGTTCGTGACCTGATGCGCGACGCGGTTTCACAGGATCCGTTTCACTATTGCGCGTCCGTGCACATCAATAACTGGCTCATCACAGGCATTGACAGTTGCGTCGACAGCGATGCCGGTGGACGGGTGGATGATGACGAATTGGACAGGCTCGCGAAAATTCTTGCCCGGACCAGCGCCGCGCACGTCATGATCTGCCTGCACCATCCTCCATTGCCGGTCGGCAGCAAGTGGCTGGACCAGGTCGGCCTGAAGAACGGCAACGAATTTCTCAGGATGATTGCGCAGCCAGGCAACGTTCGTGCAGCAATTTTCGGCCACGTACACCAGGCATTCGAAGGCAACCATGAATCGATTAAAATCATCGGCACGCCCTCTACCTGCCGCCAGTTCATGGTCGAAAATGACGTCTTCGCCCTTGATGAGCACCCGCCTGCCTACCGCCGGATCAGTTTGCACGCGGATGGACAGGTCGAAAATGAGCTGATCTGGCTTGAGCCGGAAAACGGCTAGCGTGCAGTCCCAATGAAATTTTTCTCCGGAATCTGGCTGAGCCTGCTGCTTGCCGGCTACCCGGCGCTCGCCGCCGAAAACGGCCATCCGGTTTCTATGTGGCAGATTGAGGGCACGAGCAATAGCATCTATCTGTTGGGTTCGATCCATATGCTGCGTGAACAGGATCACCCGATTCCCTCGGTGATCTATGCGGCGTACAGGGAGGCCGAGACGTTGATCATGGAACTCGATATGGACGATATCGATCCGGTCGCGGAGCAGGCGCTTGCTACTGAATTGGGGCTGATACAGGATGGCAGGACATTGCGCGACCTGATGGGCCCTGAGCGGTACGCGGAGGCGGAATCACTCGCGGCTGAGTTGCAGATACCGCTGCGGCTACTCGATAAATCGGAGCCATGGTACGCCGCAGTCAATATTGAAATAATGATGCTGATGCGCATTGGATTTAATCCGATGCATGGCATCGAATTTCACCTGTCCGAGCTGGCGAAGCGCGACCACAAGGAAATTTTCGGGCTGGAGACCACGCGTCAGCAACTCGAGATTCTCGACAACCTGTCACTTGAGTCGCAACGCGACATGCTGATCCAGACCTTGTCTGACAGCATGGGACTCAAAGAGGTCATGGACGATATGATCGATGCCTGGCGCTACGGTAACATCGAGTTCCTCGAGAAAAGTCTGCTCGCCGACATGCAGGAATTCGCGGAACTGCACCAGGCAATCGTTGTAAACCGAAACAGAAACTGGGTAGAGAAGATCCAGGAATTACTGAGTGAGGAAGACGATTACCTGATCGTCGTCGGTACGCTGCACCTGGTTGGCGAGCAAGGCGTGCCATATTTGTTGTCGCAGCGTGGCCTTAAAGTAACGCAGCTGTATCAACCTGCGAACTAATATTTCAAGGCGGCTGCAGGAGCGGATTTATCCGCGAACCGGGGTTGAGCGATTCGCGGATAAATCCGCTCCTGCTATATTTCGACCATCTCGAAGTCTTCCTTACCAGCCCCGCAGTCGGGACAACGCCAGGAAAGGGGCACATCGTCCCACCTCGTCCCGGGCGCAATACCGGATTCGGGCTCACCCTCTTCCTCGTTGTAAACGAACCCGCAAATCAGACACATGTAGGTCTTCATACCGGAATAGTTTGCACCAAGGCCCATTGCCAATCCAGAGGGTTTTCGAAAGATAAGCGCTTCTGTAGCATGCAGGGTCACAGCGCGGGGAATCAGATGAATTTATTCACAGAGGCCAGGAAATATATCGCCGGCGGCGTCAACTCGCCGGTACGGGCATTCGCCGGAGTCGGCGGTGATCCGGTATTCATAAAGAGTGCAAAAGGTGCGTGGCTCGAGACCGAGGATGGCCGCCAGTTAATCGACTACGTCGGTTCGTGGGGCCCCATGATCCTTGGACACGCGCATCCAGCCGTCATCGACGCCGTCAAGGAGGCTGCGGACAGAGGCTTGAGTTTTGGTGCACCTACTGTGATCGAAACAGAGCTTGCGCGCAAAATCTGCGAATACATACCGTCAATCGAGCGTATCAGAATGGTCAGCTCCGGAACGGAAGCGACGATGAGCGCAATCCGCCTTGCGCGCGGATATACTGGTCGCGACAAAATCGTAAAATTTGCAGGCTGTTACCACGGACATTCGGACTCATTGCTGATCAAGGCGGGATCCGGCGCCCTGACGCTGGGTGTTCCGAGTTCCCCGGGTGTTCCTGCCAGCCTGGCAGAACACACGATAACGCTCGAGTACAACAATAGCGCCGCGGTCGGCGCAGCCTTCGACGAACTGGGCGAACAGATTGCCTGTGTGATCGTGGAACCGATAGCGGGCAACATGAACATGGTGCCGCCAGTCGAGGGGTTCCTCGATACCCTGGATGCCCGGTGCAAAGATGCTGGCGCCCTGCTGATCTTCGATGAGGTCATGACGGGTTTTCGAGTAGCGCGCGGTGGCGCGCAGGAAATATTCGGGATCAAACCGGATCTTACGACGGTTGGCAAAATCGTCGGTGGTGGCATGCCTGCCGCAGCATTTGGCGGCCGCGCCGATGTAATGTCGAGCATCGCGCCCGACGGTCCTGTCTACCAGGCAGGCACACTTTCCGGAAATCCGCTCGCGATGGCTGCCGGTCTTGCAACGTTGCAGCAAATCGAAGATCCGGCATTTTTCGTCTCGCTAACTGCGCAAACGCGGAAACTTGCTGACGGCCTCGCCGCAGAATCACACGCGGCAAACATTCCGTTGGCGGTCGAGGCGTGCGGCGGCATGTTCGGTTTCGTATTTTGTTCCGATGGGCCGATACGCAGATTCGGTCAGGTTGCCGCCGCAGATATCGATCGCTTCAGAAAATTTTTCCACGGCATGCTCGAACAGGGTATCTACCTGGCGCCCTCTGTATTCGAAGCGGGCTTCGTCTCGGCCGCACATGGTGACGACGAAATCTCTCGCACACTGGATGCGGCAAGAACGGTATTCAAATCGATTTAAATCGCGTCACCGGGGCCGCAGTGTGCAGCAACTCGCGCATCATTTCCAGACGCCGGACAGGATCATCTGCTTCAAGACAATTTTGTTTTTGCTCCGGGGTAATAGGCAAAATTTCTGCCAAACGGTAGCCCACCCATCCCGCATCGTCGTATTTCTTGTCCAGGGTTTCGTACAGACACCCGAGATCTTCGAGTACGCCCGACAAAATATCTGCCAGCGGCCGGTATTCATCGGGAAGAGTGCGCGTTGTCTCCGTTGGGATAAGCTCAATGTCGCCGATGTTGAGTCCGTCGGGCTCCCGGCTGCTGGACAACAACCGGAACCGCTGCTCACCAACCGCCGTTATGCCAAGCAGCCCGTCGCTACCTTGGTACCAGTCGGTAATCCTGGCAAGCGTGCCAATATCATAGGTTGTTGCCGGCCCGGTTTCGCTGCCCGACTTGATCAACAGCACACCGAACGGGCTGCTGTTTTTCATGCACTTGCTGATCATATCGAGATAGCGCACTTCGAAAATTCGCAGTGCTAAGGGGCCGCCTGAATAGAGAACGGTGCGCAATGGGAACAGCGGTACTTTCATGACTTCAGTATAGAAGCGTTCTCAGGAATATCCATGAGCCCGAAATAAATCGCCCGGTGGGCCGGGCTCCTACAGCTTTTTCGCAGGAGCCGGGCCCACCGGGCGATCGCTCGTTAATCGGTGGTCAGACGGTTTTTCTGCAAGGCGATGGTGAGTTTTTGGCGGGTAGCGCCGAAACTGCCATTGCTCATGAAAACCATTTGGTCACCGGCCAGCAATTTGCTTTCGAGTGATGCAAGCAATTCGTCGTAATCACCGAACAATTGCAGGCGCTTCCCCAAGCCCCCAAGGCTCGCGTCGAAATCAGCAGCAAGTTCATCTGGCCGGTAAACAAAGATCAGATCAGCCTCGGACAGCGACTCGGGCAGCGCCTCTTTGTGCACGCCCATTTTCATCGTGTTCGAACGGGGTTCCAGCGCAATGACGATGCGCTGACCTGGAAATCTCTTTTTCAACCCCTCTATCGCGCGCCGGATGGCCGTCGGGTGATGGGCAAAATCATCGTAAATCGCGACATCGGAGACAGTCGCCGTTCTCTCCATGCGACGCTTTACGCCAGAAAAACGGGACAAAGCATCCACAGCTTGCTTTAGCGGTACGCCGGCTGATTTAGCAGCGGCAACTGCCGCCAGCGCGTTCTCGAGGTTGTAGGCGCCACCGAGTTGCCACGCGACCTCCGCGGACTCGCCATTACTGTGCGCAATGCGGATACGCCGTTCACCGGCGTCGGCGAAGCTTGCACGCCAAGCGCTGTCATCGTCCAAACCGAAATTCTCGACCGGCGTCCAGCATCCTTGCTCAAGCATTTTCGCAATGTTCTTGTCGTGTGCATTGACTATGACGCGCCCGTTCGACGGAAGCGTTCGCATCAACTGATGAAACTGCCAGTAGATGGCATCAATGTCAGCGTATATGTCCGCGTGATCAAATTCCAGGTTATTGATTATCAGCGTCTGTGGCCGGTAGTGGACGAACTTGGCGCGTTTATCAAAAAACGCGGTATCGTACTCGTCCGCCTCAACCACGAAATAATCCGATTCTCCGGATCGGGCGGAAACCTCAAAATTCACTGGTATGCCGCCAATGAGAAATCCTGGAGCAAGTCCTGCGTCATCCAGAATCCATGCCAGGATGCTTGCCGTTGTCGTCTTGCCGTGAGTGCCCGAGACGGCCATCACGTGCCGCTTGTACAATACATGCTCGGCCAGCCATTGTGGACCCGAACAATAGGAAATACGCCGATCGAGCATTGTCTCAACAACCGGGTTGCCACGGCTCATTGCGTTGCCAACCACGACGTAGTCAGGCACCCGATCCAGATGCTGTGGCTGGTATCCTTCCATGATGTCTACTCCCAGGTCTTTCAGCTGGGTGCTCATTGGCGGGTATACGTTCGCGTCGCTGCCGGTTACTTCGTGACCCGCAGCCCTGGCGAGCGCCGCGACGCCGCCCATGAAGGTTCCACAAATACCAAGAATGTGTATATGCATATGCGGAGTCTAAATGCGGCCAGTCATGATTGATTGAAACGCATATTGCACAATGAACACGATCATTGCGATAACGATACCAATATACCAATGCTGATCAATGCCTCGCGCGATGATATGGCCTTCAACAGGTACCGACCAGATAATAATGAGAGTCGCGACGATGACCGCAATGTCGCCGCCGAAAAACGGGTTCAACATCACATATGCGGCAACAAAGAGTAAGGTCAGGATTGAACCACACGCGATAATGGCGGACACAACCGGCACGAATCGGTGAAAAAAACCAGTTACAAAAAGAATCGCGGCATAAATTCCCATACCCAAAAAATTGGTCATGAACGTCAGCAGGTGACTGTGGCCTTCGCCCAGATTGATAAGCGTTGCCGCGACAAACGACGAAAACTGCATCAAGACCAGAGCGAATAAAAAAACCAGCCACGAATCCGGAACCTGCTCCGGACTCTTGCGCAGCATGATGATCTCGATAAATGTTCTTAGAAGAAGTTGCAGGGTTCTGTCACAATAGTGATATGCTTGGCCGCCATCATCTCACGATACCTGCCGCAACCGAAATCCGTATCAAGTCGCGTTATGCCTGAGTATCAATTTGTCGACCTGAAGACGGACGACCGTCTTGGGACGACTCTCCCTGAACAATCACGAATCGGTGTTGACACGGAATTCGTGCGCGAGAAGACTTTCTACGCTCAGCTTTGCCTGATTCAGATCGCAACTGAAAGTGAAATTTATTGTGCTGACCCGATGGGCCTGGATGCCAGGAATGACGATCGCGCTAAAGCGCTTTGGCAGGCAATTACGACTCCTGCCTGGGTCCTCCATTCGGGCAGACAGGACCTGGAAGTTATTTATCAAACCGTCGAGCTCATGCCGCGCGAAGTCTTTGACACCCAGGTAGCGGCAGCGCTACTCGGGTATCAGCCGCAAATCGGCTACGGCAACCTGGTCAACGAATTGTTTGGCATTGATCTCGCAAAATCGCATACCCGTGCTGACTGGTCGCAACGTCCGCTGCCGAACTCATTTATGGAGTATGCGGCGGAGGATGTTCAGTACCTCTTGCCGGCATACGACACGCTGACCGAACGTCTCGATAAACTTGGCAGGCTTCAATGGGCGGTCGAGGATTCCATGGACCTGCTCAACCCATCGCATTATGAAACTGATGCGACGCAGGCGATAAACCGTATGAAAGGTGCAAAAAACCTGCGCGGCCGCGCACGCTCTGCCGCCGCTCACCTAGCTGCCTGGCGGGAGCGGGAAGCGTTGCGACGCAATCGGCCACGGCAATGGATCATACGTGACTCCGTGCTGCTCGATATCGCCATCAACCGGCCGGACACAAAGCAGAAACTCGGCGCCACTCCGGGGCTCGCAGCGCGAACTGCCGCACGTTCAGGCGGCCAGTTGTTAAGCGTACTGGCGGACGCAGAAAATGAGCGATCCGATTACGAGCCACCGCAAAAACCGAACGAGCAGCAAAAGACCGTCCTAAAGAGGATGCAAAAGGAGGTATCGGATGCCGCCGGGGAACTGGGGCTTGCAACCGAGCTGATTGCACCGAAGAAAGAGTTGTCCTCGGCATTGCTCGGCAGTCGCGACCTGAGAATCTTCCGCGGCTGGCGCCGCGAGCAAGTCGGCCAACGCCTTCTGGAAATGTTAGAGGACGGCTAGCAGCCGTTCGTAAACTTCGTCTATTGAACCGCCCGCATCGACCGTTTTGAGCCTGCCTTTCGACCGGTAATACTCGATCAGCGGTTCGGTTTGTTGACGATAAACATCGAGACGGTTTTCGATGATCTCTGCATTGTCGTCATCCCGCTGTATCAGTTCGCCACCAGCGTTGGTGCATGCATCCAGTTCTTTCCGGGTTGAGAAATGGATGTTCAGCAATTTGCCAGTCAGCGAACAGGTACGCCGGCCGCTCAGGCGTTTCAACAGAATGTCGAAATCGACGTCCATCTGGACCACAGCATCAAGCGGCTTGCCAAGCTGATCGAGCAGGTCCTCCAGGTCCAGCGCCTGTTTTTCGGTGCGAGGAAAACCATCCAGGATAAATCCTTGTTCCGCATCCGGCTCCGCCAGCCGTTCGCTGATGATGCCAAGCATGATGTCGTCGGAGACAAGCTGGCCGGCTTCCATGATGTCCCCAGCCTGCTGGCCAAATCGTGTGCCTGCCGAGACAGCAGCTCGCAGCATATCCCCGGTCGATATTTGTGGAATATTTCTGTCAGCCTCGAGCCGCTTAGCCTGAGTGCCTTTACCGGAGCCGGGTGCTCCTAATAAAACGATACGCATGCAAGTCTTCTCGGTTGGATGGCCCATAACGCGGCGGCATACGCTAGTGGAATTACTGAATCAGGTCAATGTGAAAGGGACATTAATTAGTTAAGGGGGCAGTTTACTTAATTGACACTGATAAATTGACCGAAAAGGCGATGACGAACTCAATTAAGTAAACTGCCCCTTGACTAATTAAGTAAACTGCCCCCTTAACTAATTCAGCCGGTACTTAAAATGTCCACAATGAATGCGTTCTATGCACAGTCAGGCGGTGTAACAGCCGTCATCAACACCTCGGCTTGCGCCGTCATCGAAACTGCCCGCAAGCACAGGAAGCAGATCTCAAATGTATATGCCGGCCACAACGGCATAATCGGTGCACTGACTGAAGACATGATTGACACCAATCGGGAGTCCGCCTCTGCCATCAGAGCATTGCGTCATACACCCGGTGGCGCGTTTGGTTCCGCTCGCTACAAGCTCAAAGGCATCGAGGAAAACCGCGCGGAGTACGAACGGCTGATCGAAGTATTCAAAGCTCACAATATTGGCTACTTCTTTTATAACGGCGGCAACGACTCGATGGATACCGCACACAAAGTGTCCCTCATCAGCAAGCGCCTGGGGTTCCCGGTCATTTGCCTGGGCATTCCGAAAACGGTCGACAATGATCTGCCGGTAACAGACAACTGCCCTGGATTCGGCTCGGTGGCCAAATATGTCGCTGTCTCAACCCAGGAGGCAGCGCTCGATGTATTGTCGATGGCCAAGACATCGACCAAAGTCTTTATCCTCGAAGTGATGGGCCGGCACGCTGGCTGGATTGCGGCTGCCGGTGGCCTCGCCGGCACAAAACCCGGTGATGCGCCGCACATCATTTTGTTTCCCGAGATTCCGTTCCGGAAACGCGCGTTCCTGAAACGCGTTCGGGAATCTGTTCAGAAATATGGCTATTGCGTCATCGTTGTCAGCGAAGGAGCACGCTACGCCAACGGCAAATTTCTTGCCGAAGCCGGAACAACCGACGCCTTCGGTCATTCCCAGCTCGGTGGTGTTGCGCCATTTTTGGCTAACATGGTCAGAGAGAATCTCGGGTACAAGTACCACTACGCAATTGCCGACTACCTGCAACGATCGGCCCGCCACATTGCATCGGCGACCGACGTCAAACAGGCGTACGCAGTCGGTGAAGCGGCTGTCAAAATGGCCATTGCCGGCGAAACCGCCGTGATGCCGATCATCAAGCGAATATCGGATAGCCCGTACCGCTGGAAAATCGAAATCGCGCCGCTATCGCGGATTGCGAACAAGGAAAAGATGCTGCCTCGACGCTACATTTCGGCTGATGGTTTTTCGATCACCGCCGCCGCCCGACGGTACCTCCAGCCACTGATTCAGGGAGAAGATTATCCTCCATATATCAATGGCTTACCAAAGTATCTCCCCCTAAAAAAGGTCGCCGTTCCGAAGCGGCTGAAGACAAAATTTGTGGTATGATGCGCCGCCTGCCGGGGACCGGCCCTGTCATCAGGGACGCGAACCGGCAGGATTCCTGCGCAAAAAAAAATTATCTGATGCAGGGCTTCAAACATCGAATAACCATCGGCCCCTGTCTGAATGCGCCGGGGTCAGTCATGTGATTGGGAGATAATCTGATGACAAACGCGGTGGCACTATGGTTCGCCATAGCCTCGGGGGTTCTGGCAGTTCTGTACGGACTCTTATCCGCGCGGTGGATACTCAGGCAGCCGGCCGGTAACGAGCGCATGCAGGAAATTTCCCGGGCAATTCAGGAAGGCGCAAGCGCATACATGAACCGACAGTACTTTACGATTGGGGTGGTCGGCGTTGTGTTGTTCCTGGTACTCGGCATTGTACTTCACTGGACAACCGCGATTGGTTTTGCGATTGGCGCTGTTCTCTCAGGCCTGACCGGTTACATCGGAATGTTCGTGTCCGTGCGTGCCAACGTTCGTACCGCTGAAGCTGCTACCAAAGGGGTTAACGCGGCACTGAACATTGCCTTTCGCGGCGGCGCAATTACCGGATTGCTGGTCGTAGGACTGGCACTGATCGGTGTCGCCGGTTATTTCCTGATCCTGACCAGAACGGGCACCAGTATTGAGGATGCTATTCACGCACTGATCGGCCTGGCATTCGGTGGTTCATTGATTTCCATCTTTGCCCGGCTTGGCGGTGGAATCTTTACGAAAGGCGCAGACGTCGGCGCAGACCTGGTCGGCAAAATCGAAGCAGGCATTCCGGAAGACGATCCACGCAACCCGGCTGTTATTGCCGATAACGTCGGCGACAACGTCGGCGACTGCGCAGGTATGGCGGCTGACCTTTTTGAAACCTACGCTGTAACGATTATCGCGACAATGTTGCTTGGAACCCTCGTTGCATCGAGTATTGGCGCCGCCGCGGTATTTTATCCACTGGTCCTCGGCGCTGCGTCGATCGTTGCTTCGATTATCGGTACGTTCTTCGTCAAGATATCCGACGGCGGCAGCATAATGGGGGCACTGTACAAGGGTGTGATTGTGGCCGGCGTAATTGCCGCAATCGCGTTCTACTTTATTACCGACATGATGTTGGCCGACAGCGGCAACGTGATGGGCATCTATGGCTCGGCACTGATCGGTCTCGCATTGACCGCCGCCCTGGTTTACATTACCGAGTACTACACCGGGACCGACTACAAGCCCGTTAGGGCAATTGCAGAAGCATCACTGACCGGTGACGCCACCAACATCATTGCCGGCCTCGGCGTTTCGTTGAAGGCAACCGCATGGCCGGTTATTGCAGTTTGCGCAAGCATCTGGGGCGCGTTCATGCTGGCACCGTCTGGTGATTCGCTTGCTGGCCTCTACAACATCGCAATCGCCGCAACGTCAATGCTCTCGATGACAGGTGTAATCGTCGCGCTCGACGCATTTGGACCGATCACCGACAATGCCGGTGGCATTGCCGAAATGGCCAACCTGTCACCCGAGGTTCGCAAGATTACGGATCAACTCGATGCAGTCGGCAATACGACAAAGGCGGTTACCAAAGGTTACGCCATCGGCTCTGCCGGTTTGGCGGCGCTGGTGCTGTTCACAGACTACACGCATGCGCTCGAAGCTCAGGGCATCAACGTGACTTTTGAATTGTCTGATTATCGCGTCATTGTCGGCTTGTTGCTTGGTGGTCTCATTCCGTTCCTGTTTGCCTCGATGGCGATGGAGGCCGTTGGTCGTGCCGCCGGATCGGTTGTCAACGAGGTACGCCGCCAGTTCAGGGAAATCGAAGGCATCATGGAGGGAACCGCCAAACCTGATTATGGCCGCGCGGTTGACCTGCTGACCAAAGCAGCGATCAGGGAAATGATCGTACCCTCCCTGCTGCCGATTGGTGTACCTTTGATCGTCGGCCTCATACTTGGTCCGGTCGCCCTGGGCGGACTGCTACTCGGCACGATCATCACGGGCATCTTCCTGGCCATCTCGATGACTGCAGGTGGCGGCGCCTGGGACAACGCCAAGAAATATATTGAAGATGGCCATTTCGGCGGAAAGGGATCGGCTGCTCACAAAGCCGCAGTGACCGGGGACACCGTCGGCGACCCGTACAAAGACACCGCCGGCCCGGCCATCAATCCCTTAATCAAGATCATCAACATCGTGGCCTTGCTGATGGTGCCGTTGCTCTAGCCAACAAGGGGCCAGATCCCTTTTTGAAGGGATCTGGCCCCTTGTTTTCTCAGCCGGACGCGTTGTTGTCCCTTGGCGGACTGAGTATGCGATAGGTGCCGGTGGATCCGGATCCTAATGTCGTTGGTGGTTCGACAAAATTCCCTTGCACAAAATCGACGCCGATGTCTCTGAGCCAGTCGAAGTCTTCCTGCTCTTCAACTTGCTCGGCGACGACTCTGAATTCCATCGTACGTGCCAGCTTGATCATTGCGGCAACCATCTCCCGGTTGATCTGATCCGAGCTCAGGTTGCGAGTGTATGTACCGTCAATCTTCAGGTAATCGACCGGCAAGTGTTTAAGACTCGAGAATGAGCCGAGACCGCTACCGAAGTCATCGAGAGCAAATTCGCAACCAATACCATGCAGGACTTCGATGAAGCGCTGTGCGTGTTGCAGGTTTGTCGAAATCGCGCTTTCGGTTACTTCGAAGCAAATGCTGGATGGTGACACACCGCTGTGATCCAGCGCCTCGACAACGAAGCCCAAGAAGCCCTCATCTCCCAGAGTCTGCCCTGATATGTTGATACCGCAGCTACGCTCGCGGGCCAATTTAATTTCGCCGGAATTAATTGCCGCCAGCGTCGCATTAACCACCCAGCGGTCGATTTGCGGCATCAGTTGATAGCGCTCGGCTGAACGGAGAAAGTCCGCACTGTTAGCATGGCGGCCGTGTTCGTCGGGCAAACGAAGCAGAATCTCAACGGCTGGGCCCGAATTGTTGCCGGAGCGGGTGGCGATTATCGGCTGCAGGGCCAGTAGAAATTTGTTTTCGTGCAAAGCTTCCTGCAACTGGCGCAACCATTGAATGTCACCGCGTTCGCGGGCAATCGCCTCGTCACGCGCCGAGTACACATGGACCCGGCCGCGGCCGCGTTGTTTCGCAACATAGCAGGCGGAGTCGGCCGCGCTCATGATGTCCTGCATCGCGCCGCTGGCATGCGATATCTCGACCAGACCGATGGAAATGCCGATGTTAAAGATCTTGTCTTGCCAGACGAAGCGGTAATCGGCGACCGCGTTGCAGATATCGGCGGCGATTTGACGGGCCTTGTCGATCGGGCAGCCGATCAAGAGGGTGCCAAACTCATCGCCACCCAGACGGCCAACGAAGTCGGAGTCGCGAACCTGGTCTTTGATCAGTGCAGCCACTTCACGGAGCATGTTGTCACCCGCGAGATGGCCGCAACTGTCGTTAACGGCCTTGAAACGATCCAGGTCCATGTAGAAGACGATGTGTACGCCCTCTTCCGCATGCGCGGAGTCCATCGCTTCCTGCAAACGGCGTTCGAACTCGCGCCGGTTAATCAATCCGGTCAGCGCATCGTGCGTCGCCTGGTAGCTCATCTGGCGAGTCAGTCCGCGAATTTCACTGACATCATGAAACACGACAACGGTTCCTGAAATACTGTTGCCGGGGCCTCTGATCGGCGACGCAGTGATCTCAATCGAGTGCTCGTGTTCTCCGTCGCGACTGATCAGGAGTGCACGCCGCCCCATGTTGACGCGCCGTCGCATTGAGAGGCATCGTTCTACAGGATCACCAAGCGGGCGCCGGTCAGCCTCATCAACCAGGGAAAATAACTCGCCAAGCTTGCGGCCAGAGGCATGGTCGCGGTTTGCACCAGTCATCGATTCGGCGGCGCGATTCAAATAGTCGATACGGCCTTCGTTATCCGTTGTGATGACGCCCTCGGAAATTGATTCGAGCGTATATTGCGCCTGCCGTTTACCGCGGCTCAATGAGACCTCGAGACTCTTGCGATAGCTGACATCACGGGCGATGCTGAGGATTGCTTTGCTTCCCCGGTACTCGATCAACGAACTCTGCACCTCGACCCACAGGCCCTGTTCGGCGCCATTGATTAACTGGATTTCAAGACGGCGTGGCGCAGACTCCCCTGACAGTCGATTCGCCATCGTCTTGCGAAACAAAGCGCGATAGGCAGGCTTGACGAGGTCGGTAACATCCCTGCCCTCAAGTTGATCGGGCTCGAGACCGAGCAGGTTCGCAGCACTGTCATTCGCAAGCAGTATGCGCTCATCGTGCACGAGTACGATCTCAGGCAATGTCCTGGCGAATTCCGCGAACAGGTTTTCCTTATCCTGAATTTCCTCGTCGCGTTCTCTTATCACATCGAACAGGCGATTGATGGTCCTGGTCAGTTCGCCGATATTGCCCCGGTCCGCCGTTAGCAGGCGGCGTCCGACAGACGCATCGCCCGCAACCGCGGCCAGCTCGTCGTTAAGACTATCCAGTCGATTGACCAGCCACCGCCGGCGAAGCCATATCACAAGCAGCGCTATCAGCGCAGCTGACAACATGGCGGCGAGAATGATGATTACGATGATCGGTGACATACAGGTTCAAATGCCGGAAATTCAGAGGTTCCGGTCGCGCACCCGGCCTGTTCGGTAGTTAAGCTATCCCAGCGCAAATTCGTCCATCCTTGTCCGGCTATCGTGCAAATGATGCCGTAAACCAATCATTTGTTATTATTAGGCGCTCGTGAGGCATCTCCAAAGCCGGAGATTCGAGGTGATTCCTGAGCATTCGTTGTGTACATGGCTAAGGATATCCCAGCTACCGCGGCACACTGCAACGATTCACCATAATTCAATAATGAGTATTTTTCTGGTGATTTTTTTGCATATCGGACAGGCTATGAATAAAGCAGCCAACCGATTAAGTTCAATGGTTTAGAGGTCATCAATACTATGAAAATCGATCTTGTCCGGCGGCAAATGGTCAAACAGCAGGTGCGCGTCTGGAATGTCTCCAACCAGGAAGTATTGAACGTCCTCGACAGTGTCGCCAGAGAGCAATTCGTGCCGGCCGGCTGCGAAGATGTTGCCTATGCCGATACGGAAATCCCGCTGGCGCATGGACAGGTCATGCTGCGGCCGATCATTGAGGGCAGAGTGCTGCAGGCGCTAGCTCCGGGCACCGGCGATACGGTACTCGAGATCGGAACAGGCACCGGATACCTGACAGCATGTCTTGCCAGGATGAGTGCATCAGTAACCAGCATCGACATTCATGAAGACTTCATCGCTACTGCCAGCCGGAATCTGGAAACCGCGGAGATAGAAAATGCGAGCGTGCAGTGCATGGACGCAATGGCAGAATTGCCTGAAGGAGACTTCGATGCGATCGCCGTTACCGGTTCTGTTCGCCGCATCGACGAGCGGTTTGTGAATGCGCTGAAGCCGGGTGGAAGACTGTTCCTGGTCGTCGGCGAGTCGCCGATAATGAGCGCCCTCCTCATTTCGCGCAACGGCGACGACCTGCACCAAAGCGTCCTGTTCGAGACGGACATTCCCGCACTGGAAAATATTGCAGAGGAATCCGTATTTTTCTTTTGAATTGAAACCACAACGCGGGTAGGCGCATCCAAGGCGTGGAGGTCTGTCCGCAAGCGTAACGGAGAAAGCATCTTGTACACAAACTTGTCACCGGCGGAATTCCTCGCAGAATACAAGGCGAACGCGTCCTGGCAGCTCCTCGATGTCAGGGAACCGTGGGAATTAGAGATCGTCGCGGTGCCCGGATCGATAAGGATTCCGTTCGCTGAAGTGCCGTCGCGGCAAACTGAGCTCGATACCGACAAACCGGTAGCGGTTCTCTGTCATTCGGGAGTGCGCAGCGCCAAAGTGGCCGATTACCTGGTCAACCAGGGGTTTTTCCGGGTGGCCAATATTGCCGGTGGCATCGATGCGTGGGCCCTGGAAGTGGATAATTCCCTGCCGCGGTACTGAAAGGGCCTGTTAGAAATTTCGCTTAACTGATATAGTGATATAGTTGACCATAACACCTGTTGCCACAAGGCAACTCTCGCTGGAACCTATAAAATGAAAAAGCCGATGAATTTCCGATTCTTATTTGCATTATTGTGCACCCTGACGGCTCCCGGCCTGGCCGCTGCCGCCTCGTTACTGGAGGTCTACCAGCAGGCGTTGCAGAGTGATCCGTTAATCCACGAGGCGGAAGCCAGGCGCATGGCGGCGCTCGAACTCGAACCTCAGGCACGCGGGTTCCTGCTGCCGCAGATCAGTGCGGGCGGTAGCTGGTACCAGGGTTCCGATTCCAGTCTCCAGCAAGCGACGATCCAGGACGAACTGGGAAACATCATTGCATTTAACACCGTGGATGCGGACTCCGATTTCGATGGGTTCGGCTGGAACGCCGAGCTTCGGCAGACGCTGTTTCGCTGGGACCAGTTTGTCGGACTGAAGCAGGCCGGGAAAAGAGTCGCTAAAGCAGAAGTTGATTTCGAAGCGGCGCAGCAGGACCTGATCGTGCGCGTCGTCATCCGTTATTTCGATGTCCTGGCCGCCGAAGACCGGCTGACATCGATACATGCCGACCGCCTGGCAATTGCCCGGCAGCTCGAACAGGCCAAACAGCGATTTGAAGTTGGTTTGATCGCTATCACGGACGTGCAGGAGTCCCGGGCTGCTTACGATCAATCGGTCGCCGATGAGATTCAGGCAAAGCGTGAACTGGCGACTTCCCGTGAGTTTTTGCGTGAAATTACCGGCGAATATATCCCGACCCTGTCCGCCCCCAGTGAAAGTTTTCCGCTGCGTTCGCCGAATCCTGCGAATGAGGCAAGCTGGATCGACCAGGCGATGGTGCAGAATCTTGCATTGCTGTCCAGCCGGTTTAGCGAAGATATCGCGAGAGACGAAATATCGTTTCGCCGCACCGGTCATTATCCGACGTTTGAGCTGGTCGCAACCTACACGACGAGCGATACGGACATCAGGAATCTCACCATAGGCGGAGGTACAACCCTGAATTCGAATTTTCCCACTGGCAACACGCGTGACTCGATATCGGTCCAGTTCAGCGTGCCTATATTTGCGGGTGGCCGAACAACATCCAGGGTTCGCGAGGCCGTCTACCTGCATCGTGCGAGCAGGGAACAACTACAACGAGTGGTGCGTGAAACTGAACGCCAGACGCGTGATGCCTACCTGAGTGTATTGTCCGAAATTAGCCGTGTTAATGCGCTCGAGCAGGCAGTCACTTCGAGCCGCACGGCACTCCAAGCGACACAGGCGGGCTTCGACGTTGGCACGAGGACAATCGTCGACGTCTTGAATTCTCAGCGTTCACTTTACATAGCAATAACGAACTACTACCAGAGCCGCTACAACTATATTGGCAACGTACTGCGGCTCAAACTCGCCGCCGGCGACCTGCAGATCCAGGACCTCGAGGAAATCGACCGATACTTAAGTGAACGCCGCCCGCCGGAAGAAGTGATTGCAGAAGACGAAGCGAAGGAAAACGCGAGCTGACGCTCCACCATCGATCGCGCCGCATTCGGCACACAAACCACGTCCCGGCACTCCTGAAATATTCGGACTAGCCAACGTTGCCCAGCAGCGGCTCGAGCAATTTCAGCAGCCGGTCCAGTGCGCCCTTGTTTTGCTGCACGATTTCCCGGCCCCGGTTACCGATGTCGGTGGCCATCGCTTCATCGGCGAATAAATCGGCAACTGCAGCGCCGAGCTGGTCGGCATTGTTGACCACAATCGACGCGCCGACTTTCTCGAATTTTTCAGCGATATCCTGCGTATGGAAGAGGTGCGGTCCGATCACCACCGGCCGGCCGAGCGCGGCTGGTTCAAGTAGATTGTGCCCGCCGATGGGAACCAGACTGCCGCCAACGAAAGCGACGTTGGCCGCGGCATAGAACAGCGGAACGTCACCCATGGTATCGCCAAGGTAGATCTCAGTAGCGGCTGTGCAAGGCACACCATCAGTGCGTGCAACGAAGTTCAATCCCTGCTTGTGCAATAAGCTGCGAACCGCGGCGAACCGCTCCGGATGCCGCGGAGCCAAAATGAGCAGCGCATCGGGAAATTGCTTGCGAACCAGCTGGTGCGCGAGGAGAACCTGCTCCTCCTCACGATCGTGGGTACTTGCGGCGACCCAGACCGGCCGATCCTCGAAATTGTCACATCGGAATGCATGCCCGCGCTCGAGGAGATCCTCCGGCAACTCGAGGTCAAATTTAATATTGCCGGTTACTTTGGTTCGTTCGGGTGCCGCGCCCAGCGACCTGAACCGTTCGGCGTCGGTCTCACTTTGTGCCGCTATGACGATGCCGTAAGACAATGTTTCGCGAAATAACGGCAGAAACCTGCGGTAGGTGTCCACTGAATCAGGCGATATTCTTGCGCTGACCAGGACCAGCGGAATTTCCCGCTGGCCGCACTCGTGGTAGAGATTCGGCCAGATTTCCGTTTCCAGAATCAAAGCTATGTCCGGCTGCACGGAATTGAAGAAACGCGTCACAGCGAATGGCGTTTCGAAAGGAATGTAGCAGTGCTTCACAGAGTCGCCGAATAATGCCTCTACCCTTGCTGCGCCTGTTGGCGTAACGGTCGTGACCAGGAGTTGTCTGTCGGGAAACCGTTTCGCCAGCGACTTTATCAGTGGCACTGCTGCCTGAACTTCACCGACAGATACCGCGTGAATCCAGGTGCTGCCGCCAGGTATAAGCGGATAGCCGAAACCGAATCGCTGCCCGAACCGGTCCCGGTAACTGGGGTTGCCAATACCGCGCACAATCCAGTAGACGGCATAAACCGGCATCAGGAGATAAGTGACTAGTGCGTAGGCAAATCGCATCGATGAATTAGCGTGTCAGGTGAGGGTACCGCTGGCGCCGGATACGCGCAGTCAACCGCGGAGCTTGTCGATAATATTGCTGGACGAGTGTCCTTCGCGAAACGCAAGAACGCGAACCTCGCCGCCATATTTTAATACGTCTTTTGCACCGGCGATGTCATCCGGACGATAGTCACCGCCTTTGACGAGCACGTCTGGCAATATCATCCGGATCAGTCGCGCCGGTGTATCTTCCGAAAACGGCACAACCCAGTCCACGGCAGCAAGTCCTGCCAGAACCGCCATGCGATCCTGCAGTGCGTTAACGGGCCGATCGTCCCCTTTCAACCGTCGCACCGATTCATCATCGTTAACCGCAACGATTAGCCGGTCGCCAAGACTCTTGGCTTCTTCAAGATAGGCGACGTGGCCCGCGTGCAAAACATCGAAACAACCGTTGGTCATAACAATCGATTCATTTTGACATTTTGCGTCGCTGATCACCGCAGCAATCTCCGCCTCCTTGACAAGACCGCGGCCACCCTGCCCGCGCTGATGCAGCGCCGCGCGAATTTCTGCGGGACTGACCGATGCAACACCTGTCTTGCGTACGACAAGACCTGCAGCAAAATTGGATAATGCCGCCGCTGCGGCCATTGATTCGCCACTCGCCACTGCCCCGGCCAGTACGGCAATGACGGTATCGCCGGCGCCGGTTACGTCGAACACTTCACTCACCCTTGTTGACAGAAAGACTGGTTCGTCAGATGCCTCAACCAGCAACATGCCTTTTTCGCTGCGCGTCACCAGTAGCGCACCCAATTCGAGTTCTGAAATCATTTTCCTGACGTGTTCAACAAGCTCGGCATCAGAAGCACAAACTCCGGCAACGGACTCGAACTCGGACTGGTTCGGTGTTAATACCGTCGCGCCGCGATATTTGTCGAAGTCCGAACCCTTCGGATCGACAAAGACCGGAATGTTTGCGTTCCGGCAGAGGTCGATCATTGCCGACACATCTCCAAGCGCGCCTTTGCCATAGTCAGACAGCACCACGGCACTCGAAGTTTTCAATGCTTTCTTCAGGTAACCAGTGAGCGCAGCACTGCCAGATGCGTCCTGCTCTTCGCGATCAAGCCGGATTAGCTGCTGACCTCGGCTTTGAACGCGCGTTTTGGTTGTCGTTGGCCAGTTCGCAACTGCCTTGAATCGGCAGCTGACATTTTGTTGCTCAAGAACGGCTTTTAAAGCGGCAGCCTCATCGTCCTGACCAACCACACCGATAAGTGTGGTGTCGACGCCGAGGCTGGCAAGGTTTGCGGCAACATTCGCCGCGCCGCCGGCGCGATTGACCGTCTCGCGAACCTGCACCACAGGAACCGGCGCCTCGGGGGAAATCCGCTCAGTCCCGCCGAACAGATACCTGTCCAGCATCACGTCACCGGCCACCAGCACGCAGGCCCCGGAAAAATCAGGAATTGATAGAATCACGGGGTCCGATAGTACAGGGCCGCGCGATGATCCTGCAAAAAGACCTTGCGCTCCGGAAAACGCTTCGCTCGCTGGGGCGAGCTCCTGCGGTCGTTTCGCAAGAGCCCGCCCCAGCGGGCGAAGCCAATATCAAAAAATATGACGGAGTGTCGTTGGAGCCCGCCCCAGCGGGCGATTCTTGTGGATCAGCCGCACTTGGAGTCGCCGCAGGACAAACAGGTCCTACACCCATCCATCATGACAACAGCGGCCGTATTGCACTTCGTACAAAGTTGCGCACCTTCCGGGTACTCGCTCTTGGCGAACGCATCCTGCTGTCTCGAGCGGGCTTCATACTCGGCCCGTTTCTCTTCGATCAGCTTTTTTTGCTCCTCATCGAGCTCTACCTTTTTAAGCAGACCGATCAAGATGAGATGCTTCTCAACGATGTAGCCCAGCTCAGCAATGATCGAGGGCATGAATTTACCGCCTGGCTTCCAGTAGCCGCCGCGAGGGTCGAAGACAGCTTTGAGCTCATCGACCAGGAAAGTCACATCGCCGCCTTTGCGGAACACGGCCGAGATAATCCGGGTCAGGGCAACAATCCACTGGTAATGGTCAAGATTCTTGGAGTTGATGAAAATTTCAAAGGGCCTGCGCTTCTCGTGCTCAGTGCCTTTATTGAGGACAATGTCATTGATCGTGATGTACATCGCATGATCTGACACAGGAGTTTTCACCTTGTAGGTCGAGCCGATGAGCATCTCAGGTCGCTCGAGTTTCTCGTGCATCCTGATGATTTCCGCGCCACCAGCGGTCGTTTCACGACGAAATCCCTGTCGTGGCGCTTCACTGTTCTTGTCGTCCGCTTGCTTTACCGAATAACCGACTATTTTCTTCTCAATCTTTACTTTGCTCATCTTCCTCAGACCTTAAAACTTGCCGTAGTAGCCTTCCTTGAGCGCATCAAACAAATTGGCTGCTGTGTGCACCTCACCGTCATACTCGATCTCTTCATCACCCTTTAACTCGATTTCGCTGCCATCTTCGAGCGTAAACGAATAGACCGTGTTCTTCAGGTCCTGCTCCTTGACCAATACGCCCTGAAATGCCTCCGGGTTAAAGCGGAACGTTGTGCATCCCTTCAGGCCCTTCTCATAGGCGTACAGGTAAATATTCTTGAATTCCTCGTACGGATAATCGGTCGGCACATTCGCCGTCTTGGAGATGGACGAATCGATCCACTGCTGCGCAGCAGCCTGAATATCGACGTGCGCGTTAGGCGTTATGTCCTCAGCCGTAATGAAATAATCCGGCAGCATATTTTCGGCAGCATCCTCTGCATTGCCGGCGCTCGGCATTGCATTGGGGTTGACCAGTTCACGATAGGCCAGCAATTCGAATGAGTACACTTCCACTTTCTCTTTCGACTTCTTGCCCTCACGAATAACGTTGCGGAAGTAGTGGTGCGCAAAACTTGGCTCGATGCCATTACTTGCATTATTAGCGAGCGACAGGGAAATGGTTCCCGTCGGCGCTATAGAACTGTGATGTGTGAAGCGCGCACCGACCCTGGCCAGTTCCGCGACCAGCTCCGGTGCTTCTGCAGCAAGGCGTTGCATATAGCGGCTGTACCGGCAGTGCAGGATGCGACCCGGAATCCTGTCGCCAACTTTGTAGCCATCGGCAGCCATTTCCGGCCGTTTGGCGAGCATTTCCGGCGTAACCTCGAATTCCTCGGTCATGATTGGCGCCGGCCCTTTCTCTTTGGCCAGATCCAGCGCACTCTCCCAGCCCGCCAGCGCGAGCTGCTTGGCAACCTCTTCTGTCAACCTGACGGCGTCGGCATCTCCGTACTTCATCCGCAACATGGAGATCATCGAACCGAGTCCGAGGAAGCCCATGCCGTGACGGCGCTTGCGCATGATCTCTTCACGCTGCAACGGCAGTGGCAGACCATTGATCTCGACAACATTGTCGAGCATCCGCGTGAAAATCTTCACTACCTTGCGGAACTCGTCCCAGTCGAACCTGGCGTCTTCCGTGAAGGCGTCCAGAACGAATTTCGTGAGATTGATGGATCCCAGCAGGCAAGAACCATACGGCGGCAACGGCTGCTCGCCACAAGGATTCGTTGCACGGATATTTTCGACAAACCAGTTGTTGTTCATCTCGTTGACTTTGTCGATCAGAACAAAGCCTGGCTCTGCGAAATCGTAGGTCGACGCCATGATTACGTCCCACACCCGGCGTGCCGGCATGGTCTTGAAAATCTTGCAGGCGACCAGGCCCGCTTCGTTGCGCACATAGCTGTCCGGCTCGGGCCACTCACGCCAGATGAACTGGCTGTCGTCCCTGACGTCGAGCTGGTCCTGTTCGACTTCCCTGGGTGTCACCGGAAATGCGAGCTGCCAGTGCGCGTCATTCTTGACTGCCTGCATGAATTCATCTGTGACGAGAAGCGACAGGTTGAATTGCCTGAGCCGCCCATTCTCGCGCTTGGCGCGAATGAACTCCATCACGTCCGGGTGTCCGATGTCGAAGGTACCCATCTGCGCGCCCCGCCGGCCTCCCGCCGACGAGACCGTGAAACACATCTTGTCGTATATATCCATAAACGACAGCGGGCCCGAAGTATATGCGCCCGCGCCAGTCACATAGGCACCCTTCGGCCGTAACGTGGAAAATTCGTAGCCGATGCCGCAACCCGCTTTTAGCGTCAGCCCGGCCTCGTGAACCTTGTTCAGAATATTATCCATCGAGTCGGCGACCGTGCCGGAGACTGTGCAATTGATGGTCGAAGTGGCCGGCTTGTATTCCTGCGCCCCGGCGTTGGAAATGATGCGGCCTGCCGGTATCGCGCCATTGCGCAACGCCCACAAAAATTCTTCATAGCACGGCTCGCGTAAGTGGGCTGATTCGACGTCTGCCAACGCTCTTGCCACGCGCTTGTAGGTATCATCGATGACGCCGTCAATATGCGTGCCGTCTTTTGCCGTCAGGCGGTATTTTGTATTCCAGATGTCCAGCGAGGCTGGCTGTAAGGTGATGTCAGCGACACGATGAGCATCAAGATGTATCGCAGACTTCATGTGAACCTTTAACTCCCTGACAGCGTGTGAAGACCCCAAATTCTTGCTGACTCACCCTTTTAAAAGAGTGAAAAGCTCCCCGCTCACCGCAATTCATTTTTTGAGCGGCGAGTGCCAAAACTGGCCTCGGATCTTCATTATGGCAAGCACAAGATGTTGTGCCTGCTAGGAGTCAAGATTATGCCTGGAGCAGTCGACTGTCAAGGCTTTGTGTGTTTTTTCTCCTAGGTTCTTATTATATAAAAAACAATAACTTATGGGATAAAAGCGAATAAGTCCTTTAATTACCTGACGAAAAAAATTGCACTTTCGAGAAATTCATTTTGCACTACATATAGTGGCATCAGGCACAGCAAAAACCACCTGGCAAGAACGATTTTTATAGTGGTTTTCCGTCACTTGAAAACGCTTTTAATGACCTTATTTATGTCGTAATCATGCTTTTCCGGGCATCTTTTCAGACTCGGATGAAGTACTAGATTCACGTTAAATTTAGGAGTGAAAAATGAACATAACGAGATTTGAACCCTGGAGCCTGATCAATCTTCTGTATCAGGATCTCGACCAGATTGCCGGCCGCCGATTTGGCGTGGCAGGCAGCGACCATAACGGCAGCAGCGTTGCGGACTGGATACCGGCGGTCGATATCGTCGAGGAGAAGGACCGCTATGTGTTGCGCGCCGACGTGCCGGGTGTGAAACCTGAGGACATCGATGTCAATATGGAAAATGGCATCCTCACCGTGTCCGGTGAACGGCACCAGGAATCCACGGAGGAAGTGCAGGGAATGCGCCGCGTAGAACGGGTCAGCGGCAAATTCTATCGGCGTTTCACTTTGCCGGATACAGCCGACGCCGAGGAAATTTCGGCCAAGAGCGCCAATGGCATTCTCGAGGTCATTATTCCGAAGCAGCCACAAGTTCTGGCACGGAAAATTACCGTAAAAGCTGCCTGAAAAACACTGCGACGATTTGCAGGCGTCCGGCATCTTCCAAAGATGCCGGACGCATTCGTTTGCCGACATCGAAGGAACTTCCAATGATCTTTCCATGTCCTGTGCCAAACAAGCTATGATTTGGGAATTCGTTCACTGGCCATTCAACGGTGCCGCTGCACAATGACGCACCAGACTTTGTCGATGAGGTTAATCGAACCATGAGCAAAACGTACCGCCTGATCTGGGCATCCCTGCTTATGTTTGTCGCTACGACAAGCACAGCTGCGCTGCCCGACAGTGTCAATGGCCGGCCGCTGCCCAGCCTTGCGCCCCTCGTCAAGCAGGTAGCACCAGCAGTCGTCAATATCCGGGTCAGTCAGACTGTGCGATCACAGTCACCCTATGGTGATGAGATGTTCAGGCGCTTCTTCGGACTGCCCAATTTCGAAGGTCGATCGAGAGAAATTGCGAGTGCTGGCTCGGGCGTCATCGTGGACGCTGCCAATGGATATATTCTGACCAATCATCATGTCGTTGACGGCGCTGACAAGATTCAGATCTCGCTATTCAACGATGACACACTGGATGCGGAAATCATCGGCTCGGACGCCGCGACAGACATCGCGGTTCTCAAGGTCGATCCCGGGAATCTCGTTGAATTGCCAATCGGTGATTCAGACCTGGTAGAGGTCGGGGATTTTGTAATCGCTATCGGCAACCCATTCGGGCTCGGCCACACCGTTACCTCAGGCATTGTCAGTGCGCTGGGCCGCACTGGTATAAACCGCAACGGCTACGAGGATTTTATTCAGACGGATGCATCCATCAATCCGGGCAACTCCGGTGGCGCGCTGGTCAATATGAGAGGCGAACTTGTCGGCATCAATTCGGCAATCGTGAGCCGTACCGGGGGCAATGTCGGGATCGGTTTTGCCGTGCCATCGCAAATCGCGCAATCGATCATGCGCCAGATTCTTGATTTCGGTGAAGTTCGCCGCGGACTTCTCGGCGTTTCAATTCAGACCATCGACAAGGAAAGCGCGAAGGCGCTTGGCGCGGAAGTCGACAGCGGCGCACTGGTATCAGCAATCGAACCTGAATCTGCGGCCGAACAAGCCGGCCTGCATGTCGATGACATTATCGTCAGAGTCAATGACAAGAAAATCGACAACAGCCGTGAACTGGCCAATGCCATTGGGCTGAAGGGATCCGGCGAAATTGTCGATATCGAATTCGTGCGTGACGGGGAAACCCTTACAGTCAGGGCAAAGCTCGGCCGACGTACGATTACACGGAGCAGCGGCAGCGACATACACCCCGGATTACAGGGCGCCCGCTTCTCAACATCATCAGCCAGCACGACCGGCGGCATTGATGTGACCGAGGTTGAACCCGGCAGCGCGGCTGCACAGCGTGGACTGCGGTCCGGCGACATCATCATCGCGGTCAACCGGCAGCAGGTCCAGAATCTGCAACAACTGCAGGAGATCGCAGATGCCAACAGGATCCTGTTTCTCCTGGTACAGCGCGGCGACCGCTCCCTGATGCTGCAAATCCGCTAACTGGCATGAATTCAGCATGGAGATTTCATGCTGTCATTGCCGGTGTCTTACTGGCCGGAGCACCATGCGACGCTCCGTCGGCCGAAACCTACGATATTGAAAAACAGCGGGCGGCGTTTCGCGCGGTCCGTCCCGAGGTAGAACGCGGCAACTGGCAGCCGGTGCTGCAATATGAGCAAATGCTGCGCGACTATGTCCTCTGGCCTGATCTTGAAGCAAGCTATTTCAGATCCCGGCTGCGAATCGCCGATCATGCACAGGTGGGAGCTTTTCTCGATCAGCACGGTACGCTGAAGCCGGCGCGGGAGCTTCGCTACCAGTTTTCCCTGCATCTTGCAGATGCCGGCCACCTGTCGGAATACCTGGACATATACCGGCAGTATTACCAGGGCCTCAATATCGCAAAACTGGACTGCCTCGCATTACAGGCGGAAATCCGCGAAGGCCGTCAAAACAGAATCATCAGTCGGGGGCTGGACCTTTGGCTGGTTGGCGAAAGCCAGGCTGACGAGTGCGATCCTGTCTTTGCGCACCTGCGTGCCGCCAGTGCACTGACAGACGATCATTACGAAAAACGATTTGCGCTGGCAGTCGATGAGCGGCACTTCTCACTCGCCCGTTTCCTGTCACGACCGTTGAGTACCGGGTACCTCGAGCAAGCCAACTCCTGGCTCATGGCACAAAACCACTCGCTCGAGTTCTTGCGCGGGCACGCCGACCGGGTTGACAATGGCGTCGGACGCCAGCAAATGATCTATGCCATCGAACGCATTGCGTTTAGCGATCCGTTGCTCGCCTCTGAAAACTGGATTGCGCTGCGGAAGAAGTACCGGTTCACAGCCGGGCAACAGCATTTCATCAGCCGGCACATCGCGCTGTGGGCAGCGCGACGTCAGCTGCCGGAGGCCTCGGCCATGCTTTATAGCCTGCCGCCGGCTGCGCTCGACGCTGAGGTTGGCCGCTGGATGATCCGGACCAGTCTTCGCCGGCAGGATTGGGCTAACGTTCTTCGTGCAATCGCATTGCTGCCCGAGGACGAACAAGGTGCCGAGGAATGGCAGTACTGGGAAGCGGTGGCCCTGAAATATGCCGGTGAGGAAGAACCTGCCACTGCGAAGCTGAACAAACTGGCCACGACCCGAAGCTACTATGGTTTCCTGGCCGCCGATGCGCTGGGCAATGACTACGCATTCGCGGATAGCCGCCTGATTACTGACGACAAGGTCGCCGCCAGGCTTGCGGAAATGCCGGCCCTGATCCGCGCGAGGGAACTGTTTCACGTCGGTCTCGAGGGGCGCGGCCGTTCCGAGTGGGATGCAGCAGTCCGCATCCTGACGCCGCATGAACAGGCGCAGGCGGCGATACTCGCACACCAATGGGGATGGCATTCCCGTGCAATTGCTACGGCCTCTATGGTGGGCGAGTTCGATGACCTGACGATGCGCTATCCATTGCCCTGGCGCGAGGACTTCGCGCAATATTCACAGGACGCCAACATCAACGATAGCTGGGCCTATGGCATCGCGCGAAGCGAGAGCCTCTTTATGCGCGATATCCGCTCAGCTGCGGGTGCCATCGGCATCATGCAAATCCTGCCGGAGACCGGCAAGCGCATGGCGCGCGAAATCCGGTTTCCCTATTCCGGGTTGGCAACACTGACTGATTCAGCAAGCAATATTCGCCTGGGCACCATGTACCTGCGGAAGATGTTCGACCGCTTCGACGAGAACAAAGTACTCGCAACAGCCGCCTACAACGCCGGCCCGCTGAATGTTGAAGCGTGGCTGCCAGGGGCCAGTCAACTTGATGCGCGAATCTGGATCGAGAATATTCCTTACAATGAAACCAGGGCGTACGTTCGCCGCGTCCTGACCGCTGACGCGATTTTTCACTGGCGGCTCACCGGCAAAACCAGGCGACTGTCCACAGAATTGCCGGCCATCAATCCCCCGGCAGAGGCGGTGGCAGGCATCGACTAGTCCGCCATCTGATCCATGCGCCGCTTGCGTTGGTCCTGATCAAGCTCCGCCAGTTTCTCTGATTCGGCATAAAAACAAACGAGTTCCTCGTTGCAGTCTCGAAAAATTGCCTTGAAAACCCCCTGTCGTCCTTCATACAGGCCCAGGGATGCCAGCCGCGCATTGTTCAGCGGCGGAGCCAGCCAGTTCCGGGTGTCGGACCCGTTATCCTCAAGCAGGCGCCCGGCGGCCGCAGACAAGCCGTCCAGCAATTCCTGCTTGCCAAAGCGCATCAGCTCATCGTCCAGGTCCGACCCGTACAGGTCCCTGAGATCGGCCTTGGTTGCATCGACGAGCGTCATCAACGATTGCCGCAGCTCGCGATTCGCACGAAAGACGCCAGCGCTCGCCACCTCAGCTCTTCCGTCCAGCCATCTCGTCATACCAATATCGGCAACCGCCGTGGCAAACGACTCGTTAAATGCCGTATCGCCTTTGATGTACAGCCTCTGGTGCGCGAGCTCGTGAAATATGGTGGAAACCAGTTCCATATCAGACCAGCGCATCATCGTGCTAAGTACCGGGTCCGAAAATTTCCCGAGTGTCGAGTACGCCGAAACGCCACCGACCACTACGTCGAAACCGTCCGCACGTAAACTCTGCGCTTGTTTGCGGGCTGCCTCCTCGGCGAAATAGCCTCGATAAGCAACGCAACCGGCAACGGGAAAGCACCATGTTTTCGGCTCCAGCGAAAATTCGGGCGCGGCAAAAACATTCCAGACGACATAGTCCCGCCCCAGGTCTGCGTACGATCGATAGCTCTTGTTGTCCGGCAGCAATAACTCATCGACGGCGAAGTCCCGCGCCTGCAGCACGATCGTCAACCGTTTTTTGAGCTCATCCGGCGAGTTTTCGTCCGCGATGACTTCCGATATCGGCTGCCGCGCGTTCATGACTTCGAACTGGCCGCGAATCGCCTGCAGGTAGTAGCAGCCTTCAATCTGCAGTAGCGCAAGCAGCAGGGCAATAACAATCATGAATCGCTGGGTGCTGTGTTTTCGCTTCGGCGCTCTCAAGGGCAATCTGACCTCATGCAAGATAGAATCGTCAGTGCGCAAGCTCTCTTGATCGCTCTTTTCTCAGCAAGCAGCTCATTGATAAGGATTTTTGTTTTTTCGATCTGGTTCGTTCCCAATCTGGGTAGCACTGTGGGTAGCATTTTACACGTTGCTTGACACAGCTAAGAAATTTTATTCACGCCAATTGAGCCTCTGGCACAAAGGGATCGGAGAGCAAAAACCTTTACCCATAATTATCCATGGCGCCGTCTGTTACGATTGCGCATTTTTAAAGAGACCTTTTCCTGAAATTTTTCTCAAAAACAAATAAACAAATCACAGCTGCGCTATCACATCTTAAATTTGTCTTTCTTGAGTTCGCGTTCAAATTCGACATGTGGCGGCGGAACTACGCCGTCACGATAATGACGAACAATTCCCGTGGGTTTATAGATGACCGTGACCTTGCCTGTACCGCTCAGTTTTGTGGTGCCGGGTACGTCTCTCTCTTTGGTTATCTCAAAGTCATCAACGTTGAGTTCGGCCTTAATGATGTTGCGGTCAAAAAGCGAGCGCTCGCTGCCAAGAATCAAGGACATGATGTTCCTCCGCATAAAAAGATACGCCAGTGGGCGAAAAAGTCCATTTCGTCGGCTAATTCTTTGTTATGCTGATTAGGGCCTGAGAACAGGCAAAGTTGATGCCTCTGAAGCATGCTGGCTTGGGTGTTTTAGACATCATCTCCATCAGCCAAGACCTTACCCGACCTATCATAAATCGTCAGTAAATCCCGTTTTCCAGGAATACCCAAAACACTCACTGACAAACTGACAAAACCTGGATGACCGCTTTAGGGGGTGATCTCAACTGGTCGATGCAACATCTACACTCTGGCACTGGAGAGGGAGATGTTGAAAATGAAGCAGCGACCTAGGATTTACTACAGCTCAGAACAAAGAAACTTGATGTGGGATCGCTGGCAGAAAGGTGATTCGATGCGTGTCATCGCTGGTCTTTTTGATCGAGGACATTCATCGGTTCAGCGCATTCTGTCGGAGACTGGGGGAATACGTCCACGGCAACGAAGTCGATCAAGACTGGCGCTTACATTGTCGGAACGAGAAGAGATCTCTCGCGGCGTTGTGTCAGGTCAGTCGATCCGTTCCATTGCAATGTTACTGAGACGTGCGCCGTCTACGGTGAGCCGTGAGATTAATCGTAATGGCGGTCGTCGAGATTACCGAGCCAGCAAAGCCGAACAAGCCGCCCGGGACCGGGCACATCGCCACAAGACCTGTAAACTGGCTAAGAACCGCGCATTGGCGCATATCGTGGCGAAGAAGCTCGCACAGCGCTGGTCACCGGAGCAGATCGCTGGCTGGTTGAAAAAGACCTACCCGGAGGATGAGAATTACCAGGTGTCGCATGAGATCATTTATCGCAGTTTATACGTTCAAGCCCGCGGAGCGCTTAAGAAAGAGCTGATAAAGCACCTTCGTAGCAAGCGCACGATGCGTCATTCCCGGCACGGCAACAGCAGCGGCGAAGGCCAGGGACAAATCAAGGACATGATCTCGATCAGCGAACGGCCGGCCTCGGTTGAAGATCGTGCGGTGCCTGGTCACTGGGAAGGCGATCTCATTGTCGGATCCAATGACAGTTACATGGCGACTTTGGTGGAACGTCATACGCGCTATGTCATGTTGGCGAAAGTGGATGGCAAAGATACAAAAACGGTAATCAACGCGCTCATAAAGC